>TARA_R100000306_G_scaffold52420_1_pt1 | contig 15361 bp, 12 predicted proteins | sample TARA_R100000306 | Tara Oceans TARA_R100000306 (sample SAMEA2620824) | marine metagenome | biome: marine biome (ENVO:00000447); feature: mesopelagic zone (ENVO:00000213); material: "saline water (ENVO:00002010), including plankton (ENVO:xxxxxxxx)" | depth 1000 m | reverse complement strand
GCGGGAAAGCTTGCAATCTGTAATAAAAAAGACAGTCATTAATTTTTAATAATATTTTTTATGGCACAGCAACAACATTCATCGGAGGAGGTTGATTTGGGGTATCTGTTGAAGAAATCCAATGATATTTTTAAAGGTATTGCCAAGGGAATCTTATTGATAATTGAATTTTTTAAGAGATATTTTATTGCCTTAATTATTATTGTAATAATAGGTTTTCTAATAGGATTATATAAAGATTATAATCAAGTTAAATCGTACAATAATGAATTGATTGTAATTCCAAACTTTGGAAGTGTAGATTATTTATACGATAAAGTTGAAGCCCTGAATTTAAAGATAGCTGCTAATGACAGTGTATATTTAAAGCAAATTTTAGATACAAATTATTCCAAACTGAATCTTATTAAAATTGAGCCAATTGTTGACCTGTATAACTTTATTTCAGAATCCCGTCAGAACATTGACATCCTAAAAATTATTTCACAAAATCAGGATTTTTCTGAGTATGTTGAAAATTTGGCTACAAGTAAATATTATAAATATCACCGGATGGAAATTTCTATAAAAGGAAAAAGTTCTACACAAGATATTATAGACGGTTTGTTCAAGCACTTTAATGAAAACGAACATTTTCAAGAATATCAAAAAATTTACAAGCAAACAAAAGATGTAGAAGTGCGAGAACATTACATAATGATTGCTCAATTGGATTCGCTGATAAAAGCTAATTATTCCATTTTTAAGGAAGGCACCTCAGTTTCGGTCAGTAACAATGCCGATCAGTATAACCTATTGGAAAAGAAAAAGCAGATTATTGAAAATTTACAGCGGCTCGAAATTCAACAAAATGATTATACGATTCCAATAAAAAGAGTCAGTGCCAATTACAACTTAGAACCGGTTAAATTTTTCAATCTGTCCAATAAAATAAAGTATCCGTTACTTTTGGTACTTCTATTCTCCTTTATATTTTTTATGATTTATCTTTTCAAAAGCTTGAAAAAATTTGCTAATGCTGATTAAGTTTTACGTATAGGAAAACTTCTATCTGCGCTTCAAAAACATGAAATGTCTAAAACCAATTTAATAGTATTTGGCACCCGTCCGGAAGCCATAAAAATGGCACCTCTGGTTCAAAGATTTTTAAAAAACGAAAACTTCATAACAAAAGTCTGTGTTACAGCCCAGCATCGTGAAATGCTCGATCAAGTCTTGGATTTTTTTGAAATCACCCCCAACTTTGATTTGGATTTGATGCGGCCAAACCAAAATCTGTATTCGTTGACGGCCACTATAATCGAAAATATGAAACCCGTTTTAGAGGAAGTTAAACCCGATTATGTATATGTTCACGGTGATACTACAACCTCTATGGCAGTGGGCATAGCTGCTTTTTACAGCGGTGCCAAAATTTGTCATGTTGAGGCTGGACTAAGAACCTTTAATAGACAATACCCTTTTCCCGAAGAATTTAACCGCCAACTTACAGGAAAAATTGCCGATTATCATTTTGCGCCGACCACGCTTTCGGAGAAAAATCTTTTGGCTGAAAACACCAAGAGGGAAAACATATTAGTTACAGGAAATACTGTAATAGATGCTCTTCTTTATGGAATTGAAAAGGTAAATTCCGAGAAATTTAAGGACCTTGAAATAGAAAACGTAAAAGAAATTCTCGATTTCCGGAAAAAAATTATCCTTGTCACCGGACACCGGCGAGAAAACCATGGAGAAGGACTTATAAATATCTGTTCCGCGCTAAAAAATATTTCCCAACAAAATTCTGATGTAGAAATAATCTACCCGGTGCATTTAAATCCAAATGTAAAAGGGCCCGTGAACGAACTTCTTTCGGGAATATCGAACATTCATTTGATATCTCCATTGGCATATCCAGCCTTTATTTGGCTTATGGAAAAATCATACCTCATCATTACCGATAGTGGAGGCATTCAAGAAGAAGCACCCAGTTTGGGCAAACCGGTTTTGGTAACAAGAACCACTACCGAGCGTCCAGAAGCTGTGGACGAAGGCACGGTAATTTTAGTGGGGACCGATACCGAAAAAATTATTGAAGAAACCCATAAATTATTGAATAATCCAGAATATTACAATAGTATGAGTATGTTGCACAATCCTTATGGGGATGGGAAGGCAACCGAGCGAATTGTAAATTTTATTGAAGCATTATAAAATGGAGAACAAACCTACAGTAGTGATGTTGGGCCTTGGGTATATTGGACTACCCACTGCTGCCTTAATAGCAAGTAAAGGAATAAAGGTTACGGGAGTTGATATACATCAAAAGGTGGTAGATACCATAAATGAGGGAAAAATCCATATTGTAGAACCCGAACTTGATGGCTTGGTACATCACGTTGTAAAGGAAGGATATCTTAAGGCTTCTACGGAGCCCGTAATTGCGGATGTTTACTTAATAGCGGTACCTACACCCTTTAAGGGAAATCATCAACCTGACCTCTCATTTGTGGAAAGTGCTGTTAAAAATATAATTCCTACGCTTCAAAAAGGAGCACTGGTTATTTTAGAATCAACTAGCCCAGTTGGAACTACCCGTAAAATCCAAGAAATTATTTTTAGAGAGAGGCCTGATTTAATAGAAAATCTCTTTGTAGCCTACTGCCCCGAGCGTGTATTACCAGGTAATGTAATTTATGAATTGGAACAAAACGATCGTGCAATTGGTGGAATTGATGAGGCATCGACTGAAAAAGCGGTTGCATTTTATAAAAATTTTGTAAAAGGCGAACTTCATAAAACAAACTCCCAAACGGCGGAAATGTGTAAACTGGTTGAAAATTCCTCCCGAGATGTACAGATAGCCTTCGCCAATGAGCTTTCAATAATATGCGACAAGGCCAATATCAACGTGTGGGAATTAATACGCCTTGCGAACAAACATCCTCGTGTAAATATTTTACAGCCAGGAACAGGTGTGGGAGGGCATTGTATTGCTGTTGATCCTTGGTTTATAGTTTCTGAGTTTCCAAAGGAATCAAAAATAATCCGTTCGGCTCGTGAAATAAATAACTATAAAACTGAATGGGCTATTGAAAAGGTTAAAAGCACAGCACTGCAATTTAAGATTGATAACGGAAGAGATGCAGTTATTGCATGTATGGGTCTCGCCTTTAAACCAAATATTGACGATTTAAGGGAATCTCCAGCACTTCACGTTGCGGAAGAATTGGCAAAAGATGGTTTCAACATATTATTTGTAGAGCCCAACCTTAAAACCTCCGAAAAATTTAATTTGACATCCATTACTGAAGCTAAGGATTCTTGTGATATTATGGTGTTTTTAGTCGCGCATAAAGAATTTAAAGGGTTGAATGGAGAAATCCAAATGCAGGTTTTGGATTTTTGTGGAGTGAGAGAAATTTAAACAAAAGCAATGAAAATATTGGTCACTTGTCACGGGTTTTTAACACCTTCCATGACTTTTATTTACAACCAAATAAGAGCATTGCAGAACCAAGGCCATATTGTTGAGGTTGTTGCTTGCGAGCGCAAGAATGAACATCTTTTTCCGCTGGAAAATGTTCATATTTATAAAGAAAAAAAGGATTTTAATTATATTATATCTGCCTTCAAAAGAAAGCTCAACATTGATTTTACATATTTCAGCAGTAGTTTTTCCAAAAATTTTCAAAGGCATATTGCCACCTTTGAGCCAGATATAGTTCATTGCCATTTTGGAACACATTTTTTTCGACTTGGAGACTATTTTAAATGGTCTCCAAGTCCAACCGTAATAACATTCCATGGTTACGATGCCTCTGCTGCTTTAACAAATAAAGCATATTGTAATTCCTTGAATAAAGTGTTTACAAACCCTTTAGTGAGTGGTACGGCGGTTTCTGAAGCCCTAAAAAGTAATTTGGTAAATACTGGGATTCCTTCAGAGAAGATAATTGTAGATTATTTGGGGGTCGATATTGATTTTTTCAAAAGAGAGAAGCGGCGTGAGTTCAATTCCAATGCGCCCGCTACTTTTTTACAGATTGCTAATTTTGTTGAAAAAAAGGGACATCAATATACCCTAAAAGCTTTTAAAAAACATTTGGAAGCAACCAAAAGTAATGATGTTCTAATTTTTGGTGGCACGGGCCCATTGTTTGAGGAAATGGTCCAGCTTTCTAAAAAATTAAACTTACAACAAAATGTTAAGTTTATTGGGCTGGTTGATAAATTTCAAGTAAAGGAATTGATGGAAGATGCACACTTTTTCGTACATCATAGTATAACTGCTGCGGATGGCGATACTGAAGGTTTACCTACGGTTTTGATGGAGGCTATGGCAATGGAGCTACCGTGTATAAGTACCTTTCATGCAGGAATTCCTGAAATTATCGACCATGAAAAAAATGGGTTGTTGGTGGAAGAGCGCAATATAGAAGATATGGAAAAAGCATTTTCGGTAATTAAAAAAATGGAATTCCAGCCACGTTTGGTAGTAAAAACCAATTTTAACTTGGATAAAAACACACAAAATATTGCTGCCATTTTTGAAGGCTTAATTAAGCACGATGCAAAATCAGAATAGTGTTTTAATAGGAGTAAAATGGACATCAGTGGGCACCATTGGCGTAGCTGTTTGTTCCCTTTTGCGACTTTCCATATTGACCCGATTCTTGGATAGGGAAGATTTTGGATTGATGGCACTTGTGCTATTTGTCTTAGGAGTCATTAGTCTATTTATGGACATGGGCTTGACGTCGGCCATCTTTCATCGTCAAGAGATTTCAAAAAAGGAATATTCAAGCCTATATTGGATAAACTTGGCCTTTGGTATTTTGGTTTTTATAATAATATATTTTTTATCTCCTTTTATTGCAGACTTTTATGATAGCCCCATTTTAAGTAGTCTAATAGTTATCATGGCTACAACAGTTATTTTCGCAGGTTTGGGTAATCAATTTAGAACTGTAGAGCAAAAAAACCTAAACTTTAAAATTATTGCAATAACTGAATTGACTAGCGCTATACTCTCGCTTATAGCGGCTATTATCATGGCCGCTAACGGTTTTGGCATCTACGCCTTGGTGTTTTCTGCACTTATTCAGTATTCATTGCCAAATATTTTCTTCTTTTTACGCGGGTGGATTACAAGCCCAATGTTGTTCCATTTCAATTTAAAGGAATCCTTTCTCTTTTTGAGAATAGGTGTTTTTGAAGTAGGTAGCCAGTTTGTCAATTACTTCAACAGGGACATGGATATTATTATCATCGGTAAGGTTTTTAGTCCCGAAATTTTGGGCGGATACAGTCTGGCAAAGCAGTTGGTCTTTAAGCCAGCACAGATTATAAACCCAATTATTACCAAAGTTTCAAATCCGCTGTTAGCAAAATTTCAGGACAGTCTTTCTTCTCTTAAGAAAAACTATTTAAAACTGATCAACATTGTTTCTTCCGTCAACTTTTTTGTGTATTTGTTAGTTTTTCTTTTTGCGCCTATAATTGTTAAAATACTTTATGGAAGTGAATATAGCAATATTGTTATACTTGTTAGAATACTTTCTATATATATGTATATACGCAGCATTGGCAACCCAATAGGCAGTCTGGTAATTGCTACAGGCAGAACAGACATTTCATTTGTGTGGAATATATTTTCCTTACTCGTTATGCCGGCTTTTATCTTTATAGGCACACAATTTTCTGCTGAAGCAGTGGCCTATGCAATGGTTGCAGGCATCCTAGCGCTTTTTGTGCCCAATTGGTGGTTGTTAGTAAAACGGATGACTGGGGCTTCGCTATTGGATTTTTCAAAAGCTGTGGTTCCGAGATTTTATTTAAACGAGATTTCGAAATTACTTGAAAGAAAAAAACAATAAGATTTGACAAAAATTTAAAGTGTTTATTGAATGGATTAATTTTTTTAATGATACACCATAACTTATGCTATGATTAGGTTTTTTACCTTAAAATCGTTAAATTGGATTAATTATATAAATTTTCTAGAAATGATAAGGATAAATATAAAAAGCCTAGGAATTTTGCTCTTCGTTTCAATTTTTATTTTTTCGGCCTGTTCTAAAGATGATGAAAAAGAAGAGGAGGAAATAGCAAAATCTAATGTTTACATATCCACAAATTTCACCAATATGGAATCTGCTGGTATTCCTGGAGGAATTGCAAGATTTACCATAAAAATTTCCAATGCAGAAAATTTTGATTATTTGGAATTTCATAAAACTACTGATGGAATTGAAGATCAAAGTGCTTATAAGAAACTTACAAAATTTGATGTGAATTACAACGGGAATAATGAATTTGAGGAAATAATAGAATATGTGTTAAAGAATGAAGATGTTGATAAACAACATGAAATTTTAATTGGTGTATTTGATTCAGACGGATCAGTGCAAAACTTCAATTATTCTTTTTTGGTAACTCCAAAATTTCCCGAATTGAATTGCTATTCCACTTTAACAGAAGGAATCCCATATGAGCCAAACCACGATCAGACACCTGTAGATGTTTATTTTAAAGTTCCTGCGGGGTTTGGTGACCTTACAGCAGTCAAAACAATAGACGGCATCATTGATGAAAACTTTAGTGTGATTATAAATGAGAATACGGCAACCCCAGTAGACGACTTTTATTTTAGATTTTCTTTTACCCACAATTTTATTGAAGTAGAATACGAAAAAGAGGTAAAGTATAAATTTCATTTAATTGACCAATTGGGCAGAGAGAAAGAATGCGAGGTGATCTTAAATACATTAGCTCCAAGGCCAATAGAAGCTGGTGCTACTTTTATCCACAATAATTATGATATTGAGCAGGGTTATATTTTATATAGTATAAGTGAACGAACTTTGTATAGACTCATTGATGTTGAGAATGATCCTTCTCTTGAATCCAAGATAGATATTGTTTTTAATAATGGAATAAGTTTTTCTAGTCCCAGCGTCAGTAGCTATACAGAAAATTGGTCCACGAGGAATGTTACAACTTTTAAAAAGACTGATTATACTTTTTTCGACCTCCCTCAGTATAATGCTTATGAAATATATTCTTTCTACGATGAATCGGTAGATACTCCATCATTTTATGCGGGAAATGATTACTATAGCCAAGCCATAGCTTTTAAAACCGAAGGGGTAAATGGTAACGATGTTATACAAGGCATGTTTTACGTTTCTATGGCTGATCCTTTTGAGTCAGCAGATGCAGGATTTTATATAGGAAGAAAGCCATTAAATTAATGTTGAAGAATATATATTATGTGGATTTCTTCATCTTCAAATTCAAAGCCAAGAAGCATTAATTTTTATCAAGTCGTGGTGTACAGGTTGAATTATAAAAACGTTAGCTTTGTATAAAGTATTAACACTTTCCCAATATTGAAAACCCTATATCAGATTTTATTGGTTTCGCTTTTTTTAATGATTAGTGCGGTGAAGTTTAATAACTTGTTCTTGCTAATTTTAGTATTCCTAGTTGCTAGTGCCTGGATAGTCATAAAAAAAGGGAAATTAAGGCTCCCAATTTATTTTTATGCGGTTTTTATAATATATCTTTTTTTCCTAATAATTGGATTTTTTTACGATCATAAAAATCCAACCATTGATATTAAATTCCAGGTTTATGGTTTTTTATTCTATATGTTTCTCTTAAATATTGGAAAATTTAATTTTTTAAGGTTTTTTTTCATACTTAATTCTGCAGTCTTCGTAGTATATATGTTACTTTATTTTGGGGTATTGCCAAATTGGTGGGATTATACAGTCATTGGATATAGAGGAAGGGTTTATGGACCAGCAATTATACCAATTGTATTAATATGTTTTTATTACTTACTGAGAAAGAAACCTTTGGATTTTCCCTTGGGATTGTCCTTTCTAATCGCCATGCCCTATCTCATATTAACGACCAACTTAATGAATATGGTAATTACAGGGGTACTACTTTTTTTAATAATGGCGAATTTTAGAAAACTTTTTCAACCCAGTTATATATTTATTTCGGCTCTAATAGTCATTGCCAGTATTGCATATTTCAAGTCAGATTTAGCTCCTCCACTCATAAAAGAGAAATTGCCTTATGTTTTAAAGCCTTGGGATTATGCAAGCCTTAAAATTCGTATAGAAGATTTTGGAAAAGCTGTAAGGTCTGAGGATTTCAATACTGTTCAGAAAATTTTCGGAAAAGGTTTTGGTGCGAGCACATCAATATATCGGGAAAATGAAGAGGCACAGAGCTTTAGCAGGTACTTCACATTTCAAGAAATTGATAATGGATTTTACTATCTATATCATCGGGGGGGCTTCCTGTTACTTTTTATATTTTTAGTACTTCATTTGGTTTTATTGCTCAAGCTTCCCACAATTAGAGCGCAAGCGGGTTTTGTTTTTTTAGTGATATTCACCAATTTATTATCTATTCACTATTTTAACAATGTTTTCTACTTATTAATCCCCTTTTTAATATTAGAAGGTAATAATTTTCAGAAAAACCAATTGAAGTTGAAAAATAATTAATCTTGACCAAAGTGTAATTTTAAAGAAAGAAGTACTGTAAGAACAGAAAACTTATTTCTGAACTCAAAGATATCGTCTTGATAGATTAAAGTTAAATCCTTTCGTAACTCCTGATCTGAAAGTAATTTAACATGATTTCTAAAAATCGAGTCCAAAGTCTCTGCTATTTTTTTGTCTTGTGAGATCCAATTGGAAATGGGGTTCATACTATCATATGGTAAATTAAAATATTTCTTACCACCATTTACGTATTTTTTCATTAGACCTCCATATTTTCGTTTTAGGTGCGTATTTGGTCTGAGGCCTATCTTTTCCCATTCATATTTTAATACTTGCGGATGACGTTGTTCTAACCATTTAAAATAAATGTTTTGATTCACTTTAAATTTGGATGGAAGTGAAAACATAAAATCAATTAACTCTGTATCATAAAATGGAGAAATATGGTCAATATAATTTGAGGCGACTCTGTCTCCCGTAAGAGTTCCATTAATTTGACGCTGTTCATAGGAATAAAGTTCATAATTCTTGTCACGATAACGATTTAAAATATTATTTAAGCTTTCAATTTTTTCAATAAGATTTTTATGCTTTATGTTTCCTGTTAAGCCTATCTTATCTTTATTTTCTTGAATATCAAAATTTTCGCGAACAAATGAACCGAAAACCACATCTCCAATTTGCCCAGAATGTAAAACTCCATAGTTTGTGAAATTCATTCTTTTAAGAGAATGTTGCATAGTTGCAATAGGTGTATATATGGACAAACCATCGCTTGGAATGATGTAATTTTCCATTATTGTATCACTTAAATACAGACCGTTATTTAAATTTAATTGTGTGTGGGCATAAAAATTATCTTTTGCAATAGTGTTCGAAATTCGTACATCACTTGAGTTTGGCGCTCCATACGTATATGAGTTTATTTTGTCATAACCGAGTTCTCTCGCCAGTAGTGCATTAACCCTTGAATCCATACCCCCACTAATTAAAGTTAGGTGGTTTTTGTTTTCAGCCAGATCTTTTTGCCACTCTCGTTCTACAGATTTAAGCATTAACCTATCAATTTCAGAAATTGCATCTTGAAGATTTATTGTATGATTAGTTGGCTTATCTATGTAATAATATTTTTCTTTTTTAAGAACTTTGGTTTTTAAATCTAAACTTAAAACAGTTCCGTATTCTAAACGATTTATTTCGTGAACTACTGTTTGGTCATCGAAAACTTGTCCATAAAGTGCTAGAGAATAAATTGCGTCTTTATTATAATTAAGGCAGATATTATTTTCTCTAAGCACTTTTGACAATACGTGCATTTCAGAAGAAAATGCAAGCCCTAATTTAGAATCATAGAAATAAAAAATATTTTTCGTACCTAATGAATCATTAAAGACTTCAATAGTTTCAGTCTGTTTTGAAAAGATGAACCCAGCGAAAACACCTTTAATCTGAGAAATAAATTGAGAACCCTCTTTTATAAATTTTTCTATGAAATCTTCTGAAGATGAAAAGGAATTATATTTAATACCTTCAAAACATAAGATATACTTCTCATTTTCGAAAAAAAACCTATCATTATTAAATTTTGACAGTACGGATCGTCCAAATGAGTAATCCCCATATTGGATTTCCCTTTTATCAATATTTAGAAATTTAGAATTGAAAAAGAAATCGTGAACTTTTTGCGAATGGTTATTATTTAATAGAATCCCGTAAATACCGGCCATATTTCTAAATTTTTAAAGCGTAAATTATTCAGCTAAATTAACGGAATTTTAAACATCCAAATGTAGTAATATGTATATTATTCCAATAATTTTATTAATTGAACCGCATTCTAACTAAGGGAATATATAAATTTGCACAAACTTTAGGGTTAAATTATATAGATGAATATTCTCTACCTAGTTCCAAATGTGTTAAATGCTTTTGGCGGTCCAAACACGCGGACAAAGCGATTTAAAAAGGAATTTTTAAAAGATGGAGGCGAAATAGTTGAGGGTAAGCTGAAGGTATCTTCAATTTTTACGAGGAAAAAAATTGATTTATCTTACGTAGAATCCGCCACAAACCGCATAGCACTTATTGACATTCCAAGTCTCTTTTTTCTAAGGTTGCGTTCAAAAAAAACAATCGTCTTTATTCGCGATATATACATTGAATTGTTTCCAGAAGAATACAAAACCTTTCGGAGCAAGATCACGTATTTTTTCAATAAACTCAGCAACTTCTATTTAACTCTTATAGCGACCTCCATGGTTTTTCCAACGGAAGAAATGGGAGAAGTCTTTTTTAAAAAAAACAAGTTTTTCCCCAAACGACCTTTTACAGATCTGCCCCCGGGAACGCACGATATTACCCCAAACCGAATTCCACCAGATTTTTCAGAAAAGCTCGGCATATTATATTTGGGAAGTTTGGGCTATACAAATTCTGGGTATCAAAATTTTATCACCTTTGCCGAAACCTATAAAAACCAATATAATTTCTTTATTCTCTCAGGAGATAAAGATTTGAAAGAGAAAGTAACAGCAACTCACATAAAATTGGGCAAAGTTCCTAGAAAAGCTATTCCACAGTTTATTACGGACAACAACATTGCTTATGCTTTCCACACACGCCCAAGAAATATGTATGACGATATTACGTTTCCTATAAAGGTGTTTGATTTTTTAAGCTTTCAACTGCCGTTTTTTTCCGAAAGACACGCTCCAGTACAAAAATTGTTAGGCAACGATTATCCGATTTTTGCATCTTTTGAAAACAACCAGGAAATCCATCGAAAAATAAAAAGCATCAACCCACAGGAGTATCAGGAATTACTGAGCCTACTTAAAGAGATAGCCGTTAACAATACGTATGATAAAAGGTATAAAAAGCTACTGGAGCAATAAATCTATTTGGCGGATTTTATTTGAAACTAGCACCTATTTATTTGTAGCAACCCTACCTTTATGGGACAAACTAAATACGTTGGTGTTGTGGCTGTTTGTAGCTTCATCCATTTTTCTGCTGAAGCCCAAAGAGCGTTTGGAAAACATAAAAAAAAACAAACCCGCTTTTTATGGTCTGTTTGCGCTTTACCTTCTATTTATTGTGGGGTGGCTATTTTCAACTGAAACAAAGGATGCTTTGCGCGATATGGAACGCACGCTAACCCTGGTTATAATTCCCTTAATTCTTTTATCCCACAAACGTGAGGATTTCAATTTAAAAAAGATTTACGTCGCCTTTGGGGTGGGGCTCTTTACCGCAATGGTTATTTGTTGGGTGGTTATAATAGAATCCATTCTAACCAACGCTACACCGTGGGTTCAAGCAGGTTATTTTTTTAAATGGGTTTACAACGGTTGGAACGCTGTAGCCCCTTTAGAAGGTCACCCCAGTTATTTCGCCGTAATGCTGGTGATATTTATAGTGGGTCTTATCCGGATGCCGGAATTCATTAATCTAAGAAGAAATAAATTTAGGTTTGCGCTTCTTTTGGCGCCCTATTTCCTTTTTTTGATAGAAACGAGTAGCAGAATTGGCGTAATCTGCCTTGTTGTAATTATAATTGTATCCATTTTCACAAAACTCGAAATCAAAAGAGTATTTTACGTTATTGCACTGCTGATTGCCTTAGGACTCTTGTCTGTAAAATTTGATTATCTAGGATCAAAATTGACCACAATTGTTGACACCAAAGGAAACATTACTTTGGACAGATACGACAGGTGGGGTGCAATTCTTACCGACTTCAAGGAACGCGGCAACTGGATTTTTGGCGTGGGAACCGGCGATTCACAAGAACTTTATAATATTGCATATAGTAAAAACGGGTTTATGCTCGCTTTAAAAAACCATTACAACGCTCACAACCAATATTTAGAATTTTTGATTTCCAACGGACTTATTGGGCTTTTGGTTTATTTGTGTGTACTATTTATATTTTTCAGAAAAACAAGATTAAAGGGAGAAGCCTTAAGCTTTTTTATAATAATCGTCCTATTTTCAGGTTCCGAAACCATCTTTGGAATAAGTAAAGGCGTTTTTATATTTTCCTTTTTCTATTCCCTTTTCATTCTTTTGTATTCAAAGCAACCGGTTAATGATAACTAAAAAACAGCGATTGTTCCTCGTATCAAATATGTATCCTTCCACAGAAAATGTGCGGTATGGCATTTTTGTGAAGAATTTTGAGGCCGCAGTTACCGATTATTTTGCAGTTGAAAAAATAGTACTTACCAAAAAATATTCATTCCTCTCCAAGCTTCTTGGATATTTGAAATTATATTTCCAGATTATTCAGCTCTATTTTAAATGCGAAAAAAACGATTTGATCTATGTGCACTTTCCCTTACACGTTGCACCAGCCTTATTGCCATTGTGGTGGCTAAATCGCAAGGTTATTTTGAACTTTCACGGCAGTGATCTTATTTTTAATTCCCCTTTTAAAAAAGTCCTTTCTCTTTTTTTAATACCGGGTTTGAAAAAATCCACCATTGTGTTGCCATCAAACTATTACAAAGAAAAGTTGTTGGAAGAATTCAATATTTCTCCATCAAGATTGTACGTTTATCCTTCCGGTGGCATTAATAGCAAAGTGTTTTTTCCCAATCGAAATGTTGAGCATTCCAGCTTTGTAATTGGCTTTGTGTCTAACTTCATCGAAGGAAAGGGATGGCGTATTTTTTTGGACGCTTTTAGAAAGATTAAAGAAGAAAACAAGCTGTCCAACTTTGAAATTATTATGGTTGGCGATGGGCCGGATAAGCAAGAAATTCAAAATTCGCTTGAAACGTTGGGCGTCAATTTTGAAATCATTTCGAACATTTCACAGCAGGAGCTTGCTGCAATTTATAACCGGATGGATGTTTTTGTATTTCCAACCTATCGTGAAGAGGAAAGCCTTGGTCTTGTGGGTCTGGAAGCAATGGCCTGTGGAATCCCAGTAATTGCCAGTAAAATGGGTGGGCCTATGGGGTATATAGTTGATAATGAGAATGGATTGTTTTTTGAAAAAAAGGATTCTGAAATGCTGAAAGAAAAAATCATATTTTATCATTCCTTATCCAAAATACAAAAGGATGAGTTTAGTCGAAATGCAATTATAGCTGCCCAAAAATATGATTCAAATACAGTAAATAAAAAACTTGTGACCTTTTTGAAAAACTTGTAGATTTTAAAGAACTTAATTATAAGAAATTTCCGCACACATGAAATCACTTTTCAAATATTTAATGATGATCATCATGGTAATTGGATGCTCCAATAATGATGAAAATCCTACCCAAGAAGTTCCAAAAAACCTTGTTATTATTAGTTATTCTCCTCTAGCTGCAATGGCTGGAGATGAAATTACCTTTGTAGGCCAAAATATTGATGTCTCAAAAGAATATACTATACTTTTTAATGGAATTGCGTCAACAGAGGTTCAAAACTTCCCTACAGAAATTAAAGCAATTATTCCCACCGATGCCACTACAGGTGAAATTGTAATAAAATATGATGGCAAAAGTTTAAACGTTGGTGAACTTGAAATCATTGAAGAGCCACAGCTGATAATCACCAGTTTTTCCCCTACTACGGCCTTTACAGGAGATGAGGTTACATTTGTGGGCGAAAATATTGACCCTGCAATTACTTATTTGGTTTCTTTCAATGGTATTGAAGGTGAAACTACCAATGTTACCGAAACTGAAATTGTTGCCATTGTTCCCCAAGGAGCCACTTCTGGAGAAATAACCATTTCTTATGAAGATTCTACAATTTCTGCGGGAACAATCGAAATTACTGACGAGCTTGATAAATTATATGGCTATTTACCGATTGAGGGAGCAGATTGTGAGGTTTTAAAAATACATAATTTGAACATCAACACAGGTGCATTATCGGACGAAGTCGCATTGCTTCATAATCAATCCTGCTATTCCTATCTTTCTTCAAATTTTTATAGAGAGGCAAATATTTTTGTACATTCCTTCACCACTCGTTATGCACAAGGCTTGCCATTTGGTAAGGCGTGCGTGATTTATAATTTAACTACGGGCGCAAGAGGGGGTTGGACCTTAAGTGATGGAGCTGATTATGATGGAAATATATTAGCCGCCCATAACAATAAAATTTATTATCTCTATCGCTATTATGATAGTATTGATGATATTTATGAAATAAGGTCAGCAAGTATAAATAATTCCAATAATTCAACACTTTATGAATTTCCCACCGATTTTATTTACGATATAGGACATTCAGGGTTTCTGCCTTCAACCAATGAATTGGTTTTCTTCACAAAAAACGAATCAGATCAACCGATTTTTATGAAACTTAATATAGAAACATCCATTCTAATAAACACAAATATTTCTGACACTTATTCAAGCATTTTTATAACAAAAACAGAACGAATATTTGGGGTAAAATCTTTAGGGGGAGACGAGCATGAAATTGTTGAGATTGACAAAAACTCAGGAAATATTTTATCCGTATTAGCAAGCGTTTCAATTAGAGAAATAAAAAATTTAGATTACTCCCTATCATCAAATAGAATTTATGCATTACTGGAGCAGGATTATAATGACGACCAATATCTTTATGTTTTAAACCTCAACGATGGAACCTCCACAATCACTCCATTAGAGGGACAAAGTAATCATAAGGATTTTTACGGAATTTATTTAAACAATTAATTTTTTATAAATACTATCTTTGCTCGTTAAAAATTGATTGTGAGTAACCCACTACGGATAAAAATCCTAAACAGCACCATAGATAACCTCTCCATGCAAGAAACCCTTGCCCTGGTGCAGGAAAAAATAAAGGCTGGGGAACAGCTCCATCACGTAGTTGTAAATGCGGGAAAAGTG
>TARA_R100000306_G_C4381617_1_pt1 | contig 15406 bp, 18 predicted proteins | sample TARA_R100000306 | Tara Oceans TARA_R100000306 (sample SAMEA2620824) | marine metagenome | biome: marine biome (ENVO:00000447); feature: mesopelagic zone (ENVO:00000213); material: "saline water (ENVO:00002010), including plankton (ENVO:xxxxxxxx)" | depth 1000 m | reverse complement strand
GAAAGTCTCTACTCAAAACCTCGATTATTTTCTGGGGGGATTACATTCGAGGGTGTCATTGGGGTTGATGGGAAAGGTAAAAAATCTTCCCGATATTCATTGGTGGAAAAGTAATCCAACGCACGCTGAACGTCGTCATTCTCGAAGAGGTCAGCTGCCAACGCGATTTGTGCGATAACCTGATAAGCTTGGCTCATGATATACGCTTCGCGGTTTTGCATTTCTTCTGCAGGCATAGTTGAAATTCCCTGGATTAGGTCCAAGTCAGAAATTCGTATATAGATTTACTGATAAATTCTGTCTTCATTCAATCTCGTTAATAAGTAGCCATTCCAATTTTTGCAATCCCACATATTTTTACACCCTTTCGCTTGGCATATCACCTAACCATTTTGGTTAGGATCTTATCGTCGTGTTGAAATGCAAGGTAGCCCTGAGCCCTGGCTCAGCCTTTTCCAGCGACAGCTTCGCGCCATGACGGATCGCAACGGCTTCCACATGGCGCAGACCAAATCCATGCCCGCCTGAATTCTGGCGGCGGCCTAAAGCTGCCAGCACATCCAGTGTTGTATCCTCAACGCCGGAGCCATAGTCACGCACACTTAACGAGAATCGTTCACCATCGCGCTTGAGACTTATCAGTACTGTTGAGCCTGATGGTGCGTGTTTCAGTGCATTTGAAACGAGGTTAACCAGGGCGCTCTCAATAAGCGGCTTGGAGCCCAGTATTTCTGCTGTTTCGCATGATATTTCCTGTTTCAAGGTGACGCCACTTGCTTCAAATGCCTCAGCATAAAGTGTTATAGCCGATTGTACGATGTTCTCAAGATTGAGTGGTTTCATGGCAAAGCCGGGAGTCGCCTCGATTTTGGCAAGCTCCAGAATATGGGTGACAAGTTCAATCAGCCGGTCAGCTTCAGCAGCGATCTCGGTATTGCCGGCGGCGACTATGCGGTTGCGAAGATTCGATATGGCGTGATTAAGCTCGTGTGCTGCGACCTGGCTGTAGGATTCAAGACCGCGCAGCAGGCGCTCGACTTCGGCCAGGGCTTTGTCAATATTGACAGATAATCGTGAAAGGTCATCAGGCTGACCTGCCGGTGTTGATAGAATTCGGGCAGATAGGTCGCCTTCTTCAACGCGATGAAAAACGGAGTTGATACGTCTAATTCTGCTACGAAAGCGGTGGTTGAGGCTCCCCAAAAGAAGAGAGCTACAAAGACCGAGAAAAATAACAGCCACTATCATCACTGGAACAAACCAATGATTCAATGACTCTCGCGCACTCAGGCGGCGGCCAACGGCAAGTGCAAAATCTGGTTCAATATGAACGCGGTGTAGAAGCAATGGGCCTGGGGCTATTCCAATGTCTACGCCATCCAGTTCTATCCAGGAATCTGACGGGTGATTCGGCATTCGTTCCGCATTGCCGATGATCTTTTCGCCATTGGAATTAGCCAGCAAATAGACTGCGCCGTTTTCCCCACTTTCATCTCCCGATAGGCGTATATCTATGTTCTTCATTAAAATAGTAATGTCGGGAATGATGCCGCGCTCTGGCGCCCGTTCCAGCATAACCGCTATGTCGCGAGATACATCCTCTTTGACTGATCGCTCAACCGCAATGTTGATCGCGCTGTAGGCCGTAACCCCGGCAATCAAGGCAACCAGTAGGGTCACCAGTATATTGATGAGTAGAGCAACAACGATTGGATTTCTGGCCCGCACTGTCCCTCCCTAAGATGGGTATGCTGATACGCAAGTTCTGCTTGTTATTGGCGAAGTGTTGGTTACTCGTCACCTAACCGATTGGGTTGGTTTGCTTGTTGTCGTTCCATTGATGTGGCCACGGTTTTGGCATTGCCACTGATGAAAACCAGTACATCAATCCCTGAATCACCATTATTCTGCAGGCTGATTTCGATTTCAGAATGGTCACCTGGTGGGACAAAGCAAGGCAGCCGCGCTGCAGTCGTCTCCGGGCAAATGACACTTTTCCAACTTTCTTCATTCTGGGCATAACGCGAGATGTTCATGGTGATTTTGGCTGCTGTTTCAGGGTGTTGATGGCCGGCAGGTTGGGCGTAGATCGTTGTGCCTTGACTTCCATCAATAGGTAATCTGATGCTGTCTTTTTCAGTGGGGGAGAGGGTTGCTTGTACTTCCAGCCCTATGGTCATTTTGACTTCCCGCAGGCCGCCGAAGATGCCGGTAAATCCGCCAAGTAGATTGGACCGTTTAGCTGGCGTTAGAGGTGATAGCTGTTCAATTCGGCGAAGCGTGTCTTCATCATCGGCAGCCATACGGTTGGCGGCCTCAACCATGTTGCGAACAGACGTCAGAATAGCAGCCCGGCGCTGGTCAGATTTAAGATCAAAACCCCGGGTGTCTTCTTCCGGAGGGTTTGCCTCAAGCCGTTTAACCAGATTCAAGCGTGATTTCGCGGTGCGTGCCATGCCATAGGCGTCACCTGCGGTCTGCCTTTCCAAAAAGCGGACTTCAGACTGGTAAAGAGCACTCGCAAGCGAAGATTCATAAGGGTCAAAAGCGTCAGCTGATAATGTTGGGGGTGTTTTCGCTTGCGAAACGCATCCGGTGATCAGCAGGGATGTCAGCCCCAAGGTTAATAGTCTGGAATAGCTCAAAGGTATCTAACCTCGATTGTTAGGTGCCGGAAGCGTGTTTTCGGGGTACGCTAGCCAGGATGATATAGGAAAGCGAAAGGAAATGTCTGAAAGCAGTCAATTACTGATCGTTGAGGACGATCCAACAATGGCATCGCTTATGGCGGATGTGGCCAGTGAACTTGGCTATGGGATAAGTCTGGCCGAAACCCTCGACCAGGCCAAGCGGGAGAGCGCCGCACATCTGCCTGATCTGGTTATTCTCGACCGGATGCTGGGAGATGGCAGTGAAGGGCTTGGTTATATCGAGTGGCTGAACACGCTGGAGGGAAAGCGCCCTGGGATTCTCATCGCCAGCCGTCTGACTTCTGTGAGTGACCATGTGCTGGGATTAGAAACGGGCGCTGATGATTACATCAACAAGCCATTCGAACGCGAAGAGCTGAGGGCGCGCCTGCGCGCTGTTGCACGTCGTGCCGTGTCCAATCGGGCACCGGCGAGTGTGCTGATTTTTGACACACTTGAAGTCAGAAAATCGAGTGCCCAGGCGTTGGTCAACAACACACCACTACCGCTTCGCCCGCAATCATTTGCACTGTTGATGGCGATAGCCGAACGCCAGGGAGAGTGGGTCAGTCGCAAGGCGCTTTGGCATGAAGTGTGGACGGATTACAAAAACCTGTCACCGCAAGACACGGTTATCAATACCGCCATTAGCCGTTTACGGGGTGTGTTATCTACCGTAGAAGGCGCACCGGAGATTGTCAGTGAAAACCTGGGCTATCGTCTGGTGAGCCAGAATGACAGACTTTTGGACTCTGAAACTGTATAGGGAAATCATTAACTATGGGTGTTCTAACCACCATTAAAAAGCGATTGAGCGCCTTGCTAGGTGGTAAACACACTCAAGTGGCAGCCCTGCCGGAAAAAACAGCGGCACCTGTCTCGCTGTGGCTCGATCAACGCATTGTCAACGTCGCTTACGAGACCTTTGCTTACATGCTGGAAAATTATCACACAGCGGGGGTGATCGACCATGCGGCATGGATCATAAACGAAGCAGACCTTCAGAAAACTCTCTCAATGCTTGAGCCTTACGTTACAACAGCGCATCGAGGTGTCAAGCTGCAGATGAGTACAGATGGGTATGACGATTTCGTCCGGCTGTTGGATTATGCCGGGTTCGCTGCGCCAGCACTTGCTGATCGAGCACTGCTTGAGATGGTATACGAGGCCTGTAGTGACGATGGCTATGGCAAAGATCGGAACTATAACGATCAGCTCTATATTGTCCTGGAATTTACGTCTGAAGAGCTCTCAGCCCATAATCGGGTTTTTCAGAAAATGATTGATGACCCTGAGTGCATCGACAGCTCAATGTACGATCTCACCGAGTGGGATAAATTCGTAGCACTCGTTTCAAGGCTGAAACAGCTTGATGAGAGTATGAAATCGCCTGTGGTAGTACCAATGAATTTTAGTGAATGGGCGACTTATAGCTCTTACAGCTCGCATGCATTTGATCTCGACGATGGAGAGCTGACCGAGGACGAGGAAACTGCGATGTCAAAAGTCATGTCATTTAACCATGTAATTTTGAGACGGAATGCTCGCAGCGAAGCCTGAGCATGGAAGATAAAGAGCACATGAAAGTTTACCTTGATGATGAACGCAAGACACCCGATGGCTGGGTAAGATGTTATTGGCCTGATGAGGTCATTGAGCTGCTTTATTCTGGCGAGGTAACGGAGATCAGCCTTGATCATGACCTCGGCGATGATGAGCGAGGCACTGGCTATGACGTGTTGCTATGGATTGAAGAAGCGGTTGGTGGGCGCGGCTGGCACCCACCAAAGATATCGGTTCATTCGGCGAATTCATCAGCCCGGCAAAAGATGGAGGCCGCAATCCGCCAGATAGACAAACTAACCGCAGCTCAGCGTGACTATGAAAAACATTGGGAAGATGGAAAATTTCTAAGGATCTGGGATGGAAGCAAACCGGCCTGGTTTATCCCGCAAGCAGGTGAACCGGTATTACTGGCGGGCAGCGCTGAGGTATCCAAATTTTTTGATCTTGGCGACGGAACCGTTCTCGGTGTTGATTTTGGCTGGAAGTGCTATCGCAAAGAGTTTCTTGATGACGGCTGGCGGCGACCACTAACGCCCCAACCCATGGCGATCTGGGATGCGCAAACGGGGGGGCGCACAGGCTATTTGCAGGGTCATCATTTGGGCGATGTAACAGGTGCCGAACGGCTCGATGATAAGCGCCTGATTACCTGGGGCCGCGATTATCTTGTGCGTGTTTGGGATCGCAAGTCCGGTGAATGTACTGAGATTTTGCCGCTACCTTTGTGGCCGGATCCATCAGATCGTCGTGCGGTCTTGTCATACGAGCAGTTTAGCCAGATGAAGCTTTCCGAAAAACAGCGCTACATCAACACCCGCCATCTGCCGTCACCAGATGTACGCATTGACTGGATCGTCAAGCCGGGTGGAAAGCAATACAGTTTCAAATGTGCGGCTCAATCTGAAAAGACGCAAAAAGTGGTAAAACCCTGGCAGCCAAACACAGAACAGCACGCGAGCTACCGGATATGGGATCTTGCTGGCGCAGAGGCGGGCTACTCAGACTGGTTAATTACGTCAGACGGGCGTCTTTGCGGCGGTGGAACCACTTATGGTGCTTCAGGGCAAATTTACGTTTGGGACGGGTTTTACAATTTACGGATGCTGATTGTTGGCAGGCACGACTGCAATATGCACTTAAAGGGCGAAGTTGAACCAAACGTGATCGTTATCGAAAACATGCTGGGTATCGATGAGTTCGACAGCTACAGGTTTCAACTCTGATATGGACGGCAGGCTTCTCATTATTGGTGATGTTCATGGCATGCTCGATGCGCTTCGCCAGCTTGTCGGTGAGCTGGATATTCAACCTTCGGACACGCTGGTTTTTGTGGGCGACCTGATCGACAAGGGGCCGGACTCTATCGGTGTTCTAAGCTATGTCGAAGCACTTCGTCGCCATGCCAGCTTTGAGGTTATTCTTGTTGAAGGTAATCACGAAGACCGGATGCGACGGTACTTGCGTAACCGTAAAGTGCGGCCAAAAGTAGCAACAGAACAAGCGACCCACACACCCGAGCTGGAACAGCTCAGTAAACAGCTGACAGCGGAAAGGCTGGCATTTCTGGATTGGTCGGTGCCGTTTTTTCACTGTAAGTCACTTGATGTACTTGTCGTTCACGGCGGAATTCCTGGCACCATGAGCACATTCCCTGCGTCAATCGAAGCCGCTAAATCGCTGACTGGCCGTAAAGCAAAAAGCTTTGAAAAGATTTTTCGTACGCGTTACGTCGATGCCGCCTCCGGCAAGTTTCTGGCGCTCGGCGCCCAGCGCCCAGACGATCCATTCTGGGCTGAGACTTATGATGGCCGATTTGGGCATGTTGTATTTGGCCACCAGCCGTTTCTCGAAGGACCAGCAGAATTTCCCTACGCCACAGGTATTGATACCGGTGCGGTTCACGGTGGCGGGCTGACGGCACTCGTTTGCGCGCCCGATGCACCACGCAGATTCCTTACGGTCCAATCCGACTGCGTTATTCCGCAAGGTGAATGCCAGTCAATTGGAAAGAGATACTTTTATGATAAAGATTGTTAAGGCTCTCATGGTGATTTTTGGATCGATCACGTTGACCGCCTGTTGGGATCTTGCCCGATTCCAATTGGATGAAAGCGACTTCGATCATCCGTTTAGCGGTACTTATTTTTCGGTAAGTGATGAGTTCGGTCCGATTGGGGTCTATCGGAAAGACGGCAATTGGCTGGTACCAGAGCATCATGTTGATCCAGTTGAGAAAAACCGGACCCAAAAGAAATTTGAAGCCAGTCAATTTGCGGTTGTTTTTATCGACAAGTTAGCGCCGTCCGTGAGCCGTTTTTCATTAAACAGTCATGTGTCATCACGCCAGTATTCGGACAGATACAGTCAGGATCGCAACAAGAAACTGGTGATTTTAGTGGGACAGGAATACGCTGGCTCTGGGCCCAAAAGTCAGTACATTATGCCAGCCCTGATCAATGGCGACTCGATCAGCCAATGTAACGGATATGGTGTCTTTTCAATGGCACCAAGCGGCCCGGGCCATGATGATTATGTGAAGTTCGTTGACGTTTTGTTTCGCGAAGATATGGTTCCTGCGGCGCGAACACGTGCAATATTTAAAGCTGTTATCAAAAATATGATGGGAGCTGTCCAAGATGACCGAATGAAGTGTGGCGAGCAAGCCTATAAAGTAAGTGAGATATCAAGGGCGCAGGTACGCGTGACAGTTGCAGGAATTGTTCCGGCGAAGGCGGCGCGCAAGGCTGGCCTTGCAGCCAGACAAGCGAATATGGAACGGGATAGACTCGCCAAGCAGGAAGCCGAAGGGGCTCAAACCCTCCTTAAGGAGCTGAGTGGATATTATCTGGTCAACAAAATAGGCATCGCGCGGTTTGAATCAGGCGGATACCGAGGGGGCGTTAAATCCTACAATCTCAACGTCGTTGAAGGTCATCCTGCAGCGCCTGGCGGACATATGGCACGAACTCGTTTTTTCGCTGATACACAACAGCTTGAGTATCAGTCCTATGCCGCCCTCCGGAATGGATCCTGTGCTGAATATACCGATCCGTATTGGTCCGCTAGTTTTAAGTATTCCGAATGGGAAGCGCCAGGTGTCTGGTACGAAGGGAGCCAAGATTCGCCGAACCGGCAGAGAAATGGTAATGCATGTGTCGCTTATGAGGTGGCCATCGGCTCCTGCAGGCGTGTGCGTTGCTCGCTGCGCCAGCGTAACCAGCCGTATCTTGGTTCTGTTTACATAGTACAAGATTATGACAAAGCTCTGGCGCTGTACGGTCGATTGCAAAACAAATGATGATATTAGACATGATGTTTTGACCTGCCCTACCTCAACGCTCGTGGATTACCATGGCCGCTGAACAAATAAACCGAGTGGCAAAGTCACATTGAGGAGGGTAGGCATGAAGGAGTTTAACGCAAACGACGTCAGAGTCGAGAGCGCATCGGCTTTGAAAGTCGTTCAGGATGGATTTCGATCGGATTTCTACAGTCTTTATGTCGGACTGGATATGCATAAGGAGAATATCGGGATTGCGGTGGCTAGACCGGGACGCGGTGAGCCCGAGTACCGTGGCGAGATTGGCAATACGCCGATGGCGGTGGAGAAGCTGATCCAGCGGCTGAGTGAGGAGCCGGACGGAGGCATTGTGCAGTTCTGCTACGAGGCGGGGCCCTGTGGCTGCGGCCTGTAACGCCAGGTCCTCGCGGCAGGGCATGACTGTCAGGTCGTAGCGCCGTCGTTGATTCCTCGCAATCCGGGTGAGCGGGTCAAGACCGATCGACTGGATGCGCTGAAGCTGGCCAGGCTGCTGCGTTCTGGGCGATCTGACATCCGTTGGGTTCCCAACCAGGAACAGGAAGCCATGCGTGACCTGGCCCGTGCCCGGGACGACATGAAAACTCAGGTAAAGGTATGAAATACATTCTAGTGGTAATGTTTTTTTTGAGCTTAACTTTAACAACGTCGCCGGCTGAAAACGTGCTTGGACCGACTGATCCCGTTGGTCAATATGAGCTGGCCAAAAAATATGCGGATAAGAATAACCCCAGATATGATATGCAGCAGGCCCTTTTCTGGTTTGAAAAAGCCGGAAATAAAGGGCATATCCGCGCACAAAGAGAAGTCGGTGATATTTATCGCTACGGTAAAGGTGTGGAAATAGACACAGACAGAGCGCTCAGGTGGTATCAAAAGCCCACTATGTTTTATTTGAACGGCTTGAAGATGATTGGCGGTACCAGAGAAGACATGGATACCATGGACAAAGCAGCGATCGAGTTGATGGTCGCCAAGAAAAAAGCCCGCGACGTACAGCCTAAAAAAGAAATGACGGCCTACGAGCTGGGGGAAGCTATCGGTACGATGCTGAAGTATGGCAGTGAGAATAACAGCCGTGACAACACCGCAAGCGCTCCCGCGGGTACTGTTAAGTATAGCCAACAAGTGAAAGCGTGCCGCGATGAAGCAATGAAGCACATCATTACATGTGCCAAGGTTACGGATTATCAAAATTGTGAAACATGGGGCTGCCCGGAGATTATTCAGTGCGACAAGCGGCTAACCTCATGTGATGATCACGGCGCGCCCTATGATCGCTCCGGTAATTTTTATTGCGATATGCGCGATTGGCGAACGCGTGATTTTGATCTTGAAGCTGTCTTAAAACGTGCGTGTCCTGCGCAATGAGATTTATTACTTCTTGATCTCCGCTAAATCTTTGATTGCGTTACGATGCTGGAATGTCTTTCCTGCTTCATAGCTCATGGTATAAATAACGCGGTTACGAGGCGCAATAACACGGACCTCTAATCGTGGACTCATTTCACTGATCATTGCCCGGCGTAATGCAGGCACACTATTCGGACACATTTTCATAGCTTCAGCTAACGGTTCCGCTTTCATGTGTGCCACTTTTCGTCCGAACTCAGCACCATATCCATACGCCTTGTCTTCACGCTTCTCAATCACTTCAGCAATGCATTGGCGCCGCGCAATTTCATATATCGCATCATCCATTTTATATTCTAATGCATGAAACTTATCGCTCTGCGTCTCCGCGATTGGCGTACCAAATTTTGTACGGGCACGTTTTAAAACTTTTTCACCATTGAGTTTTCCATCTTCATATAATTCTTCAATCTGGATCCAGGTAGCAAAAGTAACGGAGTCATCTTCTTTTTGCCCACGATGCCGCAAGATTTTTTTATGAGCAGCAGATGTCGAAAATTTAGTTTTAATCTGCATGCGACCTTTCTCGGTATAAAATTCGAGTGGGGCATCGCTTTGAGGGCGAATATATTTGATCTCTTCATCAGCTATATTCTGGGCCTGATCAATCACTTCTTGACGCGACATGCCGGGGTAAAATCCATAAATTTCGTAATCTTTACGCTTTGCATGCACATCCTTATAGACGTCTTCAAGGATCGGTAAATCGGCATGAATGACAGGATCGTTCGAAGAAAAAACAATTTGCGGAAGGATAATCAGAGCTAAAAAACCGAAGACACCATAGATAATTTGTTTGTTTGAAAATATGAATGGTAACTGCATAAACATATCCTTGATGCTGGTACTTTTATCTGGATAAAACTTAAATAAATGTAGCTAGACTATCAATTCATCCGCTGATAATCTACACCAGACCAGCAATAAGCAGGATTATACCTGTATTCAAAATAAAAGTTATGACGACACCGCATTGGACTTGACCGACGGGCTGACATCGATTGATGCCGGTGATTCACATAACAGCTATGGTTCAGAAAATTCAGACCCAATGGACTGGCGTGGTGGAAACGATAAACTGTCACGCTCACCCCCGCCACAAGAGTAGCTGGTTCTGCGGGCCGTCAGGGACGACACTTTTTGTGAGCCCTCTTCCCCAGAGCGCTATTCCTCATGAATTTGTTGTCGTAGTGGTAGCCAGGCTCAAGGGCCATGAGCTGCGACGTTGTCTCTTCCGCGTAACAGGCGCAATACGCATCGCCTTCTTCCTTGGAGGCCGCCCGTTTGTAGGCCATGGAATTCGTACATTCGAAGGCGTATCTCGCCTGAAGCTTTTCGGGGACGTAGCAGTGCATCTTCTTTCCCGCTTCCTTCCTCACATTCCGTACGTTTGCTTCGGGCATATCCAGGCGGGTTTTTAGAATGATCATTGCGCGGCACCCGCAATCGGTTGGGCCGTAGTCAAGATCATTCAGTTTACATTCCGCGTAGGCGTACTACATCTCGTCCATAAATTCAGGACTTATGCTTGAGGATGTCGGAAGCTCGATCACGCGGCCATCGAAGATCTGGTATGTCTCGATATCAAGCGGAATAACGCCGTATTTATAATTCTCGTCAGGCTCTTGCGCAGAAACCGAAAACGGGACTACAAATAAGACAAGAGTAAAAACGGATAGTAAGACGGATTTTAGAGTATTCTTAATGTGATGATATTCGTCCTGATTGTAGTGTGCAACGCTTTAAAGGTTAGCTCTTTCTATCGTTCGCGACAAATTTTAGTCTTCGAGACCCTTCGTTTTCTGCTTGTATGCCACTAAGAAGCGCAAGACCCGCCGCGGGATATTTCTCGAAAAGATAAAAGATATTAGAGTCTCGGAGGGGAGCAATGGATGTCAGTCAGTGTGTAAAGCTGGTGCCCACTACAGGGAGAGAGTAATAACCGAAAAGGTTATTTGGCGCATTCAGAGAATGGCATCATACTGTTTGGGAGGATAGGTTATGTACGAATCTGAAAGATATTACTGCCAAGTTGAAAAGAGAAGATGTAACCATGATTTTGACCCGAATATTACTTTTATTTTCAGTCTTGGTAATTACTGGCTGCTGGGAATCCGACAGACTCTTGTTTGATGAGCAAGAGTTCACAGATCCGTGGGATGGAAGCTTTGACGTCGCAATGCTTGCTCAAGCTGGCACAGGAGAGGGCCAGCCTGTCACTTTTGTCCCAGAAGAAAAATGGTTCAAGATGATCGACGCCAAAGGAGATTCAGTACTGATGGCGTTCGTGCCGGGTGAATATGCGGAGCAGACGCGCAATCATAAGTATCTGACTGTAATTATTGACGAAGAAGGTCAGGAAAAAGCCTACAAATATGGTATCGGGAAATTAGCCCATGATGGCCGAGAACTCGGCGTTTGTGGGCTTGCAAACACTGTCGCAGTCACGAACCGCTCTACGCTGGTTTCGGCCATGCGTGATGCTGTGCGGGCCGAAATAAATGGCGCAGAGCAAACCTTGACATGCGGTAGATTTTTCGAAATCACGCCAAAAAAAGGCGAACCGTACCCATTGCAACGGAATAAGCAAAAAGCACTACGTGACATGGAAGAAGCTGCGAAGACAGCGCACTCCGCAGGTCGTTCAACTCTCGCGCAGCGATTTGTCCAGATTGTAGGTCCCGATGTTGAGTGCGCAGGCTCTTATCTTGGAAAGGTTGCCTTTCCACAGCAAGATCAGGATGGATACTGGAAACTGATGGTCATCTATTTGGGTGACCATAAGAGTGATATGACTCACAGCCGTGATTTTGCAGCCTGTGGTGAAGCTGTCCTGGCAGCGCGGAGAAGTATTGGGTTTACGAAACTGAATGTGCCTTACAGAATAATCGCGTTTGATCGCAATTTTCAGATTTTTCTCGATTCAGGTGTTACGCAGTGAAGCACAGGAGATATCTTATGCACAGAGTTTCTACTTTCATACTCGCCGCGTCTTTGTTAGTGCAGGCACTTATCGCCTTGCCAGCGAGAGGTCAAATTGACAACGAAAGCAAAAACATCAGGCAAGAAACGGTCCTTACCGGGAAATGGGAGAGCTTTCGAATAGCACCTGGCCGGTTGGCCCGCCCGCGGTGTATTACTGCTTTCGAAGACATTCTCGCCAATCCACTTTACAGGTCTCGCCTGCCCGAAGACGCATTTAAGTATGAGAGTCCGCTGGAAATTAGTCCCAATCCTAACGGCCTCCAATATCAATCTGAATATTATATTTTTTTGTCTTTTGAAGGTTATGAACTTGTAGTTTCTTGTAACGTTGAAGGCACGAACACATTTGATATGCGTTTTACACTTGCCGTTGAAGCGCGCCCTTTCATTAGTTATAAAGGTGGTGATTTGAACTCTATTGTGCGGTCGCATCTATCGTGGATCAAAAATCGCTTCATGTTTATGGAATAGCTTGTATATCTGCTACGAGTCGGGCGGTTGGCTTTTCGACAGAGGGGAAACTGCTCAAACCGAGATAGTACTGAAAATAGATTATTTCCAGGCTCTAATGGAAGAAAACAGGATAAAACACCATGCGTTCAGTCTTTCGTCATCCTAAAACCCAGTCAGAACGTAAAGGGGATCATGTCCTGAGTGCTGACCAGACAGATCAGATGCCAAACATTAAAGCGCGTGCCAGAGGTCTCCAAAAAGGCCAGCTACCGACAGAGCGAGACGATAAACAGCCTACATCGTCAAAAGACCGTTGGCGTAGTGGCCGAACAAAGAAACCTAAACGGTAAATTATCTCGAAGAGGTCTTTTTCAGATTTCACAAGGAGAGTCGTAGCGATGCCAGCCACTCAGTCACATCACCCGCTTGCTGTTTCGCTGTACACCGTTGGCCAGATTGGTTATCCCGTAATAGATAATATAGAAGCCTATCTGGAGGCCCTTTACGACGCCGGACTTTACGACACTCTAGCAGCAGGAGATCCGGGAGAAGCAGTGATTCGCAATCTTGCCGAAGCGTACGGCATGATTGCTGAAATTATCTTCTTGCAACCTGAACTTATCTGCTTGCAAGAAAATGATGCCTATGAGCAAGCCCTTAAAGCTCTGCCGCTATTTGTTGACTACGTGATTGAGATGCAGCTGAGTCTGGGTGATTTGCATCATCTCACCGAGATTGTGACAAGCTTTTTTGACGGGGAAACCGATGACGAAGGGCCGGCTCATCTTGGTGTGCTAAAACCTTCGATACAGTCTTTAACCAACCTGTTTAATCGGGATGAGTATAAAAGTGCGATCTACAGTGCGTTGGCAGAGCACTCCTATAAAGATGTCGATGATCTCATCGGCATGGCGCACTGGTTCTATGGCGAAGATGAGTTTGAACTGTTTTTCAGTTGTGCACAGCATTATCCATTGCGTGCTTTGTCCAATTCTTACTGGCTTATCGACCTCAATGAAGAACAGTGTCAACGTTTTATTACCTGGGCACGACGCTTTATGCTATCGGAGCGTTTGGATAAAGCACTTTCCCGGACGCAGGCTTATACGGAAGTAGAAGAAAGGATTCTGGATCGGGTGATCTTTCATGAGGAATCTCTGCTTAAAAATCAGCATGACCGTCGAGACTTTTCTACCTGGGGCATGTGTTCTGACAATCTACTAATGACATTGCATTCTGCCTATCTTCTGGATGATTTAGCCGTTCCTCTTTGGCCTGTAGGAAGTAAAGCCGTCATCATTGATCTACTGGCTGAAGTAGAGCCGCACTGGATGTCAGTAAGGAAAAAAGACGGTAAAACCGAATACGTTAAGTCGCAAGATTGGCTGAGAGAGCTATTGGGAAGAGTGACTTGAAAAGGCAGAGTAAGCTTAGTGAGAACGCATTTTTTTGCGTATACCCTTAATAATATTGAGGGCCGGTATTGAATTTGAGAGCTGGTGTTGAATGGAAAGCAATAGCAAACGGTTGAAAAAGCCAATAACAGGCTGGCGGTTACCTTCTAATGTACTACTTGCACTTATAGCTTCTTTTTTGGTGGCTTGCCAGGCGCAACCCCAGCTACAATCACAAGATTCAGTGCCCCAAAAAAGTGTACCTTGCCAGTCTTCACCTTCTGAGCCTGCGAAAGGTCCAAGAAGCTGTTGTGATCGTCAGCTTGAAGACGATGATCGTCCCGTTATTTTTTGCCCTATTTTCTGCTCGGTTAAACCTCAAAAAAGGTCTCATGACGATAAGGTGTGCGATTCAGAAGAGTTATCGCGTATAAAATAACTTGTCGATACTGATCGCTTGTAGTTGTCGATTAATGTCTTTTTTCCGCTCATCAGAAATTTCTGGGATGAGCAATGAATGTGCACTGTCTATAACGACCAAGAGGCGGAAAAAATATTTCTCTTCCAATGGTAAAGGTAAGTCGTGAAACATGGCTAATTCTTTTGTTAAGTCTTCAACATCTTCGCGATTAATATTGGCGTAAAATAATTCTGTTTGATCATAATTGTCCAGAACATGGCTGATCATGATTTTAATGGCATCAAACTCTTCCTGTGTGCAATCCATATCCAAGAAGCCATCGTGTTGGTTTTCAAAGCTAATCATTGCCAATAATTTCTCCATATCGGAGTGAAGTGTCAGCCGAGATTTTCCCGGTTTCGTGCAGCATATTGCGATAGACCACTTGCACAACCTTGCTGTCACAACCTGTGTCAATCAATGCCTCTACGGTGCCATTTTTGCGATTAATTAAAGACATACCACTCGCAATGGCCTCTTTATTTTGACCGCGTGACAATAATCGAAATAGGTCACCTGCAAGCATATTATTCAACCGCTTGGTGTATGCCTTGTAGTAAGGCAGATAACGCTCATCGATATAAACGGTATGTTCTTGGCCTTTGACGCGACCGACCTCAAAGCCACCCTGTCTGGTGACTTGATCTGCGCGAGTAGTGTAGCGCACTTTATTTTGGATAAAATTGGAGCAACGCTCACTATAGGCATTGATAAAGTCATTGAAATACAAAAAATAATCACGGTTATTATGCAAGGGCTGAACCATGGCGTAACCCAATAATGACTGGATTTTTACTGAAGGCGTGTACAGGTCGCTCTCCAGGCCCGGTTCTTTGATGATGGGGTCGTCTATTTTAAGCAGGCCATGGGAGGTAAAGCGGAGAGATGGGTCGGAAGTGTAATCCCCCCATTTTTAACCGCCCTTTTGAGTAGAGGGTTAAGCTGCCTTTAACAGCTTGGCCGGGGGTATTCCTCCGATGGCCGTATTTGGCCGCTCATTGTTGTATTGCCAGAGCCACTGGGTGGCTAATAGTTGAGCAAGAGCCACGCTGTTGAATTGATGTAAATCCAGCCATTCATGCCGTGCAGTTCGATTGAAACGCTCAATATAAGCGTTCTGCGTGGG
>TARA_R100000306_G_scaffold62545_1_pt1 | contig 15470 bp, 12 predicted proteins | sample TARA_R100000306 | Tara Oceans TARA_R100000306 (sample SAMEA2620824) | marine metagenome | biome: marine biome (ENVO:00000447); feature: mesopelagic zone (ENVO:00000213); material: "saline water (ENVO:00002010), including plankton (ENVO:xxxxxxxx)" | depth 1000 m | reverse complement strand
CCCGAAAGTGCGCGCCGCGCTCCGCGGCGCCGCCAATGCGCAGGATGTGGACCTGGAAGTCCGCGCCGCCGGCCTGCCGGTCTGGTTGCAATTACGCGGACGCTTATTGCCTCAGACCCGGCGCATCATCGGCGTCGCCATCGACATCACCGAGCGCAAAGGCGCCCAGGCGCGGGTCGCAGCAGCGGAATCACGTCTGCGCGCTGCGCTGGAATCCATGAGCGAGAGCTTCGTGCTTTGGGACGCGCGCGGACGCCTGGTGCTCTGGAACCGCAAATTTCGCGACTTTTTCGGGTTTTCCGAAGGCGATCTGCGTATCGGAGCCAGTTATGAGCAGGTTGAGGCCGCCGCGGCGCCCGCCATCAAGATGGCGCACGCCTCAGATGACGGCCAGAATGACTATGACCTTGAGCTGCACGACCGCCGCTGGATCCACTATGCCGAACGGCGCACCGCCGATGGAGGCCTCGTCAGCGTCGGCGCCGACATCACGGCGCTGAAAGCACAACAAAGCGCGCTGAAGGAAAATGATCGGGAGATGCGCCGTACGGTCGAAAACCTGCGTCGCTCCCAGGAGCGCGTGCAGGAGCTGGCCGCCAATTACGAGCAAGAGAAAATCCGCGCCGAGGAAGCCAACCGCTCAAAGTCCGAATTCCTGGCGAATATGAGCCACGAATTGCGCACGCCGCTCAACGCCATCAACGGCTTCTCAGAGATCATGGCCGGCGAAATGTTCGGGCCTCTGGGCCACGAACGCTACCAAGATTATGTGGGCGACATCCTCAGCTCTGGTCAGCATCTGCTCTCCCTGATCAACGACATTCTGGACATGTCCAAGATCGAAGCCGGCAAGATGCAGCTTCAACCCGAACCGCTCCTGCCGTCAGAAGTCATCGAACAGTGTGTGCGGATCATGCGCGCCCGCGCTGAAGAGAAGTCCATTCAACTGACCGTCGAGGGCGACGAACTGCCGGAAATTTCCGCCGACCCGCGCGCGCTCAAACAGGTCATTCTCAACCTGATGTCCAATGCGGTGAAGTTCACCCCGGAAGGCGGCAAGGTGCAGATTCGCGGCTTCCACGCGGCGGACGGGGTGGTGATGCAAGTGTCAGATACGGGCATCGGCATTGGAGAAGACGATCTGCAACGCGTGGGTCGCCCGTTCGAGCAGATCGAGAGCCAGCACTCCAAAAAACACCAGGGCTCGGGCCTGGGACTGGCCCTGTCCAAATCCCTGATTGAATTGCATGGCGGCGCCTTGCGGATCGATTCCAAACTTGGCGAAGGCACCACAGTCTCCTTCACCCTGCCAGCGCATGCCGCCGATCATGACCACAACACGCCGGGCGATGACGCGGCCGATGCAGACGCGACCGTAACCGCCGAGGCCTGAGCGTCGTCAGGCAAGAGCTGGTCTAGTGGAACTCGGGTCTATCGCCAGGCGGCGGTCCGTTCGGGCCGCGCCGATCATCATCCCTGTCGCCTCGCTCTGCATCATGACGGCCATGTCGCCGATCATGATCGCGGTCGCCATGCCGGGTCAGAGCGCGTTCGAAGGCCGCCCGGCGCACATCCGCCGGCAAGCTGTCGGCGGCGTCCAGGATCAAGGCTTCCGTGCGCTGTTCAAGCCGCGCCCGCGCCTCGCGCGCCTCGCGCAAGGCCTGGGCGGCGGCGTCCGGGTCAAACGGATCGGAAGTCAGAACCATACGCACGGCGCGACGCTTCTCCCCCAAATCACGCATCAGGGCGAACACCTCTTCGCGTGAGCCTTCCATCTGTTCAAACATGGACCTGCGATACTCGTCCGGTAGCGCACGGAAAAACCTGCGCGGTTCAAAGCCTCGCATGCGGGCCACATCCGAAGCGTCAGCGCGGATGGAGGTGCGCGCCGCGCCGTCATCGCTTAGCCAGCGATGCGCGCCCGCCCCGATCAACACCCCGTTCACAAGAACGGAGACCAGCAGCAGGGCGATCCAGATATTGATCCGGCTCATGAGGCGTCCTCAAACAGGGTTTGCGTCTCTGACAGGACAGAGAACGCGTTGGCGTACATGACATCGTCTTCGGGCTGGGCGTTCATCTGGGCGCCGGTCCATCCCGCGCCCGCTCCGAACATCAGCGCGATGGCGGCTGCAATCCCGGCCCAGCGCGGCGGCGCATAGGCGCGGCGCAGGCCGGAGGCCGTGATCGTCTCAAACAGCGCGGACGCAGGCGGCGCGGCGACGTCCAGATCAAGAAGCTGATCGAGCGCGGACGCCTCTTCCAGGCACGCCTGCGCGAAGTCGGGCTCAGCGTCGCAGAACATGCGGGCCGCAGCTTGCACCTCGCTGGGCCAGCGCTCCAGCGTTCCGCCATAGGCGTCAGCAAGCTCTGCAAACTGGTCCGGGGTCATACTTGTGTCTGTGCTCATAGCTCTCTTCCCGATCCGTGTAAGCCCGCAGCGTCCTTGATCAGCTCGTCGCGATCTCGCGCCAATGTCTTTTTCAAAGCTCTGCGGGCGCGCGCCAGCAGGGATTCCATCGCCTCGACGCTGACGTCCATGATCAGGGCGGCCTCGATATTGGTCCGTTCCTGAAAATGGCACAATTCCAGAGCCAGTTTCTGACGCTCCGGCAAGGCCCCGACGGCAGCCCGAACCCGGCTCAAGGCGTCCTCACCCGTCAGTCGGGCATCAGCGCTGACAGCGTCATCAACCTGTTCTGGCGCATCGTCGCTGATCTGGCTCTCACGCTTTTTTCGCAACCGGTCATAGCTCGCATTCATGGCGATCCGGGTCACCCAGGTTTCAAGCCGGGCGCGCTCGGGATCATAGAGCGCGATCTTGCGCCAGACCTTCAAGAAGGTCTCCTGCGCGACGTCCTCCGCCTCAGCCCGATCGCCCAGCAAGCGCGCCGCCACGGCATGCACCCTGGGCAGGCAACGTTGGGTCAACGCCCGAATTGCGGCGGCGTCGCCTTGTGCGACGCCCTGGGCCAAAGCCGCATCAGCCGCGCGCGCCTCCTCGCCTCCGCCCGTCCGGCGGGGGGGACCTTCAATCACTTTCAGGACAGGGCGGGACACGCGCGCGGCTTTCTCGACTGGACGACTAGTCGCGCCACCAGGGTGCACGACGTTCTTCTCGCCGTTCCGCCCGGTCTTGCATATGCGCGTCCAGTTCATCAGGCGTAATGGCGCCATCCGAGTTTGCGTCCAGTCGATCAAACATCGCCTGAGGGCGCGTCATGAATTCCTCGCGCGAGATGCGGCCATCGTCATCCAGGTCCGCGCCATGCATCATACCTTCGTGGTCACCACCACGCCCTTCCCGTCGGCGGGGGCGGTCTTCACGCAACGCCATCATCCGCTGGCGCATGGGAGAGGCGTCCGCCTGATCCAGGAAGCCGTCCGAATTGCGGTCCCGGAATGCAAACTCTTCAGTCTGCAATTGTTCAATTTCTGCGCGAGTGACAGTGTTGTCGCCGTTCAGGTCCGCCGCTTGCAGCATCATCATGCCGCGCATGCCATGCCCCCCGGAACCCCGCCCATGGCGTCCGCGCTCATGATGCTCGGCGCCCCGCGCGCCCGGACCGTCATACCCCATGGGTTGAGCCAGGGCCGCGCCAGATCCCAGAACCAGCACTGCGGCTGCGGCGCTCATCAATCTCTTCATCGTACCAATCTCCTGTGTCGATGCGGGGCTTGTTCTCTCCCTCGCTGATACCTGTGGTACGCATGGCATGGCTTTATTCCGTCGCGGCGAATGTCACCTCGCCGATATAACGCTCGAAAAGAGTGCGCACGCGCGCTGCGGCGATGTTCAGCGCATCCGCCGTGCAGTCCAGATCATCGCAATGCGCCGCCTGACACAAGCGTTGAGCAAAAGGCTCGCTCGCCTTGTCCGGGTCAAAGTCAGCGCCGTGAGCGGCGCGCAGGATCTGGGTCAGGTCAGCGTAGAGCTCGTGGGCGGTTTTGAGCGTTTCACCGTCTTCATCGCGCAACCAGCCGGCCTCCACCAGCCGATCCAGCGCGCCCTGGGTGTCAGCGCCCAGCCGCTCGCCCAGCACCAGCTGGCCGATCTGGGCGATGAACTCGATATCGATCAGCCCGCCTGCGCGCAGCTTGGTGTCCCAGGGGGAGCGAGCGGGCCGATCACGCTCCAGTCGGGCGCGCATGTCGGCGGCGTCGCTTTTCAGCCTGTCTGGCGGGCCCGCCGCCTTGATGACGTTCGTGACGGCGCGATCCAGCCGCGCCGCCAGACCGCCCTCGACGACCATTCGGCTACGGGTCAGCGCCATGCGCTCCCAGGTCCAGGCTTCAGACGTCTGATAATACTCTTCAAAGCGGGACAGGCTGACCGCCGCGGGCCCAGCCGAGCCCGAAGGCCGCAAGGCCAGATCCACGTCATACAGCTCACCCTCCTCGGTAGGCGCAGAGAGTGCGGAGACAAGCCGCTGGGTGAAACGGATGAACCAGGTTTGCGCGCCCAGCGGACGCGGCCCGTCCGAGGCTTCAGCGGTTGGCTCGAACACCAGCATGATATCAAGATCAGACGTCGCCGACAGCTCTCGCCCGCCCAGCTTGCCCAGCCCCAGCACCGCCCAGTCGCCGGGCGGCGGGCCGTGACGCTGGCTCATTTGCGATAGCGCCGCCTGCGCCATCGCCCCCAAAGACGCATCCGCCAGATCGGCATAAGCCTGACCGGCGTCCTGCGCCCGCGCGCGCCCCAGAAGGAGCTGACCGCCGATCCGCAGCTTCTCTTCACGCGCCAGCCGTCGGGCCGCGTTCAGCGCCTGCTCGTAATCGAGCCCCTCCAGCCCTGAAAACCGCTCAATGCGGTAGGCGGGCGGGTCCTCGCTCAAAGGCCGGGCGAAAGCCGGGTCGAGCAGGCTGTCCATAAGCGCAGGTCGCCGCGCCAGGACCTCTGCAAGGCGTGGCGCCAGCCCCAGCATGGCGATCAGCTCCCGTGCAAGCTCGGGCTGGTTGACCAGCAATGACAGCGGCTGCACCCCGCTGGGTAGCCCTTCAAAGAATGTCGAGAACCGGGTGAAGGCGGCGTCGGGATCGCCGGTGGCCGCCAGCGCCTCGATCAAGCGCGGCGCAAAACGCGAGAACAAGCGCCGGGCGCGTTCGGTGCGCGCCGCGCGCGCCCGCCCCGCCGCCCAGCCGGCCAGCCGCTCCCACACCCGGTCGGGCTGAGAAAAACCAAGCCGGTCCAAAGTCTCGACCGTGTCCGGCGTCGGCTCGACTCCGGTCAGGACCAGACTGCCCGCCTCCGTCGCAAGGCTGTCGCCATCATCAAACTGAGCGGAGAAGGCCGTATGCACGGCGCCGATCAGCGCGGTCATGCGCGCGTCAAACTCTGACAGATCATCCGTGCCCGACAGCGCCGCTACAGCGCGCCGAGTCTCGGCCTGTATCGGCAGAGTCTGGGTCTGTTCGTCTTCGAGCATCTGGATGCGGTGCTCCACATCGCGCAGCGCCCCATAATAGACGATCAGGGCGTCCGCCTCGTCAGCGTCCATCAGATCATGGGCGGCGAGCGCCGATAAAGCGTCCACCGTGGCGGGCGCGCGCACGGCGGGCATGCGGCCGCCAAAGACCAGCTGCAGGCACTGAGCGTAGAACTCGATCTCGCGAATGCCGCCACGTCCCAGCTTCACGTCATGCCCCGCCGCGCGCACTTCGGCGCGCTTTCCCACGGCCTGGATCTGCTTGGCGATGGAGCGAATATCCTCGACCGCGGCGAAATCCATGGTCCGTCGCCAGATGAAGGGGGTGAGGTCTTTCAAGAACCCCTCGCCCGCGGCCCGGTCGCCGGCGCAGACCCGTGCCTTGGCGTAGGCCGCCCGCTCCCAGTTCTGACCCAGCGCTTCAAAATAATAGCGCGCCATGTCCGCACTGACCGCCACCGGCGTTGAGCCCGGATCGGGGCGCAGCCGCAGATCGACGCGGAAGACATACCCGTCCGCGGTGACGTCCTGCATGATCGCGCTGAGCTTCTGGGCGATGCGCGAGAACAGTTTCAGCGGGTCCTTACCCTCGGGCGCGGTGATGATCTCGGGCTCATAGGCGATCACAAGATCAATGTCGGAGGAGAAGTTCAGGCTGCGCGTGCCATGCTTGCCCAGGGTCAGCACGAAATAGCCCGGCAAGGGATTGAGCGGATCGCTGACCGCGACGCCATAACTGCGCGCGGCTGAGGCGAGGCTCGCCTGCACGGCGGCGTCGGCGAAGTCCGTCAGCGCGCCCATCACCTGCTTCAGGCTGAACGCGCCCGACAGATCCGCCAGCGCCGTGACCAGATGCAGATCAAGCTTGGCCCGGCGCAACACCGCCCTCACCTCGGCTTCGTCTTCAAGCGCTGCGGCATCGCGCGCGGTCTCGCACAAGCGCTCGATCAGGGTTTCAGGAGGGGTCGTGGCGAGCTGGCGCAGCGTGTCAGGCCGCCGCGCCGCCGTGCGCGCCAGATAGGGCGCAGCGGCGAACACGCTGTCGAGGAAATCCGCCCCCTCCTCGCCCCAAGCGTCAAACGCTGACGCGCCGATGCGCTCTCGGGCGCGCCGGGACCGGTCCGGCGCGATGTTGGGCAGGGTCTTGGCGAGGCGGTCGATAAGGGGCGCGGTCATTTAGTGAAAATGAGGCGCGCCGCAGTTTAGGGCAAGCGCTCGAGGTTAGGCCTTCCGCTTCGGAAAGGTCAGGGCGATCCTGAGGCCGGGGCCGGACCCGTCCACGGCGCCGGGGCCGTCATCGAGACTCAGCACGCCGCCATGCACTTCCGCGATGGCGTTCACCAGCGACAGGCCCAGCCCGACGCCGGGTTGATTGCGGGAGCGATCCAGACGCACAAAGCGCTCCAGCACCCGCTCGCGGTCTTCCGCCGGGATGCCGGGCCCTGTGTCAGTGACGGAGATTTCGACCCGCCCCTCGCCGGTCTTTCGGCCGCGCAGCGCAATGGCGCCGCCATCAGGCGTATATTTGATGGCGTTATCGATCAGGTTCGCCATGGACTGGGCGATCAGCTCGCGGTCGCCCATCACGGTCAGGCCGGGCTCGCATTCGCATTTGAAATCGGTGCCCGCATCTTCACAGACAGGTTCGTAAAGCTCGCACATGTCTTCCATGAGCACGCTGAGATCGACGGGGTCAAAGGCGCGGCGGCGCTCGCCGGTCTGAAGCCGCGAGAGCGACAGAACGGCGTTGAAGGTCTTCAGAAGTTCATCCACATCGCTGACGGCCTGGATCAGCGCCGCTTCGCGCGCCTCCACATCGCCTTCCTCCACAAGCGCGGATTCAATGCGGCCGCGCATGCGGGTCAGCGGCAGGCGCAGATCGTGGGCGATGGAATCGCCCGCCGTGCGCATGCGGTGCATCAGGTTTTCCACCCGGTCGAGCATGTCGTTGAAGTTTTGCGACAGCTCATCGAGCTCATCACCGGAATAGGTCCGCGGCGCGCGGGTTTCGAGCCGCCCGGTCATCACGGCGCGCGCGGCGGCGTTGATGCCGTCCAGGCGCCGGGCGAACCGCCGGCTGACCACGGCGCCGGACACGATCCCCAGCGCCAGCGACAGCCCCGAGGCGATCAGAACCGAGTTGAGGGTGTTGGCGACGAAGCGGCTTTCTTCTTCCACGTCGAGGCCGACAAAGAGCTGATACCCGTCGCCCAGCTCGACGATCTGGCCGCGGGCGTCGCGGCCTTCCTCGGCGCGGTCGTTCACCCCTTCCACGGGCTGACGGTCATAGGTGAAGCGCACCCGCCCTTGCGGATCAGTGGGCGCTTCCGGCAGGCCGTAGATATTGCCCACCAGCTGCTGGCCGTTGGGATCGAGCAACATGTAGAAGAATTCGCCGCCGCCCACGGACCGCTGCACCAGATAGCGATAGGCGCCCTGATAGCCGCGCTCTTGATAGAGCTGCTGGATCTCAGTGACCTCGGCAGTCACTGACGCATCCGCCCGGCGCAAGGCCGCGCTGACGGACGCCGCATAGACCAGCGCCAGGATGACAAAGCTCGACAACGCAAAAAGCGCCGCAGACAGCAGCGTCAGGCGAAAGGCGGTCGTCCGCAAGAATGCGGGCGCCCGCCAGCCTTTATTGAGCTTGATAGTCAGTGTTCGTCCGCCTGTCTGTCTCAGCTCGACAGACGATAGCCTGCTCCGCGCACGGTGTGCAGCATCGAGGTGTCAAAAGGCTTGTCGATTTTCGACCGCAGACGAGAAATGTGCACGTCGATGACATTGGTCTGGGGGTCGAAATGATAATCCCAGACCTTTTCGAGCAGCATGGTGCGGGTCACGACCTGGTCGGCGTGGCGCATCAAGAACTCAAGCAGGCGAAACTCGCGTGGCTGAAGCTGGATCGCTTCCTCGCCGCGCTTCACAGTACGCGCCAGCAGGTCCATCTCCAGATCACCCACCTGAAGCCGCGTCTTCAGCGCGTCAGGATCGCGGCGGCGCGCCAGCGCATCCACACGCGCCTTGAGTTCGGAGGGCGCGTAGGGTTTGACCAGATAATCATCGCCGCCCGCCGTCAGGCCCGCCACGCGATCATCCACTTCACCCATGGCCGACAAGACCAGCGCCGGCGTCTTGTCGCCTTCCTCACGCAGGATGGAGATCATCGACAATCCATCGCGGCGCGGCATCATCCGGTCCACGATCAGCACGTCAAACGCGCCGTCACGCGCCATGGCCAGGCCATCCTCGCCGTCATGGGCCGCATCGACCACATGCCCGGATTCGCGCAACATTTTAGCGATGTTGCCCGCGACCTCGCGGTCGTCTTCCACGATCAGAATTCGCATGTCTCACTCTCCCGAACCAGATCAGGCGCCGGGCTTCCCGACCCGGCGCCTGTTGTTGTTATTATTCTTCTTCGGTCTCGTCAGACGGCATCTCGAGGGCGGCGTAACGCCGCTGACCGTTCTGGGAAACCACAAAAACCAGAAGCGCCCGACGATCACGCGCCCGCGCGTCTTCGACAGCCGCTTCAAAATCGGACAGACCGACCAGATCGCGTCCGCCTGCTTCCAGGATCACGTCACCGGGACGCAAACCCTTTTCCGCCGCTTCCGAGCCCGGGCGCACGCCCTGAACCAGAAGGCCGCGGCCCTCGAGCTCCAACTGCTCGGATTCGGCTTCAGTCGGGGCGCTCAGCGCCAGACCAAACTGGGCCGCAGCGCCCGCTTCACGTTGCGCGCGTTCTTGCGGGGCGGCGCTTTCAGGGCGCTCGGTCAACTCGACGCGTATGGTGCGCTCGCGCTCATCGCGCAAAATGCGGAAGGCCACACGTTCGCCCGGCGCAAAGGCGCCGACGACGCGCGTCAGCTCACGCGGATCGTCCACCGCTTCGCCATTGATCTGCAAAATGATGTCGCCGTTCTCAAGACCGGCGGCTTGCGCAGGCGTGTCATCGAGCACCTGATTGATCAAAACGCCTTCCAGATCGGCGTCCAGGCCCATCGCGTCCTTGAGATCAGCGGTCAGAACCGCCGGGGAGATGCCCAGATAACCGCGGCGCACTTCGCCGTTTTCAATCAGCTGGTCGATCACAGTCGCGGCGAGGTCAGAGGGGATGGCGAAGCCGATGCCCACATTGCCGCCGGTCGGGCTGATAATGGCGGAGTTCACGCCCACGACCTGACCGTCAAGATCAAAGGCCGGACCGCCCGAATTGCCCCGGTTGATCGGCGCGTCGATCTGCAGGAAATCGGTATAGGCTTGGCTGGCGCCCATCTGACGCCCGGTGGCGGAGATGATGCCTGCTGTGGCGGTGCCGCCCAGACCGAACGGATTGCCGACCGCGACAACCCAGTCGCCCACGCGGATTTCCAGATCACGGTCCAGCTCCACAAAGGCGAAGGGCTCGTCTTCTTCCTCAACACGCAGCAAGGCCAGGTCAGTCGGCACATCGGTGCCCACCACTTCTGCGACCAGAGACCGGCCATCGGTCAGCACGACACGGATGGTGTCCGCGCCGTCAATCACATGGTTGTTGGTGACCACATAGCCGTCTGCGGAGATGAAAAAGCCCGAGCCTTGCGCGCGGCGTTCGCGCGGCTGATCGGGCATGCCGCCAAAGCGCTCGAAGAATTCGCGAAACTGCGGCGGCAGCTGGGACATGTCCGGCGCGTCGCCCGCATCCACGCTGCCCTCTGCCTCAATGGAGACCACGGCCGGGCTGACCCGTTCGATCAGGCTGGCGAAGCTCATCGGGGCGCCGTTGGGCGCACCATAAGTATAGGCGGACGGCGCCTCCTGGGCGCTGACGACCGCCGTCGTGGCGGCGCCCAGCGACAAAGCGGCGACAGTGGCGGACAGGATCAAACGTTTGGTGAGTTTCATGGCAGACAATCACAGTCCTTTACGCGTGTCAGAACCGGCATGCGCCGATCCATAGGAACAAGAATTTGATGACAGGGTGCGGCTGACCAGACCATTACGGCAACCTTACGGTTCCGTAATTTTTCAGCGGGCAAGCTCAGGCGCCTGATTTATAGCGACTTTCAACCTGAGCGCCGCGCTCCAGCGTCCGGTGAACCGGGCATTTGTTCGCGATTTCCAGGAGTTTCAGTTGCAGGGCCTCATCCTTGAGCCCCTGCACAACGATCTCGCGTTCAAACAGATCGGCGGGCCCGTCAGACTTCACCTTGCTGTGCCGCACCCGGGTGCAAATGCGGCCCAGCTCGATTTTTTTGTGGTTGGCGTACATCCGCAAGGTCATCGTGGTGCAGGCCGCAAGCGCGGCGGACAGCATGTCATAGGGCGCAGGGCCGCCATTCAGGCCGCCCATCGCCTCAGGCTCATCGACGATAAAGGTATGGTCGCCGGTCACGGCCCAGCTGTGAAACCCACCCAGGCCCGTCTCTTCCACCACCGCCGTTTCATCGCCTGAAAGGCGCGGCGGCGTGCTGACCCTGGCCGGCGGCGCATAACGGCTGGCCCATCCGGCGATCATGTCTGCTGCGTAATTGGCGTCCGCTTCCCGGCTGAGCAGATGATCGGCGTCATCCAGGCTGACAAAGCTTTTGGGGTGCCGCGCCGCGACAAACAGACGGGTCGCGTTTTCGATGCCGACCGTTTCGTCGACCGGGGAATGCGCGATCAGCAGAGCGGCCTTCATCTGCCCGACAATATCTTCGAGTTTGTGCTCGCCGATATCGTCCAGGAATTGCTTCTTGATCGTGAAAGAGCGACCGGCCAGCGCCACTGTCGCAGAGCCATTCGCCTCGATTTCATCCACATCATCAGCCGTGAAATGGTGACGCACATGATCGGCGTCCGCTGGCGCATTGAGCGTCGCCACGGCTTTGGCTTCAGGAATTTGCGGGGTCGCTGCGATCACGGCGGCGCCGCCCAGGGAGTGCCCGATCAGAAGGCTCGGCGCCTCATACTGCTCTCGCAGAAAGTCCGCCGCCTTCACCAGATCCTCGACATTGGAGCTGAAATTGGTGTTGGCGAAATCGCCTTCAGACTGCCCCAGCCCGGTAAAGTCAAACCGTAACACCGCATAGCCATGAGTGGTCAGCCGCCGGGCGATGCGCTGAGCCGCGTGAACATCCTTGGAGCAGGAAAAGCAGTGCGCGAACAAGGCATAAGCCCGTACCGGGCCATTCGGTCGCTCCAGACGAGCGGCCAGCGTGTCGCCATAGGCGCCTTCAAACGTGATTTTTTCTGACTGCGCCATGCCTGCCTCGTTCAGCGATCCGGGTCATGAAGAGGTGGCGTCTTTCCCTGATGTGATCAAGGCGGCGCTGCTCACGATTTCGAGCGCCGCTTTCGCATGGATGTGACCAGCAGGCCGCCGCCCAGCACCAATAGCAATACCGGCGTCGCCCACAGGATCGCGGTGCTGGAATCCACAGGCGGCCGCATCAGGACTGCATAGCCGAAACGCCCCACCAGCGCTTCGCGCACCTGATCGTCATCTGCGCCCAGGGCGACCTGCTCACGCACGAAACGGCGCATGTCCTGCGCCTGACCGGCGTTGGAATCCAAAATGGACTCCCCCGCGCAGACCATGCAGCGCACTTCGCGCATCAAAGCCTGGGCGCGTGCCTCTTCGTCTGCAGGAAGGCCCGTGGCGGCCGTTTGCGCCGCCAGCGCTGCGGCCAGGATCAGCGCTTTCATGACGACGCCTCCATCGCGGGTTGGGCGGTACGCTCAGTGCCGGGCAGCACCGACCTGGCGCGCAAACGCCCGCTGAGAGACAGCGCGCCACCCAGGACGATGAAGATGGCGCCCAGCGAAAGCGCCCAGACCAGCGGGTGGAAGGCGATGCGGGTCTCAAAAGCGGTCGTGCCGTCTTCACGCATGCGCGCCTCTCCCACGGAGGCGTAGAGGTCGCCCGCAATAGAGGATTTGAGCGCCACTTCGCGCGTGGTCTGGTTGGCGCCGGCGTAAAAACGGCGCTCGGGCTCCATAACGCCGCCTTCGCCGTCATCAATCACGAGACGCGCCCGATCCGCCATATAGTTCGGCCCGTCCGCCCGGCGGACGCCGTCCAGCGTCAGGGTACGCCCGGCGATCTCGACGCTTTCCCCCGGCGCCAGCGCCAGATTCTGGTCGGGCGGACGCGAGGCGTCCGCCGCAGCGCCCAGCGCAATGAACCCCACCCCGGCATGAGCCAGAACCCGGCCCGTCACCATCAGTTTCTGACCCCGCGCCATAGCCACCGGCAGCGATTGGCCCAGATCCATCACGGCGCCGGAAATCGCCCAGACGCCAATGGCGCCGCCCACAATCGCCAGCGGGCTGGCGCCCGCCATCAGCAGCGCCACGATCACGGCCGCGACCGGGATCAGCATCAGCGCCGCACGCATTTGCGACACGGCGTTCTTCAACCCGCCATTGGCCCAGGGCAGGAAAGGCGCGATGGGCATCAGCAAAGCCGCGATCAACAAGAGCGGCGTCGCCGCAGCGTTGAAATACGGCGCGCCGACCGAGATGGTCGCCCCGCCCAGCATCTCCAGCAGCATGGGATACAACGTGCCCACCAGGACCACACCGGAGGTGGCGGCGAGCAGCAGGTTATTGGCGCCGATCAGCGCTTCCTTGCTGGTGGGTTCAAACCCGTCGCCCTCACCGAGCGATCCGGCCCGCAATGCGAACAGCAGGAACCCGGCCACGGCCGACACGCCCAGCATGCCCAGAATCCAGACCCCGCGTTCGGGATCGAGCGCAAAGGCGTGCACCGAGGTGATCACGCCCGAACGCACCAAAAACGCGCCCAGAATGGAGAGGATATACGCCAGTAGCGCCAGAAAGACCGTCCAGCCCGGAAACGCGCCACGCTTCTCTGTAGCGATGGAGGAATGGATCAACGCCGCGCCCAGAAGCCAGGGCATGAAGCTGGCGTTCTCGACCGGATCCCAGAACCACCAGCCGCCCCAACCGAGCTCGTAATATGCCCAGAAAGCGCCCAGCGCGATGCCGGCCGTCAACGCGGTCCAGGCGCCCAGCGCCCAGGGGCGGATCGCCGTCGCCAGAGCCCGGCCTGGCGTTTTCTGCATCAGGCCCGCCGCCGCGATGGCGAAAGCCGTAGAGAGACCCACATAGCCCACATAGAGCATGGGCGGATGAATCACGAGCAACGGGTCTTGCAGGATCGGGTTCAGCTCTGCGCCCTGAAGCGGGACCGGGGACACGCGCTCAAACGGGTTAGAGGCGAAAGCGAGAAAGCTGTAGAACAGGGTTTGCAACAGGCCCTGAAAGCTGACCGCGCGAGATCGCAATCCCGGCTCTTGAGGGCCGCGTCGCGCCAGGCCATAGCCGAACACCGTCAAGATCAGGCACCACAGCAGCATCGAGCCTTCATGACCGCCCCAGCTGGCCGCGATCTTGTAAGCGAGCGGTTTGTCGACCGAAGAATTGGCCGCCACATACGCGATCGAGAAATCAGACCGCAAAAAGCTTGCGATCAGCAGAACCATCGCTGCGCCCGCAGCCAGCATGCCGATTTCCGCAGCGGCGCGTCCGGCTTCAGCAAAGGCGCCGCGTCCACCTTGATCCGCGCCGCGCCAGGCGGTGATCATCTGAACCAGACTCGCCAGCAGCGCCAACGCGATGAGATAACGGCCGAGTTCCGCGATCATGAGGGCTGCTCCGTCTCAGCGTCACCATAGCCGCTCGCGCCGCCATAGCCGGAATGGTCACCGGTCTCTTCGTGCCACATGCCCGACTCGCGCAAGGCGGCGGCGACTTCAGGCGGCATGTAGGATTCATCATGCTTGGCGAGCACGGTGTCGGCGGTGAACTGACCTTCAGGGCTGAACGCGCCTTCGGCGACAATGCCCTGCCCCTCACGGAACAGGTCAGGCAGCGAGCCGCCATAGGCGATGCGAATTTCGCCGGCGCCGTCAGTAATGGTGAAGTTCGCGCCGCCGCGAGCGGGACGCTCTACCGATCCGTCGAGCACCAAACCGCCGACACGGACACGCTGGCCGGCTTGCGGCGGGTTTTCAGCGACCATGGCGGGCGAATAGAAAAACACCATGGCGTCGCGCATCGCGGTCATCGCCAGCGCCGCCGCCCCCACCAAAACCACGCCGGCTGCAAGGGTGATCATCAATCGTCGCTGGGCTTTTCTCATCCGTCGTTCTCCTCACGGGAAAATGCGCTTTGCATGGCTGAAATCAGGGCCAGCGCGCCGGGATTGTTCTCAAACCGGGCGCGCGCGCTTTCCAGCGCCGCAGCCCCTGCTTCAGGGTCGTCCTGCATCCAGCGCGCTCGCGCCAGCGTCAGCCAGCCTGACAGATCGTCAGGATCATCTTCCAGACGCATTTCGAGCCGGTCCACCATCATGTTCGCCAGATCTTCAGGCGCTGCGCCTGCCGCGATGGCGTCCGCAAAGGGCGCAGCGCCGCCAGAGCCCGGTCCCCCCTGAGGCCGAGATAGAAGATCGGCGGCGCGGGCTGCAATGGCGGCGCGGAACGGATCGCCTGCATCCAGCCGTGCAATGATGTCAGACCAGATCCGGGCCGCTTCGTTGCGATCTCCGCGAGCGTAATAGGCTGCGCCCAAGAAGAAGGGAGGCTCGGGCAATGTCGGGTCAAGCGCGTAAGCCGCATCAAAGGCGCGTTCGGCTTCGGGCGTGACCTGACCGTCATTGAGCACCACCAGCGCCTGGCCAAGATCAGAGAGAATGCGGGGATCCTCTTCAATTTGCAGCGCCCGCGTGAAAAACGTCACCGCTTCCAGCTCGCGTTCGGTGCGCGCCAGAAACCGGCCCAGCAAGGTCAGCGCCTGAAGATCATCGCGATCTTCTCGCAAAATCGCCCGCAAACGCGCTTCCTGTTCATCGGGCGTCAGCTGTGTGGGGTCCGTCGCATTCAAGCGCGCAGCGACTTCGCTATAGGGCGCTCCGGGCGTTTCGGGTTCGCCATTGATGAAATAAAGCCCCAGCGCCCCCAAAAGCACGACAGGTACCGCCGCCAGAGCGAGGATTCGATTGCTCCCCTCGGTCCCGGACGCGTTGAAAAACGGCATGGCGAGGCG
>TARA_R100000306_G_scaffold31463_1_pt1 | contig 15508 bp, 11 predicted proteins | sample TARA_R100000306 | Tara Oceans TARA_R100000306 (sample SAMEA2620824) | marine metagenome | biome: marine biome (ENVO:00000447); feature: mesopelagic zone (ENVO:00000213); material: "saline water (ENVO:00002010), including plankton (ENVO:xxxxxxxx)" | depth 1000 m | reverse complement strand
GTCAACGTGACCAATTGTTCCCACGTTGACGTGTACTTTATTACGTTCAAATTTACCCTTAGCCACAATATCACCTCGTGAAACTAGTCTATATTTTCAGAAAATCAGCCTTTGTTTTTGCTGATGATGGACTCAGCAATATTCGATGGCACTTCACCGTACTTCAGGAATTCCATGGTGTAGGTCGCACGACCCTGCGAAATGGAACGCAGGTCAGTTGCATAACCAAACATTTCTGACAGAGGCACCTCAGCATTGATCACTTTACCGCTGGAGGTGTCATCCATGCCCTGAACCATGCCACGACGACGGTTAAGGTCACCCATCACGTCACCCATGTTCTCTTCCGGCGTAACCACCTCAACTTTCATGATCGGTTCCAGCAGCGCCGGATCAGCCATCAGAGCGCCTTTCTTGAGCGCCATGGAGCCAGCGATCTTGAACGCCATTTCACTGGAGTCAACATCGTGATAGGAGCCATCATAGACTGTGACTTTCATGGCCAGCAGCGGATATCCCGCCAGACAGCCATTTTTCATCTGTTCCTGAACGCCTTTATCAACGGCAGGGATGTATTCACGGGGAATCGCACCACCCACAATCTCATTCACAAACTGGTACTCTTCGTCTGCCGGCAGCGGCTCGATGCGCAGCCAACAGTGACCAAACTGACCTCGACCACCGGACTGCTTGACGTGCTTACCTTCCACTTCAACTGCCTTACGGATGGTTTCACGGTAAGCTACCTGCGGCTTGCCGATATTGGCCTCTACGCCGAATTCACGACGCATACGGTCAACCAGAACGTCCAGGTGCAATTCACCCATACCGGAAATAATGGTCTGACCTGATTCTTCGTCAGTTTCAACACGGAACGATGGGTCTTCCTGAGCCAGTTTGCCCAGAGCGATACCCATTTTCTCCTGGTCAGCCTTGGTTTTTGGCTCAACAGCAACCGAGATTACCGGGTCCGGGAAGTCCATCTTTTCCAGAACGACGATACGGCCTGGATCACACAGCGTTTCACCGGTCGTAACGTCTTTCAGACCGATGGCAGCAGCGATGTCGCCGGCCATTACCTCTTTGATCTCGTCGCGGTTGTTGGCGCGCATTTGCACCATACGACCGACACGCTCTTTCTTCATCTTAACTGAATTGTAGACAGAGTCGCCCGAATTAAGCTTGCCTGAGTAAACGCGGAAGAAGGTCAGCGTACCCACAAACGGGTCTGTAGCAATCTTGAACGCCAGGGCCGCAAATGGCTCATCATCGCTGGATTCACAGCGGATAACAGAACCATCTTCCAGCGTACCTTCGATGTCCTTCACTTCAGTCGGCGACGGCAGGTATTCAACTACCGCGTCCAGAACAGCCTGAACACCCTTGTTCTTGAATGCTGAACCACAGAAGGTTGGAACAATTTCGTTGGCCAGCGTACGAATACGGATACCAGCCTTGATTTCCTCTTCAGTCAGCTCACCGCCTTCCAGGTACTTGTTCATCAGCTCTTCGTTGGCTTCGGCAGCTGCCTCGACCATGTATTCGCGCCACTCTTCGGACTCAGCCTGCATGTCAGCAGGAATGTCTTCGTAAGCCACGGTCACGCCCTGGTCAGCTTCGCTCCAGACGATGCTCTTCATCTTCACCAGATCGATAACACCCTTGAAGTTGTCTTCAGCACCAATGGCCAGCTGCATGGGTACAGGAACGGCACCCAGGCGATTCTTCACCTGCTTGACCACTTTCAGGAAGTCGGCGCCGGCACGGTCCATTTTATTAACAAAGATCAGACGTGGCACTTCATAGCGGTTTGCCTGGCGCCATACAGTTTCTGTCTGCGGCTGCACACCAGAAGAACCACACAGCACCACTACAGCACCATCCAGCACACGCAGTGAACGCTCTACCTCAATGGTGAAGTCCACGTGTCCGGGTGTGTCGATGATGTTGACGCGGTGTTCTTCGAACTGCTGACTCATACCACGCCAGAATGTTGTCACAGCAGCAGATGTAATGGTGATACCACGCTCCTGCTCCTGCTCCATCCAGTCCATGGTGGCAGCGCCGTCGTGTACTTCACCAATTTTATGGTTCATACCTGTGTAGAACAGGACTCGCTCGGTCGTAGTTGTTTTACCAGCATCTACGTGAGCACAGATACCGATATTTCTGTAACGGCTCAATGGGGTTCTTCTGGCCACAATCGCACCTATATGCTTAAAAAATTGAATTTAATGATTTATCAGAAACGGTAGTGCGAGAACGCCTTGTTGGCTTCAGCCATACGGTGCACATCTTCACGCTTCTTGACCGCACTGCCGCGACCCTGGGATGCGTCAGAAATCTCACCAGCCAGACGCAATGCCATGGACTTCTCGCCACGCTTGCGTGCATGCTCAACCAACCAACGCATTGCCAATGCGGTACGACGCTCTGCGCGCACTTCAACTGGAACCTGATAGGTTGCACCACCCACCCTGCGAGACTTCACCTCAACCATCGGTGCAATTTGCTCAAGGGCTTTTTCAAAGGTTTCCAGCGGATCTCCACCGCCATTCTTGGTCACTGTATCCAGCGCACCGTAGACAATCTTCTCGGCAACTGACTTCTTGCCGTCTTCCATCACGTGGTTCATGAACTTGGCCAGCACCTTGCTGCCGTATTTGGCATCAGGCAGGATTTCACGTTTTGCTGCCACTCTTCTTCTGGGCATAACTCACCTCACTATTCAGGTAAATCCACGATTCACATCCGTCAGCGACGAATGTCACGCGGCCTTACTGGAAAATTTTATTTGAAAATTAAGACTTTGGACGCTTCGCACCGTATTTGGAACGACCCTGACGACGTGCTGATACGCCAGATGTATCCAGGCTGCCGCGCACTGTGTGGTAACGCACACCCGGAAGGTCTTTTACACGACCACCGCGGATCAGGATCACTGAGTGCTCCTGCAGGTTGTGACCCTCACCGCCGATGTAGGAGGTGACTTCATAACCGTTAGTCAAACGCACACGACATACTTTACGCAGTGCTGAGTTTGGCTTCTTTGGTGTAGTTGTGTAGACGCGGGTGCACACGCCACGTTTTTGCGGGCAACCTTGCAGAGCGGGCACGTCACTCTTGGCGACTTTGCTCTGTCTTGGTTTACGAACCAACTGGTTGATAGTTGCCATTCATTACTCCTGAACTAGTCATTTAAATACTTGTACTCCGGCGTGCAGCCGATTGCTGCGATTCCGTGGAACCACAGACAAAAGACTACTCACCAGAGTAAAGGATGCGAGAGTTTAAAGACCTCGCATCCTCTAGTCAACTGAATTAGGCGCTACAGTCGGGTTTCCCCGGTTTAGCCGCCTGTTTTCAGCGCTTCCGTCAACGCTGCTTCAACTTCACTGGCGGTAACACCTGAACCCTCTTCCTGGGCTCGTGATGCCGCTGCCTGCTGACGCCGCGATTCGTGGTAGGCCAGACCGGTACCTGCTGGTATCAGTCGACCGACCACCACGTTCTCTTTCAAGCCACGCAGGTGATCGCGCTTGCCTGTTACGGCAGCCTCGGTCAATACACGCGTGGTTTCCTGGAAGGATGCCGCCGAGATGAACGACTCGGTCGCCAGCGACGCCTTGGTGATACCCAGCAACTGACGCTGGTAACGCGCCTCGATCTTGCCAGCTTCACGCAGCCTGTCGTTTTCTTCCAACACTTGTGTGATCGTCACCTGTTCGCCACGAATCAGCGAAGAGTCACCAGCATCGGTTATCTCAACCTTGCGCAGCATCTGACGCACAATCACTTCGATATGTTTGTCGTTGATGCGCACGCCCTGCAGTCGGTAGACTTCCTGCACCTCGTTGACGATGTACTCGGCCAGGGCCTGAACACCTTTCAGACGCAGGATGTCGTGCGGAGAGGGCGGGCCATCAGAAACAACTTCACCCTTCTCGATGAACTCGCCTTCGAACACTGTCATGGCGCGCCATTTCGGAATCAGCGTCTCATAGTGAGTGCTGCCATCTGGCAGGCTCTCGCCTTCTTTTGGCGTGATGACCAGACGACGCTTGCCCTTGGTTTCCTTACCGAAGGTAACCGTACCGGAAATCTCCGCCAGAATAGCCGGTTCTTTCGGCTTACGGGCTTCAAACAGGTCGGCAACACGCGGCAGACCACCGGTGATGTCACGAGTTTTCGATCCTTCCTGCGGAATACGGGCGATAACGTCACCAACCGACAGATCAACGCTGTCCTGAACAGCGATGATCGCATGTGCCGGCAGGAAGTAGACTGCTGGCATATTCGTGCCAGGCAGTGGCAGTTCCTTGCCTTTATCATCAAGCAGCGTGATTGCCGGGCGCAGCTCTTTGGCTGCCGACGGCCGCTCTGCCGGATCCATAACGGTCAGGCTGGACAAGCCTGTGATTTCGTCTGTCTGGCGACGGACAGTCAGGCCTTCTTCCATATTGGTAAAGGCAACACGACCTTTTACCTCGGTAATGATCGGGTGCGTGTGCGGATCCCAGGTAGCCACAACCTGACCGGCTTCAACCTTGCGATCCTCTTTCAGCGTAATCACGGCACCGTAAGGCAGCTTGTATTTCTCACGCTCACGACCTGCTTCGTCATTCACGATCAGCTCGCCAGAACGCGAAACCACAACCAGACCACCGTTGGCATTGGTCACTGTCTTCATGTTGTGCAGGTGGACTGTACCCGTGGTACGAACCTGCACGTTGTCAGCAGCGGTTGCACGCGATGCCGCACCACCGATGTGGAACGTACGCATCGTCAGCTGTGTACCAGGCTCACCGATGGATTGCGCCGCGATGACACCAATAGCCTCACCCACGTTTGCCAGGTGACCACGCGCCAGATCTCGGCCGTAGCACTGACGACAGATACCGAATCGCGTATCACAGGTTATCGCAGAGCGGACGTGTACTTCGTCGATACCCATGGTTTCCAGACGCTCAACCATTTTCTCGTCAAGCATCGTGCCAGCATCAACCAGCACTTCACCAGTATCCTGATGCACAACATCGCTGATCAGAACACGACCCAGTACTCGCTCGCCCAGCGCGGCAATGATATCGCCACCCTCGATGATTGGACGCATCAACAGGCCTTCCTGTGTGCCACAGTCTTCCTCTGTGATCACCAGATCCTGGGAGATATCAACCAGACGGCGAGTCAGATAACCCGAGTTCGCTGTCTTCAATGCCGTATCTGCCAGACCTTTACGTGCACCGTGCGTTGAGGTGAAGTACTGCACAACGCTGAGGCCTTCACGGAAGTTCGCCGTGATTGGCGTCTCGATGATGGAGCCGTCAGGACGTGCCATCAGACCACGCATACCTGCGAGCTGACGAATCTGGGCGGGCGAACCCCGCGCACCAGAGTCGGCATAAATATAGACGGAGTTGAATGACTCCTGGCGCTCTTCCTTGCCTTCTTTGTTGATCACCGGCTCGGTAGAGAGACCTTCCATCATGGCCTTGGCAACCAGGTCGTTGGCACGGGACCAGATGTCGATCACCTTGTTGTACTTCTCACCCTGTGTCACCAGACCAGAGGCGTACTGGTTTTCGATCTCTTCCACTTCGGATTCAGCCTGACCAATGATCTTGGCTTTGGCTTCCGGGATAACGAAGTCGTTAACACCAATGGACGAACCAGAGACGGTTGAATACTTGTAACCGGTGTACATCAACTGGTCAGCAAAGATAACCGTTTCTTTCAGGCCAACGTTTCGATAACAGGCGTTGAGGATGCCGGAAATCTGCTTCTTGGTCATCTTCTGGTTGACCATTGCAAATGGCAGACCAGACGGAACAATTGAGTACAGCAGTACGCGACCGACAGTTGTGTCGACGATGCGACGCACTTTCTCGGTCTCACCGGCTTCGTTCAGCTCGTAGTCCGACAGACGCACCTTGATGCGCGCCTGCAGATGCGCCTGACCAGTATCGTAAGCGCGCTTAACTTCTGCCGCATCAGCGAACACCATGCCTTCACCTTTGGCATTGATTCGCTCACGCGTCATGTAATACAGGCCCAGTACAACGTCCTGCGACGGAACGATGATCGGCTCACCGTTGGCAGGCGCCAGGATGTTGTTGGTCGACATCATCAGGGTACGCGCTTCCAGCTGGGCCTCCAGTGTCAGCGGTACGTGAACAGCCATCTGGTCACCGTCGAAGTCGGCGTTATAGGCCGCGCAGACAAGCGGGTGCAGCTGGATGGCCTTGCCTTCAATCAGGACCGGCTCGAAAGCCTGGATACCAAGGCGGTGCAGCGTGGGCGCCCGGTTCAGAAGAACTGGGTGCTCGCGAATCACTTCAGCCAGGATATCCCATACTTCCGGGGTTTCGCGCTCCACCATTTTCTTGGCGGCCTTGATGGTCGTAGCCAGACCACGACGCTCCAGCTTGCCAAAGATGAATGGCTTGAACAGCTCCAGCGCCATCTTCTTGGGCAGACCACACTGATGCAGTTTGAGGGTCGGACCTACCACGATCACCGAACGACCGGAGTAGTCGACTCGCTTACCGAGCAGGTTCTGACGGAAACGACCCTGCTTACCTTTGATCATGTCGGCCAGTGACTTGAGCGGACGCTTGTTGGTGCCGGTAATGGCACGACCGCGACGACCGTTATCCAGCAGCGCATCTACAGCTTCCTGCAGCATACGCTTCTCGTTGCGTACGATGATGTCAGGCGCGTTGAGATCCAGCAGGCGCTTCAGACGGTTGTTACGGTTAATTACGCGACGGTACAGATCGTTGAGATCGGAAGTAGCGAAACGGCCACCATCCAGCGGTACCAGCGGACGCAGGTCCGGTGGCAGCACAGGCAATACGGTCAGGACCATCCATTCCGGCTTGTTGCCAGAGTCCGCAAATGCCTCCAGCAGCTTGAGCCGCTTGGAAAGCTTCTTCAGCTTTGTTTCAGAGTTGGTCGCGGGAATCTCTTCGCGCAGACGGTTGATCTCTTCGGGCAGGTCCAGGTCGCGCATCAGTTGCTGAATAGCCTCAGCACCCATCTTGGCGTCGAATTCATCACTGAATTCTTCCATGGCTTCATAGTACTGCTCATCGGTCAGCAGCTGGCCTTTCTCCAGAGTCGTCATGCCCGGGTCGGTAACAACGAATGACTCGAAATAAAGAATGCGTTCGATGTCGCGCAGCGTCATATCCAGCAACAAACCAATACGCGACGGCAGTGATTTCAGGAACCAGATGTGAGCGACTGGACTGGCCAGTTCGATATGGCCCATGCGCTCACGACGGACCTTGGACAGCGCGACCTCAACGCCGCACTTCTCACAGATAACGCCACGGTGCTTCAGGCGCTTGTATTTGCCACACAGACACTCGTAGTCTTTGACCGGACCAAAAATCTTCGCACAAAACAGACCATCACGCTCAGGTTTGAAGGTACGGTAATTAATGGTTTCCGGCTTCTTCACTTCGCCAAACGACCAGGCGCGGATCATCTCCGGCGAGGCCAGGCCAATACGGATAGCGTCAAACTCGTCTGATTGTGACTGTGACTTCAATAATCCCAGCAAGTCTTTCATTCTACTTTCCTCCGCCAGCTGTCATGCAGCTGGCATCACAATATCGGCGATTCGTTATTTACCGGAAACTTCCAGATCCATATCAATACCCAAAGATCGGATCTCTTTCAGAAGCACGTTAAACGATTCAGGCATACCTGGCTCCATACGATGGTCGCCGTCCACGATGTTCTTGTACATCTTGGTTCGACCAGCGACGTCGTCCGATTTGACTGTCAGCATCTCCTGCAGCGTATAGGCAGCGCCGTAGGCTTCCAGCGCCCACACTTCCATCTCACCGAAGCGCTGACCACCGAACTGGGCTTTACCACCCAGCGGCTGCTGCGTGACAAGGCTATAAGAACCAGTAGAGCGCGCATGCATCTTGTCGTCGACCAGGTGGTTCAACTTCAGCATGTACATGATGCCGACTGTCACCTTACGATCGAAAGCATCACCGGTGCGCCCGTCGTACAGTGTGACCTGACCACTTTCGTCCATTCCAGCCAGCTTCAGCATCTGCTTGATCTCTGTCTCATTGGCACCATCGAAGACAGGCGTTGCCATTGGCACACCCTTCTTCAGGTTGCTTGCCAGGTCGAGGATCTCGTCGTCAGTCAACTCGTCGAGCGACTCTTTCTTGTTGCCAACAGAGTTATAGATCTCATCCAGCAGCTTGCGTACTTCAGCAACCTTGCGCTTTTCCTGCAGCATGGTGTCGATACGCGCGCCCAGACCTTTGGAAGCGGCACCCAGGTGGGTTTCCAGGATCTGACCAACGTTCATTCGCGATGGTACGCCCAGAGGGTTCAGCACCACATCAACCGGGTTGCCACTTTCATCGAATGGCATGTCTTCAACCGGCATGATGGCAGAGATAACACCCTTGTTACCGTGACGTCCCGCCAGCTTGTCGCCAGGCTGGATGCGACGCTTGATAGCCAGATACACTTTGACGATCTTCAGCACGCCCGGCGCCAGGTCATCGCCCTGCACAAGCTTGCGCTTCTTGTCTTCAAAACGCTCATCCAGATCGTCGCGACGACGCTTCAGCTGTGCTTCAGCCAGCTCCAGTTGCTTGTTGAGCTCTTCATCAACCAGACGCAGCTTGAACCAGTCGTCAGCTCCCAGACCATCCAGATACTCTGCAGTCAGTTCCGCGCCCTTTTTCAGACCAGGACCGCCGGCAACTTTCTTGCCCAGGAAGGCCTGCTTGAGACGGTAGAACGTTGCGCCCTGAACGATACGGAATTCGTCGTTGATGTCCTTGCGTACTTTGTCGAGCTGTGACTTTTCGATCTCTTTCGCACGCTGGTCTTTCTCCAGGCCGTCACGTGTGAATACCTGTACATCGATTACGGTGCCTTTCACACTGGAAGGCACACGCAGTGAGGTGTCTTTCACATCGGACGCTTTCTCACCGAAAATTGCACGCAGCAGCTTTTCTTCCGGAGTCAGCTGGGTTTCACCCTTTGGTGTCACCTTACCAACCAGAATGTCGCCGGCACCAACTTCAGCACCAATGTAAACAATACCCGCGTCATCCAGTTTGCTGAGGGCACCCTCACCAACGTTTGGAATATCCGAGGTGATTTCTTCGGCACCCAGTTTGGTATCACGCGCCACACAGGTCAGTTCCTGAATGTGGATGGTTGTCAGTCGATCTTCGCTGACGACACGCTCGGAAATGAGAATCGAGTCTTCGAAGTTGTAACCGTTCCAGGGCATGAACGCAATGCGCATGTTCTGGCCCAGTGCCAACTCACCCAGATCAACCGATGGACCGTCAGCCAGAATATCACCGCGACTGATTCGATCACCCTCTTTCACCAGCGGACGCTGTGTAATACAGGTGTTCTGATTGGAGCGGGTGTACTTGGTCAGGTTGTAGATATCCACACCGGCTTCACCAGCCTGTGTTTCATCATCGTTCACACGCACAATAATGCGAGATGCATCGACGCTCTCGATTCTACCACCGTGATCGGCCACCACACACACGCCGGAGTCTCCCGCGACGTTGCGCTCCAGACCCGTACCAATAAGCGGCGGCTCAGCACGCAGTGTTGGTACAGCCTGACGCTGCATGTTGGAACCCATCAATGCACGGTTGGCGTCGTCGTGTTCAAGGAACGGAATCAACGCCGCAGCCACCGACACCATCTGTTGTGGCGCCACGTCCATGTAGTTGATCTGTTCCTTCGGCATCAAGGTAGTCTCACCGGCGTAACGCACGGTCACCAGGTTGTCGACAAAACGGTTTTCTGCATCCAGCGTAGCGCTCGCCTGTGCAATAACGTACTGGCCTTCGTCAATCGCAGACAGGTAATCGATTTCGTTGGTGACCTTACCGTCGATAATGCGACGATACGGGCTTTCCAGGAATCCGTAATCATTGGTGCGAGCATATGTCGCCATGGAGTTGATCAGACCAATGTTCGGACCTTCTGGCGTCTCAATTGGACAAACACGTCCATAGTGAGTCGGGTGTACGTCACGAACCTCAAAGCCCGCACGCTCGCGGGTCAGACCGCCCGGCCCGAGAGCAGAAACACGACGCTTGTGAGTCACTTCTGACAGCGGATTGTTCTGATCCATGAACTGAGACAGCTGGCTTGAACCAAAGAATTCTTTGATGGCTGCTGCCACCGGCTTGGCATTGATCATGTCCTGCGGCATCAGGCCTTCTGAATCGGCCATGCTCAGACGCTCTTTGACAGCGCGCTCTACACGGACCAGACCTACACGGAACTGGTTTTCAGCCATTTCACCAACAGAACGGATACGTCGGTTGCCAAGGTGGTCGATATCGTCAACAGTTCCAAAGCCATTGCGGATGCCTACCAGCGTCTTGAGAACATCAACGATGTCATCAACGCTCAGTACACCTTCGCCTGTTGTTTCCTCACGACCAAGACGACGATTGAACTTCATGCGACCAACAGCCGACAGGTCGTAACGTTCCTGTGAGAAGAACAGATTGCCAAACAGATTTTCAGCCGAGTCTTTGGTCGGCGGCTCGCCAGGACGCATCATGCGGTAGATTTCCACAAGCGCATCAAGACGTGATGTTGTGCTGTCGATTCGCAGCGTTTCAGAAACGAACGGACCACAGTCCAGGTCGTTTGTGTAAATTGTTTCGAAACCGTCAACGCCTGCCGCGATCATCGCATCCAGCATTTCCGGAGTAACCAGAGAGTTACACTCAAACAGGATCTCGCCTGTTTCAGGGTTGACTATGTCTTTTGCCAGAGACTGACCACTGGCGAATTCAGCGCTTACCTGCAGTTCCTGCAGCTTGGCTTTTTCCATCTGACGAATATGGCGCGCGGTAATACGACGGCCCGACTCAACAATAACTTCGCCCTTCTTGTCTTTGACATCGAAGTTCAATACTTCGCCGCGAAGACGTGACGGGACCAGCTCGAGCATCAGCTCCTCGACCGATTTGCCCAGGCGGTAGCTGTTGTTCTCGAAGAACATGGAGAGAATCTGTTCTGCAGTAAAATCCAGCGCGCGCAGCAGCACTGTAGCCGGCAGTTTGCGACGACGGTCGATTCGTACGTACACAAGATCCTTCGGGTCAAACTCGAAATCCAGCCAGGAGCCGCGATACGGAATAATCCGCGCGGAGTACAGCAGCTTGCCCGAGCTATGGGTCTTGCCACGATCGTGGTCGAAGAACACACCGGGAGAACGATGCAGCTGAGACACAACAACACGCTCAGTACCATTGATAACGAAGGTACCGCTGTCGGTCATCAGGGGTATCTCACCCATGTAGACTTCTTGCTCTTTGATGTCCTTGATTGCCTGTGTGGTTGATTCCTTATCGTAAAGGATCAACCTGACGCGCACGCGAAGCGACGCGGAATATGTGGTGCCACGAAGCTGACATTCCTTGACGTCAAACACTGGCTTACCCAATTCATAGCTGACAAACTCCAGGATGGCTTTTCCGGAGTAGCTGACAATGGGGAACACGGACTTGAACGCCGCCTGCAGACCGATATCCTGACGCACATCAGGGGCTAGGCCGGCTTGGGTAAACTGCCTGTAGGAGTCAATCTGGGTTGACAAGAGATATGGAATATCCATCGCAGTCGGCAACTTACTGAAGTCTTTGCGGATACGCTTCTTCTCTGTATACGAATAGGCCATTATGTTTTCCTAGCAAGTATGTCTGTTGATATCCGGAAAGTGGCGCTGGAGATGCCCGGATATACCCCACTATCATAGGATTCGATCAGAATCCGTTTTGCACTAAATTATGCCTGCCTTATAAACATTGAATACCGACAGGGGGTTTTACCCCTGTCGGTATACAATTTTACTGCCTGACTTGAACAGAAGGATTACTTCAGTTCAACCGTAGCACCAGCTTCTTCCAGCTGCTTCTTCGCGTCTTCTGCTTCTGCTTTGCTGGCAGCTTCTTTAACAGTTGAAGGCGCGCCGTCAACCAGGTCTTTAGCTTCTTTCAGGCCCAGACCAGTGATGCCACGAACAACCTTGATGACGTTTACTTTCTTGTCACCAGCAGCCGTAAGTACGATGTCAAATTCAGTCTTTTCTTCTTCTGCTGCAGCAGCATCGCCACCAGCAGCAGGTGCAGCAACAGCAACCGCTGCAGCAGCAGAAACGCCGAACTTTTCTTCCATCGCGCTAACCAGTTCTACAACGTCCATTACAGACATTTCGGCGATTGCATTCAGAATATCGTCTTTAGACAGAGCCATGACTCTTATCTCCTAATAAAAAATGAATAAATAAACCGTTTCAATCTCAGAGTTATGCTGCTTGCTTCTGGTCACGTACCGCAGCAACTGCGCGCGTAACCTTGGTCGGAACCTCATTGAAGGTTTGTACAAGCTTGGTAACCGGGGCCAGCATGACACTCATCAGCATGGACACTGCCTGATCGTAAGTCGGCAGTTTAGCCAGAGCATCAATTTGGTCGGCACCCAACAACTTGCCACCGACAGACAAAGCCTTGACCTCAAACTTGTCGTTCTCTTTGGCAAAATCCTTCAGCACGCGAGCTGCCGCGCCTGGATCTTCCATTGAGAACGCAAGAATGGTCGGACCTGTCAGCACTTCGCGGATGCACTCGTACTGAGTACCATCTACAGCACGCTTGAGCAGTGTGTTACGCACAACACGCAGATACACACCCTCTTCGCGCGCCTTTTTGCGCAGTGAAGTCAGGCTCGACACAGTGACGCCGCGATAATCGGCGAGCACTGCAGACAAAGCATTGTTAGCAGCTTCATTGACTTCCGAGACGATTTGCTTTTTGTCTTCAAGCCTAATAGCCACTAGCTTTACTCCTGATAGGGACTGCCATAGACAGCCCTTGTTGTTTTGCTCCCACTCAACCTGATGGAAAAGTGAGCCTTTAACTGGTGGAATGCTCCGGCGGACCGGAACGGGTTTCACCATCTGCGTAGGACATTAAGTCACCCGGTACTGCAGCTGACACCTACGGTCTTTGACAGCCCTGGTACAGAACAAGCCTGCACCAAAACCCCAAAGTCTGTAGTGGCAACAGATCTGTTGCCACGAATATCAATACTTAAACTTTCAGAGCTGCGTGATCGATCAGGACGCCTGGGCCCATCGTCGATGACAGAACAACCTTCTGAATGTAAACACCTTTTGATGAGGCAGGCTTGGCTTTTTTCAGATCAGCCAGCAACGCTTCCAGGTTACCCTGAATGGCATCAGCCTCGAACCCGATCTTACCAATGGCACCATGGATAATGCCCTTCTTGTCAGTTCGGTAACGAACCTGACCAGACTTGGCATTTTTGACTGCGCCAGCAACGTCTGCGGTCACTGTGCCAACCTTTGGGTTTGGCATCAAGCCACGTGGACCCAGCACCTGACCCAGCTTACCTACCACGCGCATTGCATCCGGCGTTGCAATCACAACGTCGAAGTCAAGGTTGCCAGCAGCGATGCTGTCAGCCAGGTCGTCAAAACCTACGATATCTGCCCCGGCGTCTTTGGCCTTCGTGGCGTTATCACCCTGAGCGAACACGGCAACGCGAACGGTTTTACCGCTGCCGTTTGGCAGCAGGGTTGAACCACGAACCACCTGATCCGATTTTCGCGGATCAACGCCCAGATTGACAGAGACGTCAATGGACTCTTTAAATTTTGGCGATGCAAACTCGTTCAGAAGCGCGATAGCCTCTGCAATGGAATAAGCACGGGTACGATCAATCTTGTCAGCAATAGCCTGCTGTTTTTTGGTCAGTTTAGCCATGATTTATTCCACTCCTTCCACGTCGATACCAGAACTTCTGGCAGTACCAGCCAGTGTGCGAACGGCTGCATCCATATCGGCTGCTGTGAGATCTGGCATCTTGATGGCAGCGATCTCTTCCAGCTGGGCACGTGTCACTTTCGCCACTTTTTCAGTGTTAGGACGCGAGCTTCCTTTTGGAATATTCAATGCCTTGCGCAGCAGGACAGATGCTGGAGGAGTTTTAGTAATAAAGGTGAAACTGCGATCAGCGTATACTGTAATCACAACAGGAATTGGCAGGCCAGCTTCCATGCCCTGAGTCTGGGCATTGAAGGCCTTACAGAATTCCATGATGTTAACACCATGCTGACCGAGCGCAGGACCAACGGGCGGGCTTGGGTTAGCCTTGCCTGCGCCAACCTGCAATTTGATGTATGCAGTGACTTTCTTTGCCATAGTACTTCTCCTGTGGGTTCGAGCGTTGCCGACAGCACGAAGCAGCCAGCAACTCCCCGGTGATCCGTCGGAATTGGCAGCCCGACGGGGTTTGAAAAATCAGTTAACTTTTCTCGACCTGACTGAATTCGAGCTCAACTGGCGTGGAGCGACCGAAAATCAACACTGCCACGCGCAGTCGATTCTTTTCGTAATTCACTTCTTCGACGGTGCCAGTAAAGTCATTGAATGGACCATCAATGACACGAACCATCTCACCCGGCTCATAGATAATCTTGTGACGCGGCTTGTCATGCCCTTCTTCGAGGCGCTGAAGAATACGGTTGGCTTCACGAGTCGTGATCGGCGCGGGCCGATCAGCCTTACCACCGATAAAGCCGAGCACTCTTGGAGTCTCTTTTACCAGGTGCCAGGTATCATCGTTGAGCTCCATTTCCACAAGGACGTATCCGGGGAAAAACTTCCGCTCACTCTTGCGCTTCTGACCGGCGCGCATTTCCAGCACTTCTTCAGTTGGGACCAGCACTTCGCCAAACAGATCTTCCATTCCGGAACGGGTAATGCGCTCTTTGAGGGCTTGCATCACCCGCTTCTCGTAGCCGGAGTAGGCATGAACCACATACCAATTCTTTGCCATCTGATATCTCCTGACTATCCAATGATACGCGAGATGATCGCACCCAGCGCTGTATCCAGCAGCCACAGTACCAGCGCGACAATAAACACCACCACCAGCACGATCAGCGTGGTTTGCGTTGTTTCCTGTCGAGTCGGCCAGACCACCTTGCGAATTTCGGTGCGCGCCTCGATACACAGATTAAGGAATGCACTGCCTTTGACCGTCTGAACTGCAATCCAACCTGCAAGAACAGCCAGGACGAGCAGCCCAACCACCCGCAATACCAGAGATTCAGCAGCGAAATATGCATTGGCATACACACCACCGGCGACGATAACTGCAACGGCAATCCACTTCAGCAAATCCTGCTTCGGTGCCTGCGTAGTAGACTTGTCAGACATAACTATTTGTCTCAGCGCTGCCATAAATGGCAGGCCAGGAGGGAATCGAACCCCCAACCTGCGGTTTTGGAGACCGCCGCTCTGCCAATTGAGCTACTGGCCTATACTTTTTCAAGATGCACAAGCCGAAACCCCCAGCAGGCGTTTCGGCTTGCACCATTTCTCAGATTTTCCGGCGATCAACTTACTCGATAATCTTGGATACCACGCCAGCGCCCACAGTACGA
>TARA_R100000306_G_scaffold843_1_pt1 | contig 15845 bp, 14 predicted proteins | sample TARA_R100000306 | Tara Oceans TARA_R100000306 (sample SAMEA2620824) | marine metagenome | biome: marine biome (ENVO:00000447); feature: mesopelagic zone (ENVO:00000213); material: "saline water (ENVO:00002010), including plankton (ENVO:xxxxxxxx)" | depth 1000 m | reverse complement strand
TATTAGTTATACAAACAGTGATAATGAAACTTTGAATATTGATTATCAAATTCCATCAAAACAGGATTGTTTTACGTGTCATAACAACAATAACACAACGTTACCTATTGGAATGAAACTACGTAGTATGAACTTCACCCCTTCTTACACCAACCAAAACCAACTTGCTTATTTAGAAAGTATCGGGATGATGGAGGGCGTTACTTCAGAAAACATAAGCGTGCTTCCGGATTGGGCAGACGATGCAACCTACGATATTTTAGAACGCGGTAGGGCTTACATTGATATTAATTGTGCCCATTGCCATCAACCAGGAGGAGCTGTTACGAATTTTAATATAGATTTTAGACTGGAAACCCCTTTTGCCGATACTGGTATTTATGCCAACCGTGGCGAAATTGAAGCCCGAGTGCAAAGCACAACCCCTGTTTATATGATGCCACAATTGGGACGTACTATTGTCCATGAAGAAGCTGTTACCATGTTACTGGAGTATCTGGAAGCAATCGAGAGATAAACAATACTTCTACAATTATTATTTAAAAGCTGCCATTATAGGCAGCTTTTTTTTATAAAGCCAATTTTCACTAATTAAACTAAACAATAAAATAACAGTCCTACTTATATAACTTAAATATAAAAATGATGAAAAATGTATTAATTATCTGCATTGCTTTATTAAGCTTAAATGCAATAGCACAAAAAAGAGATGCTTCTAAGAGAGAAGCTAGGACTGAAGTGAAACAAAATTTAACTGCTGAACAAAAAGCAGAATTGAAGTCGAAAAAGATGACGCTGGCTCTTGATCTATCTGAGAAGCAACAAAAAGAAGTAAAACAACTATTTCTGAAAGAAGCTAAAGAAAGAGAAGGTTTTAAGGAGGACCGTAAAAACCGAAAAGACCTTTCTGAAACAGAACGTTTTGAGAAAAAAACGCAGATGATGGATAAACTAATTGCTCATAAAAAGCAAATGAAATCTATCTTAAACGAAGCACAATATACCAAATGGGAAAAGTCACTTGGAAAAAACAAAAGAAGGCACTCTAAAAAAAGAAGAGGTGGAAAAAACCGTGGCTAAAACTTGATAAATATTAAAATTGGCTTAATTTTTGGTATACATGTAGTAAAATTGGTTACTTTAGTCGTAACCTATTAAAACAAAAGTGATGAAAAACATAGTTAAAATACTTGTTATTGCCATTATAATGGGAGTTGGTGCACAAAGCACATACGCACAGAGTCTTTCACAAGATGCTGACAGACCCGAAGTAATAGCAAAAAAGAAGGTTACTGAAGTTTCAACTAAGCTAGAACTTAATGACAGTCAAGAACGAGCTTTGTTTAGGTATTACACTTCTTATGAAATGAAATACAAAAAGAACATTGCTGGCAAAGATTTAAATGAACCTAAGGTTGCTGCCGAAAAGAAAGAGTTTATGGACGATTTAAAGACAAATGTAAAGAAGACCTTAAATGACGAGCAGTATAAAAAATGGCTGGCTTTACTTAAAGATTAAGCCTTCTATATAAAAACTAAAAACCCTCCAACGCGTTGCGTTGGAGGGTTTTTAATTATAAGGTTTTAGCTACTTTACCACACGCTTCAATTGTCGCATCTAAGTCTTCATACGTTAATGCTTCAGTTAAAAACCACGTTTCAAAAGCACTTGGAGCAATGTAGACTCCTTCAGCCAATAAGCCATGGAAAAACTTTTTAAAGGTTTCGTTATTCCCTAAAGCTGCTGTTTTAAAATCTGTTACCTGTGTTTCAGAAAAATGTACCGATATCATAGAGCCTACCCTGTTAATGGTATGTGTTACACCTGCCTTAGTAATTACTGTCGCTAATCCTTTATGTAAATAAGCTGTTTTCTTTTCTAATGAAGTAAATATTTCAGGATTGTTGTTTAATTCAGAAAGCATCGCTAATCCGGCGGCCATCGCCAAAGGATTACCACTAAGTGTTCCGGCTTGATACACTGGGCCTTCTGGTGCTAAATTACTCATGATTTCTGCTCGTGCAGCAAAAGCACCTACTGGTAAACCGCCGCCTATCACCTTTCCGAAAGTTACAATATCAGCATTTACGCCATACAATTCCTGAACTCCGCCTTTCGCTAAACGGAAGCCTGTCATCACCTCATCAAAAATTAATAAAATATTATTCTCATCACATAGTTTACGTAACCCTTCCAAAAATCCATCTTTTGGGGGAATGCACCCCATGTTTCCTGGCACTGGCTCTAAAATAATGCAGGCAATCTCCCCTTTGTTTTCTGAAATTACCTCAGCTACATTAGCCAAATCGTTATAATTTGCCAACAAAGTATCTTTTGCAGTTCCCTTTGTAACACCAGGACTGTTGGGCGTCCCGAAAGTAACAGCACCACTTCCCGCTTGAATTAAAAACGAATCACTATGTCCGTGATAACAGCCTGCAAACTTGATAATCTTATCTTTTCCAGTAAATCCACGAGCTAAACGTACCGCACTCATACAAGCTTCGGTACCACTGTTTACAAACCGTATTTTATCAATGTTTGGCACCATAGAAACAGCTAAAGAAGCTATTTCAGTTTCAATTTCAGTAGGTGTCCCAAAGGAAGTTCCTTTTTTAGCTTTATCAATTACTGCTTTTACTACTGGTGGGTGTGCGTGACCTAAAATCATAGGACCCCACGAATTAATATAGTCTATCAGTTTATTTCCGTCGGCATCATACAAATAAGCTCCTTTGGCTTTTTCTACAAAAATAGGTTCTCCCCCAACTGCAGTAAATGCTCTTACAGGGGAATTAACGCCACCGGGAATTACTTTCTGTGCCTCTTTAAAAAGGGCACTGCTTCTTTTATAGATCATAAATAATTATTGATTTTTTACTGAATGCAAGTATAAAACCTGCCCAATGGATATGGTATTCGAATCCAATCCATTGTATTCTTTTAAAGTTTCTACTGAAATATTATAACGTCTTGATATATTGTACAATGTATCGCCACGCTCTACGGTATGAGTTTCAATTTTTTCTTCACCTGAATCTGCTACGTCTATAGTCCCGCCAAGTACTTTATTATCGTATTGCCTCAAGCCATACCGCTCTATAATGCTTATCAATTTATCGGGGTAACGCGGATCGGTAGCATATCCAGCTTTTTTAAGCCCTTTTGCCCAACCTTTATAGTCGTTTTTTCTTAATTTAAAAAGGTCTTGGTAACGGCTACGTTCCGTCAAAAAAAGAGAATGATCCCTAAAGGAATATTTTGGGTCTTTATATTTTCGGAAACATTCTTGCAATTCGTCATCATCGTGATATACTCGATCTCCAGTCCATTCGTGGCATTTTATCCCAAAATGATTATTAGCTCTTCGGGTAAGGTCTCCGCGGCCCGCACCACTTTCTAAAATTCCTTGTGCCAATGTAATACTGGCAGGTATGCCGTATTGTAACATTTCTTCCATCGCAATCTGACTGTAATTGTCAATATAGGTTGCAACAACCTCAGCATACGAAGCATTGGGAGGTGGGGTTTTAATCTCAGTTTTTTTAGGCAGTTTTATAGGCTCCTTTCGAGTCTCTTTAATAACAACACGTTCTGTACGAGTATTTTTTTTAGAGGATACAGCTCTTTTTTTAGACTTACAACTACTAAGGAATAATGTACTAATTAACAAGACGATACAAGCTCTATACAGCATATTATGTGATAATTTGTGGCAGGTTTTTCTTCTTTAAACGTTGATTCATACCTGGAATACCTTGAAGCCCTCCTGTATGGACTGCAAAAATACGGCTATTTTTTTTGAAATACCCACGTTTCAACAAGTCTACAATGCCAAACAGCATTTTCCCGGTATAAACCGGATCTAATGGAATGCCGGTTTTTTTATAAAATTCATTAATAAAACGCACCAATTGTAAATCTATTTTAGCGTATCCCCCAAAACAATATTCATCTGTAATTTCAAAGTTGGTTTTTGAGGTATATTTTTTTACTTCTGAAATTTGAAAATTTCCTTTTAAAGCAGAAAAACCTAATATTTTTTGATTGGGTTTCGATGCTTCTATAAGTCCTGCTATAGTACCACCAGTTCCTACTGGCGCACAGATGTAGTCAAAAGTATCTGAGTTTTCTATTTCAGAAATAATTTCTTCACACCCTTTTACAGCTAGATTATTGGTCCCTCCTTCAGGTATGAGATAAAAATTTCCAAAACTCTTTCGAAATCCTTCTATTTGTGAAGCTTCGTATTTATCCCTATATGCTTTTCGGGTAATAAAGTGCAACTGCATGCCTTGTTCTTGAGCAAAAGACAACGTTGGGTTTTCAGTTATTTTGTCTGAAAGCTCTTCCCCTCTTATTATACCAATGGTCTCTAGTCCTGTTAATTTTCCTGCAGCAGCAACAGCGGCAATGTGGTTAGAGTATGCACCACCAAAGGTGAGTAATGTGTTATGGCCATCTTTAACTGCTTGTTCAATATTGTATTTCAGTTTTCTGAATTTATTACCTGAAACAAATGGATGAATCTGGTCTTCGCGCAGTAAGCTCAAGCTAAAAGTAGTATTTACAAATGATGAAAGAACTATTTCTTGTAATTCAATATCTGTTTTTAAAATAAAAGATTTGTAGCTACTATTTCCCATTCACTGCAATTAACAATAATATATAATAAAAAAAAAGGAATTATGCAATGTTGAAATTTTCAATAAACATAGTTTTAAAATTTAACTTTTGTTTTTGTAAAATGTTAACATTTAATGCTTTTAATCGAATTTATTGTGCTTTTTATCGTGTTTTTTGTAGTTTTAAATTTTAATAACTAACAACAGACTTATGGAAACAAATTTACTCCCCACTAAATTTCAGTTCTCCTTAATCTTAACAATGATGCTACATATTACGTATGCTCAAGTTGGGATAGGAACTGTAACACCCGATCCTTCTAGCCTCTTGCAGGTAGATGATGCGAATGGAAATAAAGGTATGCTTATCCCCAGCGTAGCTTTAACGGCCACAAACTTAAGCGCACCAATAACCCCAGCTCCAGCCACAAGCTTACTGGTTTACAACACAGCAACTTCAGGAACGGGAAATACCGCAGTATCCCCTGGTTACTATTATTGGGATGGCTCAAAATGGGTTAACCTAAAGGATAGTGATAAATGGGATTTATTAGGGAATTCTGGTACAAATGCAAACCTCAACTTTTTGGGAACTACCGATGCAAATGCAGTGACTTTCCGCACAAACAATGTGCAACGCTTTAGGATTGCCAACGGAAATCAAGTCTTTGCAATGGAAGACGGAAACAACAACGCACCATTTTATTCCTGGAATGACGACACAAATGTTGGTATATGGAGACCGGGCAATGATCAATTAGCATTAAGCGCAGGTAATAGTGAGTTTTTACGAATTAGGGAAGCAGGAACAGATCAACTGATTATAAACGAACAAGGTGGGTCAATTGATACCCGTGTAGAATCCAACAATAATGAGAATATGCTATTTGTTGATGGAGCTGCCGACAGAATAGGCGTAAAGACCAATACACCACAGACTGAATTACATATTGCTGGCAACACCAGCACAGTGCGTATTGAGGAACTAAATGAACCCAACAATGCACATAATGTTGCTGCAGATCCAGCACCTGTATATGCTGACAATAACGGTAATTTAACGCTACAGCCCCCACTTGTTCAAAGTTTTATGCCTATAAACGAAATTAACTTTATTCCAAGCGGTATTTCTGTACAGTCCAGCACAGGAGAAGGACTCTTTACAGATTTATACTCTACAACTATTACATTAACACAAGAGTCATTAGTCCATGTCACTTATCATTTTAGTATACAACTTACCCGTGCTAACGGGATAGATCCGATAGTTGATGGGGCTTCACGATTATACAGGTCATGGATAGAAGTTAACGGCGACCCCAATTATATAGCTTTTGATACAGGAACATATACTAACAACCCCGATGTAGAAAGCCCTGGAGGCACGTATGCTTCAGGATACTACTATTTGGCCGGTTCAGGATATGCCCAATTACCAGCAGGAACACATACTATAGACCTAAGAGCATTGACATTTGCAGGAGGCAACGGAGGGGCATTTGATTATAGGGTGATTTTTGGAGAAACTTCTATGGATCGCATACAGCTAGTAGTTCATCGATAAAAATTCACTACTATTAATTAAATACAAATATCTTATAAAATATAACATTTTTTGTAGGATTTTTCAACTATATATTAAAATTTTACGTATTTCATCGAATATTTTTGTTTTTAATCTGATTTCCTGCTTATACTTGTTAACCCAAATCAACTAATAACTAACTGTTTATGAAACCAATTTTTACTCTTAAACATTGCGTTTTCTTCCTTTTCTTCTTTAAATCCATCCAGCTTTTAGCTCAGGTAGGCATCAATACAACGTCTCCTAATGGCATATTAGATGTAAATGGCAACAATACAGGAGTTGTATTACCCAGATTAGCGTTAACAGCAATCAACGTAATGGCTCCAGCTATAAACCCACAAACAGGTAATATTCCACCTGGAACGGTAATTTACAATACTAACAATTCTAGTAATGGCATAAATGATGTCTATAAAGGTATCTATGTATGGGATGGCAGTCAGTGGGTTAATCAATTTCCTTTAAAACAGGCTGAAATTTTCAAACAAATTAATCACTTAAGGTCAAGATCTAATGCAGGATTTGAATCTATACACAACCTTGATAACGAAAGTTTTACAGCAAAATACTCAGGAACCTATAAAATAGAATTAAGTGTAAATTTTGGAGGCGGTCATATAAGAACCGATTATGATGTAAATGTAGCCACTCAGAGCGGTGATTTTAGATTTATTTATGACACAGAATCAGGCACTAAAACAAAATTAGTCCCTGCTAAAGCCATCTCAACAGATGGAGCCACACAATATTACCTTATTTGGGAACAACATAAAGTGGTCTATTATGAAACGCTTCGAGCTGGACAATCATATAATTTTAGCTTAGAATTTAATCAAGACCCTTCACCAGAATTTGAAAACGATGGTAATTCTGGAAGTGGATTTAATGGAGGAGCTGGCTTTGTTGGCTTTGATATTCCTTGTTCGGTAGAATTTACCTATTTAGGTAACTAAAAAACATAATCATGAAAATTAAAATTACTTTTTTTCACTTTCTAATTGTGTTTGGTTCAATTTGCACAAGCTCAGCTCAAGTAGGTATTGGCACCAACAATCCCAATGGTATGCTTGACGTAAATAGCTCAAATATGGGGGTTATATACCCTACTGTATCTTTATCATCTATTATCGATGAAGGAACAGTTTCAAACCCTAGTAATCCTAATTTAGCTGTAGGTACTTTGGTATATAACATTAATACAACTACAACAGGGACAAACGATGTTGTACCGGGTATTTATAGCTGGGATGGGAGTAAATGGGTTCCGCAATTTAGTAAAAGACAATCACAATTATTTGAACAAACTACTTCGTTAAGAACAAGTTCAAATTATTCTTCAAATGGAGGATATCAATATATACCAGGCTTTACGTCAGCATCATTTACAGCAAACTATACCGGTTGGTACCGTATAAAAGTAAATGTCAATTACGGTGGAGGAACTATGGTTTCTCCAAGTTCTGCAAATATTAATACTGCTTTTCAAGAAGGAGATTTTAAATTTACGTTTAACGGGACAGATCACAATTTTGTTTCCAAATCAATCTCTATTTATAACACCAATTATAGCACCAATGACTATTCAAACTCTTGGGTTGAATCATATAAAATTTTCTATGTCTCTTTGGTAGCAAACCAAAGTTACTCTTTTGCTCTATCATTTAACCAAGAACCTTCACCAGGTTTTGTAAATAATGGAAATATTAACTCAGGTAAGGGATATATTGGGACAGATGTACCTTGTACAGTTGAATTTACATATATCAGTGAATAAATCTTAAGATATTAAAAAGTTATATTACTTTTAACAAAATATTATGAAACTAAAAATCTACTATAATAACATTATTTTTTTGCTTTTTTCTTTTTTCTTGGGAAATATAACAGCACAAGTAGGTATAGGAACAACGACTCCAGAAGGAATGTTGGACATAGAAAGCACTTCTTCAGGTTTTGTTTTTCCAAAAGTATCTTTAACATCAAGAGCTTCAGAAAGCCCAGTTACAAACCCCAATGGTGGCGGAATTGTTGAAGGCACTGTTGTATATAACACAAATACCACACAAACAGGAAGTAATGATGTATATCCCGGAATTTACGTTTGGGATGGCAATGAATGGATAGCACAATACATAAAAGAAGATAATCAAAAATTTGAACAATCAACATTAGAATTTAGAGTGCCTGAAAGCGCAGGTTTTATGAATGTTCCGGGTTTAGCGAATGGCTCTTCATTTACACCTAAATATTCAGGAACGTATCGTATTGAAGCCAACTTCAATTTTGGTGCAGGAGAACTTAACCCCCCAGGAACACCTAACAGTGTGAGAATGGCGACTCAGGAAGGGTATTTCCGATTTAATTTTGATGGAAGCAACTATGATATTTATACTCACGCATACTCAATCAACAATCAACTAATTGGCACCGGAACTGGATATGAAGCCTTTAGACATGATTCATCACTTATTCTTTATGAAAACTTAAGAGCTGGAGTAACTTACTCCTTTGGTTTAAGAGTTGATGTTATCGTTGACAATGAATTTCAGACTGAAGCATATGCAGGTATAGATTTACCCTGTACCGTAGAATTTATTTATTTAGAAGAATAACATAATGTACTCAATTTAACCCCGCTAAAAAATGAAAAAATCACTACTAGTCCTTCTGTTTATAAGTACTGTTTGTTTTGCACAAACTCCTTGTTCGGGAGGTTTTGCAAATAGTTATCCTTGCGATGGAATAACCCTTCAGGATTACATATCCTCAGCAGCAATGGGAGCTGCTGAAGCTCAAGATTCTTGGGGATGGACAGACCCATCAACAAATAAAGAATATGCAATAGTTGCATTGGATAACGGAACCGCTTTTGTAGATATATCCAACCCTACCGATATTAAATATTTAGGACGCATGGACTCCTACACAGGAAGTAGTTATTGGAGAGATGTTAAAATTTATAATAACCACGCCTATATTGTTAGTGATAGCAATGGAAGTCATGGAGTACAAATTTTTGACTTAACCAGATTACGGGGGTTGACCGGAAGTCCAGCACTAAATTTCAATAAAAATGGAGATGGACGCTTTAGCGGAGTAGGTAGCGCCCACAATATTATTATTAATGAAGAAACAGGTTACGCCTATGTTCTCGGCTCAAACCGAAATGGTGGCGGACCCCGCATCTTAGACCTATCAAATCCTAAAAACCCTACTTTGGCTGGTGATATTTCGGCCTACGGCTATTGTCATGATGCCCAAGTGGTAGTTTATGACGGTCCAGACCCCGATTACCAAGGTAAAGAAATACTAATTGGCAGTTTTAGCAACTTAGATTATGTACAAATTTTAGATGTCACTAATAAAAGTAATGTAACACGCATAAGTTTTATAGACTATATAAATAAAGAATACACGCATCAAGGTTGGTTTACAGAAGACAAACGTTTCTTTATTACTGGTGACGAATTAGACGAAGGAACTCATGGTTTTAATACTAAAACAATAGTATTTGATTTAACAGATCTAGATAACCCCTTAAAACATTATGTACATTATGGAGCAACTTCGGCAACTGACCATAACGGTTATGTTCGTGGAAATCGTTTTTATCTTGCCAATTACGCAGCGGGAATGAGAGTTTTTAAAGTTGATGGATTGTATGATGAAACAAACCCAACTATGGATGAAATCAATTATTTCGACATGTACACACCAGATAATTCTGCTAACTTTCATGGAACTTGGAATGTATATCCATTTTTTGAAAGTGGTAATATAATTGCAACAGGGTTTGGAAATCTAAGCACAAACGGTGACGGCGGTCTATTCATCTTGAAAGATCCAAATTATGACAACACCCCTCCCACTGCATCTTGTCAAAACTTTACAGCAACATTAGATCGTGTAACTGGCACCGTAACTATTACAGCAAATGATATAGACAATGGTTCTACAGATAATTTTGGCATTGTTAAAAAAAGTCTAGAGGCTTCAAAAACAACATTCACTTGTGCTGATGTTGGAAAAACTTTTGAAGTAACACTTACTGTGGAAGATGATTATGCAAACAAATCATCTTGTACTGCAACTGTAACAATTGAAGCTGAAACAACCAGTTATAATGGAGCTACTTGGTCTAACGGAGCTCCTTCATTAGGATCTAATGCAAAAATTAGCGCTAATTATAACACAGCTACCAATTCAAGTTTTGAAACCTGTACGTGTGAAGTTGATTCCAGCAGAACACTTACAGTTGCTGCCGGAGATTATATCAATGTACAAAGAGACATAACCGTAAACGGAAACCTGTATATAGCTCATGAAGGAAGTGTTGTACAGCAAGATAACGATGCAACAACTATAAACAACGGTACTATTTCAGTAGAAAAAATCACTCCAAATCTTGATGAACGTGATTTTATGATACTAGGAAGTCCTGTTTCTGGTGAAACACGTAATGGAGTGTATGGCACCTCAGTAATGGTGCGTAATCATATTACAGCGAATTTTACTCCTAACCCTCAAGTGGATGACGAATTTCCATTAGCTGAAAATTTTGCTGATGACAATGGAGACAACTGGGTAAATTACACAGGAACCATTAATGCAGGAGAAGGATATTTGGTCCGTCCTCAAACAACACCAACAGGGATAGGCTCTTTTACATTAGATTACACACAAGGAACTTTAAATAATGGTATCGTCAATTTTAATTTAATTTATAATGGCTCTCAAGAAAGCAGCCCAAATATGTTAAGTAATCCATACCCTTCAGCAATTGACGCAGATGCATTTTTAGACGCTAACCCTACAATCGAAACACTTTATTTTTGGGAGCATTTAACAGCACCCAATCCATCGTATCCGGGGTACAACCCGAATAACTACAATATGAATGATATCTCTATGTATAATGAAATGGGAGGATCTGAAGCCGGAAATGACCCAGGAACATCAACACGTCCTAATGGGTTTATTGCTTCAGGACAAGGTTTTGGCGTAAAAACCTCAGCAGCAGCAACAGCAGTTTTTAATAATAGTATGCGCGTTAATGAAAATAATGACACCTACAGAAGAACAGCTTTTGAAAGCGACCGCATTTGGTTACAAGTTAGAAATGAAAAGTGGGATATGGGAAGTTCTATACTCGTTGGGTTTTCTGAAATTTCAACCGATGCATTTGAAAGCAAATATGACAGCAAGCGTTTAGCAACTCCAGTATCTTTATATTCTGAAATGGCTTCAGGAGAACAATTAGCCATACAAGGTAGAGCACCTCTTACTGATGAAACCGAAGTTTTGTTAGGATTTGATACTCAAATTAATGAAGAAACAACCTATCATATCTCTATAAGTGATATTCAAGGTCCAATTATTGAAAATGCTACCGTTTACTTGATTGATAATAAAAGTAGCACAGTAACCAACTTAAGTGAAGATGATTATGAGCTTACTGCAGAAAAAGGTAACTTCAATAGTCGTTTTACACTTCAGTTTAAAAGCAATCAAGAGCTTGACACTTCAGAAAGCTTATCACAAATTGCAATTTTTCCTAACCCAGCAAACCAACTATTAAATATAACATCACCTAGCACCTATTTAAAGAATATTGCAGTTTATGATTTATTGGGAAGAAGGATTAATGAAAAAGTAGACCCTAACAATAATACTCATCAATTAAGTTTAAAAACATTAAACACTGGGATTTACTTTGTAAAAATTGACACCGAAGTTGGAACGGTAACCAAAAAATTGATTAAAAAGTAGCCCCCAAATAACAAACCTATCATAGAGCCTGAAGTTAACAACTTCAGGCTTTTTTTTATTTAATTTTTTATAAGAACACACCACGTAGAGAGTACGTATTTGACTGTCAGTCATATAGATTTTTTTGTGTTTTATCGAATATTTATTACTTCAATTGCAAGATTCATTATAATTACACACAAACTAATAATGAATGTTTGATTATGAAGGCAAATACAATCAAATTCCGTAATTGTTTAACGATATTATTAATTTTAATATCCGGTTTAACATTTGCACAAGTTGGGATTAATACAATAAATCCTGCAGAAGGATCCATGCTTGATGTTTCAAGTTCTGAAAAAGGGGTTTTTATACCCAGAGTTAACATAGTTAATCTTAATAATATTGACCCAATTACTGGGGTTACTACCCCTGCGAATGCTAGTGGTTTATTGGTCTATAATTCAAACACCTCAACCGGACCAGGTTTTTTTGTATGGAATGGAGGGAATTGGGAAATAGTAGGAGATAACAATGATGATTGGAAACGTTCAGGTAATTCAGGAACTACAGGAACTGATTTTATCGGAACAACTGATGGACAACCGCTTCTATTTAAAACAAATAATAGTAATCGTTTTGAAATAACTGCGAATGGCAGATTAAGAGCTTATAATAGTGGTAGTCAAGTACAACCTTCGTATTCTTGGAATAACAGTACCTCTACAGGAATGTTTAGACCCGATAATAATCAACTAGGGTTTACTACAGATGGCAATGAAAGACTTAGGATAGATGCTAATGGTCTAATAGGTATTAATAATAACAATGTACTATCAAGACTTCATATTAAAGAGAGTACAAATACTCAAGGTCCTTTTTATTCAGAAATTACAAACAGTAATTCAAATTGGAGTGCTGTAGAAGCTTATAACCCGAAAATTAGTAATGGTGCTGGAATATTAGGAACAGGATTTTTTGGAATTGTAGGTCAAGCAACAGCAGCAGCCGGATGGGCTGGATATTTTACTTATGATGTTTGGATGGATAATGATTTTTATGTTTATAATAATTCTTATTTATGGAATCTTGATGTAGATAATGATTTAACAGTATATGGTACTCTAACAAACCTATCAGATAGAAGGATTAAAACCAATATCCAAAACATAGATGGAGCATTAAATATTATTAACAAGTTAAAACCTAAAGTTTATGACAAAAATACTGAGCTAATTGAAAAAAATAGTAAAGTTGAAAAATCGAAATTAAAAATCAATCAAAACGGCCTTAGAAATACGGATGACAAATCTGTTCGAAAGGAACAGGAAAGAAAAAAAGAGTTCGGTTTAATTGCTCAAGATTTAGAGTTAGTTCTTCCAGAATTAGTTTTTGAAAAAGGCACAAAGTTAAAGGGGTTAAAAGGAGAAAACTTAAAGGCAGTAAACTACATAGGTCTCATACCTATATTAACCAAGGCTATTCAAGAACAGCAAGAACAAATCAAATCGTTAGAGCAAAGAATAGAAAGCCTCGAAAGAGCTATAAGAAACAAAAAATGATGTCTCTTCTTAGACTTAAGACCTAAAGTAAAAGGGTTGTATAATAAATAATAAGTATATCAGGATTTATTCTTTAAACTGTATAGTTATTTTAAGACGGGTCCTCCACTCAGCAAACTCATTGATACTCCATACATAAGCCATAGATAGTTCATTGTTTTGTAGGAATTGAGTCTTTTTTCCTACAAAACAATGAATGTATCATAAAACATTAAGTAACAAACACTTGATACCTTAAGAAAGAGTCATTTTTACAAATACCGAAAAAAACTCCAAAACTTTCTTTTTTTCAAATACAGTATATCCTGTTCCTTTTCATACGCTTCCCGTTCAAAACTAATGTTTCGGTACGCAGTATATCGGTTTTTGTACTGTACCAGTCTTATTGCATATTCAATCCCGTACCACAAATAAAAAGGCAACACTAATAGCTCTATCTGTTGCCGTAGGTGAATGCGTTCATGGTTCATAAAAATTGCATCGGCTTTTAAAGCACTATCTTTTAATAATAAGAAAGGCCATAACGCAATTCCAGTAAACTTTTTCCGAAGTAAAAAAGGGGACACCAAAACAATCATAAAGTAAAGGTAAAAACTATATAGCAATTTCTATTATTCTGATTTTCAATAACTAAAAAACAACATTTTATCGATAATTAAAACCAATACGTCGATTATCTCGTAAGTATCGTGTAAACTAACCCTTACTAAATTACTACTTATGAAATCCATTACTTTAAAACATTATTTATTTACCACTTTTCTGCTTGTTACAACGGTATTTCTGCAAGCTCAAGTAGGTATTGGCACCCTATCTCCTTTAAATCAATTGGACGTAAAAGTGCCTGGCACAGGTTCAGATGGTATTAATATTCAAAACGACAACTTTAACACGCAACTACTCACTGAAGGCAGCAACACATTTGCAATGAACAATTCATCCAATAGTGGATCCTATAATTTTAGGTTTGCCAATGCTACTAGGTATATTATGACCGATGATCTAATATACCCATCCGTCAATGCAACTGACAATACCGTAAGCGGAGCATTGGATATTGGTAGGTTTAATGCGCATTTTAGAAGAGTCTATACCCGAGGCATCCACACCAATGATAACGATGTTGATGGTGGACTTCGCATAAATATAGGAAGCGGGGGCGGAACAACAGCCGACTACAACTTTAGCGATTTTGCTTTTTACCCTATTACCAACCGTCGCAGAAATTTAGGGCGTTCCAGTAATGCTTGGGACAATGTATATGCAGATGATTATGTTACCGTATCTGACCGTCGTGAAAAGAAAAGTATCAAAACCCTAAACTTAGGCATGAACATTATCACTAAGATAAATACTTATAAGTACGTTTACAAAAATGATAATAATAATGAAGAACATTTCGGTTTTATGGCCCAGGAGCTCCAAAAAATAGTACCTGAATTAGTCGCCATTGGAAATGACGAAAATAAAACCCTTGGGATAAGCTACAGTGAATTAATCCCAATTTTAGTAAACGCGCTAAAGGAGCAGGACGATAAGATTGATAATTTAGAAAAAGTTGTCCTTTCCATTCAAAAAAAGTTAGATATAGATACCGCTTCTATGAAATAGCTTTTAGTTCAAAATCAAAACCCCAAAGCTCTTAGTGAAACTAAGGGCTTTCTTTTTATTAACTCATCTTAAAAAGCATGCTACTTTATTGAAATGGTTCAATGTTGAATTTTGTATTTTTGTAATATGCTATTTCCAAAGAAAAGAATAGAGATTGAAGAAGGTGATTTTTACCTAACACCGGAAGGTTACAAATGCTTTACCGAGCAATATCACTTAAAACGTGGTTATTGCTGTGAAAGTGGTTGCAGGCATTGTCCATACGGTTTTAACAAAAAGAAAGGGCAGTAAGCTTTTAAAAAAGGTAAACGAACCATCTATTAAACTAATAAACCTTGCATCTCTGCTAAAAAACGATTAAAATGAAATTCAAAGAAACCATACAAGAAGGCATTCCCAAACAACTACCAAAAGAAAAAGCGTACGACACAGCTATCAACCACGCTCCTAAACGTAAAGAAATCCTTTCTACTGAAGAAAAAAAACTCGCTTTACGCAATGCCCTACGGTACTTTGATAAAAAACACCACGCCACACTCCTACCCGAATTTAAAGCAGAATTAGAAGAATACGGACACATCTATATGTACCGCTTTCGCCCTGATTATAAAATGTATGCCCGCCCCATCGATGAGTATCCAGGAAAGAGTCAACAGGCAAAGGCCATTATGCTCATGATACAGAACAACCTGGATTATGCTGTAGCC
>TARA_R100000306_G_C4381643_1_pt1 | contig 15853 bp, 17 predicted proteins | sample TARA_R100000306 | Tara Oceans TARA_R100000306 (sample SAMEA2620824) | marine metagenome | biome: marine biome (ENVO:00000447); feature: mesopelagic zone (ENVO:00000213); material: "saline water (ENVO:00002010), including plankton (ENVO:xxxxxxxx)" | depth 1000 m | reverse complement strand
TAGACCAATGAAGAGCTTATCCATCAGGATGGGCTTTTTTTGTTTGTAGTTAAATCAACACAATTTTGCTTGTTTTCTGGAAAAAAAGGTACCCCATTAGGTACCCCAAAAAATTCTCGGGTACCCCACTTTTCAAAAACTAAAATTATGAAAAGTAACAAGCTATCTATTCTCTTTCTTTTTCAAAAATCTAAAATCAACAGGAAAGGTGAAGGCCCTATAAGATGTAGGTTAACCTATAATAAGAAACGAAAGGTTTTTTCAACAGGTATATTTATTAAGCCAGATGATTGGAATAAGACTAATCAAGAAGTTGACAATAGTCAAAATGCTGATTATTTTAATAAAGAATTAAACCTGATCAAAACTAAATTATATGAGTCCTTTTTGTTTCTTCAAGTTAATCAAGCTGAGTTTACTTTAGAGGATATATACAGAAGATATAAGGGCGAATCACCTAAAAAAGAATTTGGAGTTGTTGAGGTGTATAACCTGTATTTAGCCAGAGTTTCTAAGCTTATTGCTATTGAAATTAAACAAGCAACTTATGATAAATATGTAGAATCCCTAAACCATTTAAAGAGATTTATTAAGTGGAAATTCAATAAAAATGATTTTGAGTTGAGGGTGCTAAAGGCAAGTTTTTTGGAGGAGTATGAGTATTATCTTAAAACAGAGCCAAAACTTGCTATAAGCACTTTAAATAAAGCTATACAGCGATTTAGAAGAGTCATAAAGTATGCAATTTCTGAAGAATATTTATTACGTGACCCTTTTGTATTGTACAAGCCCAAGAAACATAAAAAGAAAATCATTTTTCTTACTGACGAAGAACTGAAAAGCTTAGAAAAATATATTTTCAAGATTAAAAGGTTAGAGCGTGTTAAGGATATGTTTGTTTTTTGTTGTTATACAGGCTTGGCATTTAAAGAAATGGCTAATCTAAAAAAAACAGATATTAATAAAGGGTTTGATGGTAAATTGTGGGTAAATGTTGACAGGTCTAAATCTGGAAAAGAGTATAGGGTTCCTTTATTGCCTAACGCTAAAAAAATATCAGAAAAATATAAGAACCATCCTTCTAAGTATGTTTTGCCAGATATTACCAATCAAAATTTTAATGCCTATTTAAAAGAGATAGCCTCTGTTTTAGGAATAGAAAAGAGGTTAACACATCATATCGCAAGGAAAACTTTTGCAACTACTGTTCTTTTAGCTAATGATGTACCAATGGAGATTGTAAGTAAGCTTTTAGGACATTCTAAAATTCAAACAACACAAGATCATTATGGGCAAATTTTAGAAAGAAAAATTGGATCTGAAATGGCTAGGTTAAAAGATATATTAGATTAACGCTTTGTAGAAAATTTATTTGGCTATAACTATTCCTTCAAATCATAAAAGTCAAATACTTTTACCCCAATTGCATTAGCAATTTTAAACAAAGTTAGAGATGTAAAGTTTTGACGCCCATTTTCTATGCTAGAAAGATTAGATTTTTCCATTTGAATTTTAGCACAAACATCTAATTGACTATAACCTTGCTTTCTGCGAAGTCTAGCTATATTTCTACCTACTTTGTATAAGAAATTTCTTTCTGCGTCTGTCATAAATATATATGACAAGATGCTCTTTTCTTAGACACAGAGAGTTATGATATATAATAACTATATTTATAAATTAATTTCAAAAAAATGAATGAGTTACCTAATGATCCACATATCCAAGAAGTAATTAATGTGATCGAGTTTAAGATTTCAGAACACGTTTCGAGCTATATTCACAATAATAAAGAATTGATCCATCCACCTGTTGGGGGATTACTAATAATGAAAGAAATTCATTCTATTTCTAATAGGATTAAAGAGGATTTAAATAATGATCCTGACTTTTCTTTATCGGAATATGGCGTAGAAAATGCCGTTAATATTGCAGTTGAAAGAATTGAAAAAAAGGTATTTCAACAGGAGGAAGAATCTTTAAAATTATCTGATGAATATTACGGATATACCGAGGCGATAATGCTTATAATAGAAGATAATAATTATAATTTGGTCTCTGACGACTATGATAGCCTTATCTATCAAGTACCTATAGCGAACGTAAAAGACGGTAATAATTTCTATATATTAAAAAATGGAGGAGAAGGTAATGTGTATTTTAAATTAATCACTATTATAAACTCAAACGAAGTATGCCAAACAACTTCAAAGGAATATAACTATGATTTGCATAGCGATGATTGGGAAAAAGTTATTCTTGGTGTTAAGTCAGTACATTATTCCAAACCACAATATCGATTTGAGATATCTAAGTCTAAATCAAGGGATTTTGTTGAAGCCAGTGAAGCATTTTTAGAACAGTCTTTTAAAGTTTCACAACAAAGTAAAAGTGGGTGTGCCTTTTTTATTTTAATTCTTGTATTAGTATCATCAAGTTTAATATTTAGTCTATTTCAGTTTTAAAAAATATACTAATTGGAGTAAATAACCTCGAGAGATTGAAAATACGATTATTATGAAAATACAAGATGAGTACCCAAATTATATGCCTGCTTTATTTTTTTATATTGGAGATAAAAACCCTGTATTAGCCTCTAATGATAGTAAGAAGTTATCCTACTTTATATGCTTGGCTAATTTTAAAAAAGGCTTTACTTATTATGAATTGGATAAAAATTTTGATGAAAGTGTTTCTTTTAGCCTTGTAACAATGCTTGGTTTCAAAACTATAGTTAAAACAACTTCAAAGCCAATTTTTTCTGATTTAAATGAATATGATTGGAATACTTGTATCCACGAAATTTCAATGCAACATTTTATGACTGAAGAGTATAAAGCTTTAAAAAAGGGATATGTAAAAAAGGGCAAAGGAAGCGTAGGGTGTATGTTTACTCTTATATCAATTTGTATTTTAGCTTACACATTAATTTAAACGATAGTGACACTTAAAACATTCAGAAATATCGTATTATATTCTTTTCATCATATAGATGTTAATCCACTCTCTTATTTAATGGAAGGAGTTTTTTATTCAGACTTAGTTAAAAAAGAGGTTATATATGAAATGGGTAAATTGTTTGAAACCTTAAAAGCGAAAGGAGTAAAAAGATTAGTTTCAAAACCATCTGAATGTAAAGTGTGTTATCCTGGCACGAAAGCATATGAGTTCTATGATGCAGAAACAAATGAGTTTATAGCACGATACTTAATTGATAACGGTAAAGATGTTGAGTTTGTTTCTTATACTTTTGAAGAGTGTAGAAATGTTTATATCCCTAAAAGAAAAGGTGAGTTGCCTTTTTAAATTTTTTTCAAAATTTTTTTTTCAAAATTTTTCTCAACGATTATGCAAAATAATCTAACGATCACCCCCACCCTTTTTTGAATTTGCGGGATACCCCCGTAGTAACTTTTGTATAATCTTAAAATTAAAAAAACTATGGTTACAATTGTAGATTACAAGTCTTATGAGAAAGAGGACGGAACAGATTTCTTTGCGCTAGTAGTGCAAGGAGGATTAGAGGCAGTGAAAAGTAAAGAAACAGATCGAACTTATTTTACTGCAAGAACAGCTAAAGTACCTTGTACTTTTAATGAAGCAACCTGTAAATCTTTAATTGGTAGTGAACTGCCAGGAAAGATTAAAAGAGTTGAGGTGGAACCTTATGAGTATGCCATTCCTGATACTGGAGAACTGATTACATTATCACATCGGTATGAGTATTTTGGCGAGGAAGAAAGTATTATCAATGATAATGTTGTTGAAAAAGAGATGGTGGTGTAAGCTATCAAAAATGAATGCATAAAGAGTCCCAAATCGGGGCTCTTTTTTTATGTCTAATAACTAAAAATTAAAATTATGGAATTAAAGAAAGCTGAAAGAAACCAAGTCAAGCTTAAAATAGGATTGAGTGGTCCTTCAGGATTTGGTAAAACATATAGCGCACTTTTATTAGCAATGGGTATTTGTGACGATTGGTCTAAGATAGCCATAATTGATACAGAGAATAATAGTGCAAGCTTGTACTCACATCTTGGAAATTTTAACGTTTTGGAATTAAAACAGCCCTTTTCACCTGAACGGTATATTGAAGCTATTAAAACGTGTCAAAATGCTTCTATGGAGGTGATAATTGTTGACAGTATTACACACGAATGGAACGGAACCGGTGGATGTTTACAAATACACGAAAAACTAGGTGGAAGATTTCAAGATTGGGCTAAAATAACACCACGCCATCAATCCTTTTTAGACGCTATTATTAATTCTTCTTGCCATATAATTACAACGGCCAGAAGAAAAATAGACTACTCTTTAGATAGCGACCAAAATGGTAAAACACGAGTAGTAAAGCACGGCACTAAAGAAATTACAAGAGAGGGGTTTGAGTATGAGTTAACAGTCAACTTTGAACTTGTAAATGACGCCCACCTTGTTAAAGCATCTAAAGATCGTACGGGGTTGTTTATGGATAAACCTGAGTTTGTAATTAATCAAGCTACAGGGAGGAAATTGATACAATGGTGCAATCCTATAGGGTCTACTGAAAAAGCAGAAGTAGAAATCCAGAAATGTGAAACCTTAGATGGATTAAAGCATATTTATAAAAAGTATATCAACATTCAGGATAAGATTAAACCAATGATTTTAAAACGAAAAGAAACTATTGAAACGGTAACGTCGCAGGTAGTTGAGAAGCCGAAAATAATAAAAACAAAAACAGAAGAAAATGGAGTTAGCAATAAATAGCAATACAGCATCGATGGTTCAAAATAAAGAGCAAATCGTCCAACAAGAGAATAGTAAGTTTATAGGGGGTAATACCAAAAAGGTAAATTTAAATCATTTAAAGAATGAATGTATTATTCCTGTATTTTCAAAAGATAATGAGACCACAATAAGCCATTATCAGTTTATTAACCAAGCCCAAGAAAGTGTACAAGAGGTTTTTTCAGATTTTCAAATATCTGAGCCAACTATCAGGGTTAGTCATATGATTAAAGGTAGGACTCCTTCTGCAATTGGAAAACCAGTGAAAGAACTCGAAGATTCTGAAAAAACAATTTATTATGAACGTTGCGCTTTTTTAATTGAAATAAAAGAAAGAAGTGTTCGAGTAGGGAATAACAAACTGACTTTTTGTGTTGGAGGGGTTAGGGCGTATAATCAAGAAAACCTATACAGTAAAAAATCACCAGAAAAGTTTAAAGTCTTTGTAGGTTTTAAAAATGTAGTATGTACCAATCTTTGCGTGTCTACAGATGGCTTTTCTAATGAAATCAAAGTGAGTTCCTTAGTGGGTCTTAAGGAGAGTATTTCAAATTTATTAAATGCATATGATAGTGAAAACCACCTAAATGGTTTAAAGTACTTGCCTGAAGTGTTGGTCAAAGAAAATCAGTTCGCTCACTTTGTAGGTAGGGTTAGGATGTTTCAGCATATCGATAGAAATGAAAAAAAGAAAATTTACCCATTTTTGTTAAATGATGGTCAAATTAGCTCTGTTGTAAAGGGCTATTATAACTGTCCAAATTTTGGAAGAAACTCAGACGGATCTATTTCACTATGGAACCTCTATAACTTAATGACCGAAGCTAACAAGAGTAGTTATATTGATAATAATATTGAGCGGAACGTCAATGCATACGGGCTAATGCAAAATCTCAGGGAATCAATGAATAGCGAACAAGGTAATTGGTACCTTCCAACACTTTTATATAGCGTTTTAATATTTATAGTGATGTTTCCTGAATTATTTTATTAGGGTATGTCAAATGAAGAGTTAGCAGACCTATTAAAATATAGTAACCCAAAACACCTATATATAATTGATTATAATAATGTGCTCGTATTGATTATTTGTCCTTTTAATGCCCAAGTTTTACAAGACATTGGTAAGCTAAGAGCAAAAGAGATTGTTGAAGTGGAAATGGTAAAAATTACATTAGACCTTATCACTGTGTTTATTATAGAGGGGAAAGCATATTACTACTACCACTTTGAAATCTTAATTAATGTCTAAAGCGCTATAGAGAGACATAGCGGGGAGTTATGCTGTATTTTGATACCCAACTTTTGAGACGGTCTCTTCCTTACCAAAAAACCACTGAAAACGTATCTGATCAGAAAACAGGGTGGTCAAAATCACCCTGTTACATACGAAAATAAAATGAATACACAAAAATAATTGTGTTAAAATTTGGTAGTCTCGATTTTTTTTCGTATGTTTGCATAGTATTATTTCAATAAATACACAGTTTAGACACACTTACTATTCATTCAAATTAACTTGACTAATTGACTTCAGTCAAGTTTCCAACTTTTCATACCGAAATAATCCATACTTATTATTAATAGGCTATAAAGGCCTTACCAGCTATTTTAGTTCGCTGAAAGTAACTGAATAATTTTCTAATGTAAAAAAAGAGACAGCATTAGGGCAATATTAAAATTTGGGCGTATCAAGCCCCGCTTGACGATGATAGAATATGACAAATGAAAATAGGGTTTGAATAAAAAAGTGAATAAAGTAAATGGAAGATAAAAATAAGATTTTTTGGACTACAGATGAAAAAGAAAAAATAAAAATCGAACAGTCCAAAATAGTAATGTATTTAGAAGAAAAAGGCTTTGCAAAAGTAAAACTTTCTGACGAGCAGTATATGCTGGTCAGATTAAAGAATAATAGAATTAGGAAAACAGCAATTGAAGAAATGGCTGATATTATAAAACATTATTTATTGGATGTGTTGGGTAATGATGCCGTTTATGAAGTTTTTGCTAAGGGAGTGACCACGTATCTTAATAAGGGTAAGTTTAGTTTGCTTAAAACTGTAGATCTGGTTGAGGATAGAGATGAGCGTGACCTAGCAAGATTCTTTTTTAAAAATGTTTTCTGTGAAATAACGAAAAATGGAATAAAAGTAAAACCCTATTCAGAATTAGAATTTCCAATATGGGAAAATAGGATTTTAGATTTTGAATTTAAAATGCCCAAAAATAAAACTAAAGGACAGTTTGAGGCTTTTTGTCTGTATCTAGCAAAGGAGGATGAGCTTAGGCTCGAGGCAATGAGAAGCTTTCTAGGTTACTTGTTGCACAGAAATAAGGATCGAGGAGAAGACAAGGCAGTAATTTTGTATGATGAAAATATGGGGTTAAAGGGGCAGGCTAATGGTAGAACGGGTAAGACTCTGTTAAGTCAGGCTATTTCCAAATGTAAACAGGTTGAAATATTTGACGGTAAAGAAATTAAAATCGGAAGTTGGTTTAAAAACCAAAGAATTGATTTAACCACAGATTTAATCGTGTATGATGACTTAAATAAGAATGTATCATTTGAAAAGTTTTTCCCAATGATTTCTACGGGAATTGAAGTAGAGAAAAAGCATAAAGCATCGTTTTATATTCCGAAGGAAAAATCCCCAAAATTACTCATCAGCTCTAATTACGTGGTAACTGGACCTGGGGGCAATTCTGATATGGGAAGGCGTTATGAATATGAAATAGCAAATTATTTTACCGCAGATTATACACCTAAAGATAAATTTGGGGTAATGTTTTTCGATAGTTATTGGCCAAATGAAGAATGGAGTAAATTTTACTTGTTTATGATGCAATCAGTTCAGTTGTATTTAAAAAAGGGATTAGTGAAAGCTGAAGATATTAATTTAAGAAAATCTCGATTAACATCATCGACACATCCAGAGTTTTTTGAATATGCCAATGATTATGTCCAAACCAATACGTGGCAAAACAAAAGAGATTTTGAAAATCTATTTAAAGAAGCGTATTCTGTGGATGTAACTGCTCACAAAATGTATAAATGGTTAGAAAACTATTCTAATAATATTGGTGGAAATTTTGAAACCAAGTCCCAAAACAGTGAATATTTATTTAAAATTGAAAAAGGGAATGATGGAGCAAGAGTCGATTAATTATAGAGGTGTAGTGTACAAGGCACAAAATATCGAGACGGGTAAAATATATATTGGCGTGACTACAGATTCAATAGAAGCTAGAAAAAAAGACCATATCGATAAAACCCGTCAAGGAGAAGAAACCAAGTTTTATGAAGCTATCGGCACCTATGGTGCTGAGGCTTTCTCTTGGGAGCAGATTGATACAGCAAACTCTGAAAATGAATTAGCCGCTAAAGAGCGTGAGTACATTCTAAAATACAACGCAAAAGAAGATGGTTACAATACCGATGCTGGTGGAGGAATCCTAAAGAAAGTTTATCAGTACGATCTAGAGAGTAAAAACTTTCTATCTGAATATGCTTGTTTAAAAGATGCAGCGCAAAGTATTAATGTTGACAAGAAGGCTATATCTAAAGCCTGTTATAGTGTGAATCAAATTTATGGAGGTTACTACTGAAGTTATGTTAAGGAAGATAAATTCACATCTAAAAAGGATGCTAGGAAGAAAACAGTCCTGCAGCTTACTGCAAAGGGTGATGTTTTAGAAAAGTACGCTTCCGTAGTTCAGGCAGCTAAAGAGACAGGAATTTCCAAAAGTGGAATAGCAAAAACGTGTAGAGGTTTAAACAAAACAGCAGGAGGTTATCTATGGAAATATAATTAAGAGTAAAAGAGCAGTCAGCAATGGCTGCTTTTTTTATGGTTATAGGTTATGCTTAAAACCCTCATAAATACACTGATTTTTTCTATATTTAACCATTCAAAAGCAACAAATCACGAATGTTCGAACAAACTTTTAAAAATATAGACGACGTTTTATACAAAGACGCCGGCTCAGATAGCGAATTAGATTACATAGGGCAAACCTCTTGGGTGCTCTTTTTAAAATACTTAGATGATTTAGAAAAAGATAAAGCTGATGCTGCCGAATTAGAAGGCAAAGACTATAACTTTATTTTAGATGAAAAATATAGATGGTCTAATTGGGCAATGCCGAAAAAAGTAGATGGAGAACTCGACCACAATTTGGCAATGACGGGACCGGACTTTGTAAAATTTGTGAACCTTCAGTTATTTCCATATTTAGCAGAGTTTAAACAGAAAGCAAAAGACAACCCTAAAACAATTGAATATAAAATAGGCGAAATCTTTAGTGAGATTGGCAATAAAATACAAAGTGGGTATAACCTACGGGAAATTGTAAATTTAGTAGACGAGCTGCCTTTTCAATCTAGTAAAGATAAACACGAGCTAAGCCACCTGTATGAAACCAAAATTAAAAATATGGGGAATGCCGGGCGTAATGGCGGACAGTATTATACCCCAAGACCTTTAATTAAGGCAATGATAGAAGTGGTAGATCCTAAGATTGGTGAGACCGTTTATGATGGTGCGGTAGGTTCAGCAGGTTTTTTATGTGAAGCTTACGAATATATGTACCAGAAGATGGAAAAAACCACTTCTAACCTTAAAACCCTTCAAGAAGATACCTTTTATGGGAAGGAGAAGAAAAACCTTGCCTATGTAATTGGGGTAATGAATATGATTTTACACGGGATAGAAGCGCCTAATATTATTCATATCAATACACTTACCTTGCCTATACGTGATATACAGGAAGACGACCGTTACAATATTATTTTGGCTAATCCACCATTTGGAGGTAAAGAACGTAAAGAAGTACAGCAAAACTTTGATATTAAAACAGGAGAAACAGCTTTTTTATTTTTACAGCATTTTATTAAAAGCTTAAAAACAGGAGGGCGAGCTGCTATTGTTATTAAAAACACCTTTTTAAGCAATACCGATAATGCTTCTATAAGTTTACGTAAGTATTTGTTAGAAACCTGCCAATTGCACACCATTCTTGATATGCCAAGCGGTACTTTTTTAGGCGCAGGCGTTAAAACCGTGGTATTATTTTTTAAGAAAGGAGAACCTACTAAAAATATTTGGTATTACCAGTTAGATCCGGGTAGAAATATGGGGAAAACCAACCCATTAAACGAAAAAGATTTAGCTGAATTTATTAAGCTACAAGAAACGAAACCTGAAACCGAGCAATCGTGGAATCTCAAACTAAAGAATGCACAAGACTTAGAAACTTATGACCTTTCTGTAAAAAACCCCAACACCCCAGAAGAAGCACCATTACGCGCTCCTGAAGAAATTTTACAGGAAATGAAAAATCTCGATGCCGAAACCAACCAATTATTAACTGAAATTGAGGCGTTGATATGAAAGACGGTTGGGTTATTAAAAAGTTAGATGAAATATGCAATGTGTTTAACGGATCAACTCCATTAAGAAGAAAAAAAGAATTTTGGGACAATGGTAGTATTAACTGGTTTACTATTGAAGATATAAGAAAACAAGGGAGAATTATTAATCATACTTCTCAAAAGATTACTGAAATAGGTTATGAGAGCTCTTCTCTTAAACTTTTACCAAAGAAAACTATATTGATTTGTTGTACAGCATCTGTGGGAGAGTACGCTATAACTAATATAGAATTGACAACTAATCAACAATTTAATGGATTAGTTGTTATAGATAAAAAAGAAGTGCTACCAGAATATCTTTTTTATTTTACTTCTACAGTTAAGAAGAAACTTTTAAATGTTAGTGGTAAAACTACTATAGATTTTGTTTCTATTAAAAAATTAAAAAGTTTAAAAATCCCAATCCCACCAATAGAAGAACAACAGCAAATCGTTCAGATTTTAGATGAAGCCTTTGCTAAAATAGACCAAGCCATTGCCAACATCGAGCAAAATATCAAAAATGCAGAAGACTTGTTTCAATCGAAACTCAACCAAATTTTTAGTCAACAAGGCGAAGGTTGGGAAGAGAAGAAGTTGGGGGAGGTTTTAAAACTAAAGAGTGGAACGAATCTACCTGCTAAAAAAATGATTACTGGAGATGTTCCTGTTTATGGAGGGAATGGAATAGCAGGTTATCACAATGAAGCTAACCTTGAAGGCAAGTATGTTATAATAGGAAGAGTTGGTGCGCAATGTGGAAACGTAAGATTTCTTGATGAAAAGTTCTGGTTAACTGATAACGCATTTAGAGTTTCCGAATTTAAATTTGATTTTGATTTTAGGTTTTTGGAAGCCTATTTAAACTATAAAAATTTGAGATCTTTTGCAAGACAATCAGCTCAGCCAGTAATTTCAAATTCATCTTTAAAAAATGTGATGTTGTCTTTTCCATTAAATTTGGAAACACAAAAAAGTATAAGTTCTAATATTGAGTCTTTAAGTCAACGTAAAGATTTAATTATAAATAAATATGAATCAAAACTCCAAAACCTCGAAGAGCTTAAAAAATCTTTATTAGAAAAGGCTTTTTCTGGGGAGTTAATTAAAAACACTTTAAAGTGATGTTATTAAATAATTTATAAAAATATAGCAACTTTAAAGTTTATATGTATCTTTGTAACGTAATTACAACAAATGGCTAGCAAATTTGATGTAGAACTATTTTTAAAACAGCTAAAGCAACACTTAGAAATTTGGCAAATAGTTTTTATAAACCGACCTAAAAATCAGCTACAAACTTTAGCAGATTTAGAAATCACAGCTCAAAAGCGTGAAGAGATTATAAAAAATCTAACCTATAAAGATTACAGCGAGGGTCCTAAACCCGAAACACAATTTACAGGAGGAGAAATGTGGATTTTTGGTAAAAAAGTAAAAAATCAAGAATTATACATTAAGCTTACCATAAGCAGCAAAACAGATAATGTTATCTGTATATCATTTCACAAGGCAGAACGTCCTATGAAATATCCGTTACACTAAAAGATTGAAATTATGAAGAGTCCAATAACAGGTAAAGAAATGATACTGTCTGTTAAAGATAGTACGGTGATGTTTAGAAAGGAAGAATTTACAATTAAGTATAAATTTTATTTATGTGAAGACACACAAGAGGAATTTACAACTACAGAATTAGATACATTAAATCTAAATCAAATTCATAATCAGTATAGAGATAGGCATAACCTACCTTTTACAGATGAGATTATTCATTTTAGAGAGAAGCTGAATATTTCTGCAAAATTGATGTCTAAAGTGTTCGGTTTTGGTACCAATGTTTATCGTAATTATGAAAGTGGCGAAGTTCCTAGCCTATCTAATGGAAAATTAATTTATCAGTCCATTAATAGTTTAAAATTTTTTAAAACCTTAGTAGAAGATAGTAGTGATTTAAAAGAACAAGAAAAAACAAAGCTTTTAGGTGCTATTAAAAAGTTAAGAAGAGATGCGGAAGCGCATTCATCGCAGAAATACTATTTAGCATTAGTGCAAAAAGAAAAATTTCCTAACAATCACACAGGGTATAAAAATCTAGATTTAGATAAATTTAGTCAAATGGTTGGTTTTTTTGCTCAATCACAAGAACCCTCAGAAGTAAAATTGAACAAGTTACTCTTTTACGCAGATTTTTATCATTTCAATAAAACAGGTTACTCCATTAGCGGAGCACAATATAGAGCTATCGATTATGGACCAGTGCCTAATAATTATGATATCTTATTTAATTATGCAGAAAAATCTGGAATAGTTTGTAAAGATCTTGTGCAATATTCAGAACATATTAATGGTAAGCACTACTTAGCTTCAAAGCATTTTAAATTTGATGTTGAACTTTTCAGTGAGGAAGAATTAGAAACTTTAAAAACAATTGCAGAAAAATTTAAAGATTTCAGCGCAACCAAAATAAAAGATGTAAGTCACGAAGAAGAGGCTTGGACGTGTAATAGCGAAGAGAAATCTTTAATAGATTATACACTAGCGTTTAAACTGAAACACGCATAGTTTTCTAAGAAAATTAATGCAAATATAAGTCTTATAAAAATATTTCTTTATCAATTATAAGTTTTATAACTTCACAACCTATAAGTTAAAGCAGCTTTCCTGTTAATTATTTTCTTGATGAACGAAGCACAAACCGAACACGATTATATAGATCCGGCTTTAAAAAAAGCAGGTTGGGGTGTGGTTGAAGGAAGTTACATCCGTAAACAATATCCAATTACTAAAGGTAGGCTTATTGGTCGGGAAGTAAGAGAACGTCCTTTGAAAGCAGATTATGTGCTTCAGTACAAGAACAGGAATCTTGCCGTTATAGAAGCTAAAGCAGCAAATAAATATTATACAGAAGGTTTGCCACAAGCCAAGGACTATGCAGAGCGTTTGCAATTGCGATTTGCTTATGCAACTAATGGTTTAAAAATCTATCAAGTAGATATAGAAAGAGCAGAAGAAAATGACGTAGCAAAGTTCCCATCGCCAGAAGCGTTATGGGAAAAGATATTTCCTACAGAAATAAAATGGAGAGAACGTCTCTTTAAAATACCTTTTGAAGATAGAGGTGGTACTTGGCAACCCCGTTACTATCAAAATAATGCAATCACTAAAAGTATAGAGGCTGTAGCTAAAGGAAAAGATAGAATTTTACTAACGTTAGCCACAGGAACAGGGAAAACAGCCATATCATTTCAAATTGCTTGGAAGTTATTTAAAGCTAAATGGAATTTAACAGCTAAAACAAATAATTACCACGAGCGAAGCCCAAGAATATTATTTTTAGCAGATAGAAATATATTAGCAGACCAAGCTTTTAATTCATTTAATGCCTTTGATGAAGATGCACTAATTAGAATAACACCAAAAGACATAAAGAAAAAAGGGAGAGTGCCTAAAAACGGTAGTTTGTTTTTTACCATTTTTCAAAGCTTTATGAGTGGACCAAACGAAACACCTTATTTTGGAGAATACCCAGAAGATTTCTTTGACTTTATTATTATAGATGAGTGTCATAGAGGTGGTGCAAATGATGAAAGCTCTTGGCGTGCCATTATGGATTATTTTAGTCCAGCTGTTCAGTTAGGTCTTACAGCAACACCAAGAAGAGTTGTGAATGGAGATACGTATGATTACTTTGGAGAACCCGTTTATGAGTATAGCTTAAAAGAAGGGATAAATGATGGCTTTTTGACTCCCTTCAAAGTGAAAGAAATTAGTACAACAATAGACACCTATACCTATGACCCTGAAGATGACGTAGAAGGAGAGTTAGAAGAAGCTAAAGAGTACAAAGAAAGTGATTTTAATAGAACCATAGAAATGGAAGCACGCGAAGAATATCGTGTAAAGCTATTTATGGATGCTATTAACCAAAACCATAAAACCTTAGTTTTTTGTGCCACACAAAAGCACGCAGCATTTGTAAGAGATTTAATTAATCAATACGCTAAAAGTAAAAATACAAATTACTGCCATAGAGTAACCGCAGATGATGGTAAATTAGGAGAGCAATACTTAAAATCTTTTCAGGATAACGAAAAGTTGATCCCTACTGTTTTAACAACAAGTCAAAAATTAAGTACAGGAGTAGATGCCCCAGAGATTAGAAATATAGTGTTGCTTAGAACTGTAAATTCAATGGTAGAGTTTAAGCAAATAGTAGGAAGAGGTACACGGCTATTTAAAAATAAAGCATTTTTTACAATCTATGATTTTGTAAAAGCACATAAACATTTTCAAGATCCAGAATGGGATGGACCTCCTTTGCCTCCTCAAATACCAGATAATAAGCCTGGAGATAGAGATGAAGAAGTTTGTGAAGATTGCGGCAGAGTAAACTGCATTTGTGCGAAAGAGCCAGAAGAGCCTTGCTATATGTGTGGGTATGCTCCTTGTCGATGTCAAGCAGCAAAAAAAATGGTGAAAGTCACCTTGTCTGACAGAAAAACAAGAGAGTTAGATTCTATGGTAAAAACATCATTTTGGAGTCCAGATGGAAAACCAATTTCAGCAGAACAATTCATTAAAAAGTTATTCGGAGATTTACCCTCTTTAGTCAAAACCGAAGATGAGTTGAGAAAAATTTGGAGTATTCCTTCTACTAGGAAAAAACTACTTGAAGAATTAACAGAAAAAGGCTATTCTGAGGAGCAATTAGAAGACCTAAGAAAAGTAATTCACGGTGAAGAAAGTGATTTGTTTGATGTGCTTTCTTATATAGCTTACCACAAAGATTTAGTGCCTAGGTTAGATCGTGCAGAAAGAGCTAAAGTTCATTTGGAAACGTACAGCATAGAGCAACAAGATTTTTTAAATTTTGTAATTAAACAATATGTGCAAGTTGGAGTAAAGGAATTAGATGATGCTAAAATAAAGGCATTGTTAGAGTTGAGGTATCACTCATTATCTGATGCTAAAGAAAAGTTGGGAGATATTGGATCTATAAGAAATGCTTTTATCAACTTTCAGCAATATTTATATAGTCCTGCTAGTTAAAATTAAAATATGGTTATAAGTTTTGATGCTAAACAATTAGAAGAAAAATTTACTGAGGCAGAAGAAAGTTTATTGGACTCAAATAATGCAAAGCATCTGTGTTATGACAATTATGATTGTACAACATTTGATGATTTAAATCAGGATTTTTTGGGAGAGATAAGTCAAAAATCTGTTGTTTATTGTATCTGGGCAGGTAATGAAAAAAAGAATCTTCAGCCAAGATATATTGGCCACGTCGCTGGAAAGTATTCAAGACAGAGAATGAGAAATCATTTGGCAAAAAAGCACGAAAGAACGGGTGCTCAATTAGGTAATACTACAGCAGCCTTAGCTAATAAAGAAAAAATCGCAGTTTCATATTTAGTTACAGAACCACACTATATGCGTAAAGCTTTAGAGGATTGGTTAATTGCAAAACATTGCGATAGATTAACTTGGAATAAAGCAGGAAAAACTAAATAGATAAAAAATATTAACCTATATTATAGAATCATAAAGGCGCACAATTCGGAGCACCCTATTATTTGAAATACTGTAAAAATCTAATTATTAATTAATTAAAGTGGAGAGTTCGAGTCTCGTCCAGACCGCAATTAAAATGTTGTGTTGTCC
>TARA_R100000306_G_scaffold62334_1_pt1 | contig 15877 bp, 8 predicted proteins | sample TARA_R100000306 | Tara Oceans TARA_R100000306 (sample SAMEA2620824) | marine metagenome | biome: marine biome (ENVO:00000447); feature: mesopelagic zone (ENVO:00000213); material: "saline water (ENVO:00002010), including plankton (ENVO:xxxxxxxx)" | depth 1000 m | reverse complement strand
GTGCGGTGAGACTGACGGATCTCGCTGTCTTCGAGCAGGTCGCGCATCACACGGGCGGCTGCGATCTGACCGGGATGGCCGCGCAGGGCGTGTATCTCTTCCAGAAGCGGCGCCGTCGAGGCCATGGCCGCATCCATGCTGAGCGCGCAGGTCACCAGCGCCGTTCTTGCCGCATGGCGCGCTTCAAACAGGCCCGCGAGCGCATAGGCGGTTGAAAACTGGGTGCCGTTGATCAGCGCCAGCCCTTCCTTGGGACCCAGCACGACAGGAGTGAGCCCAGCCTGGGTGAGCGCGTCAGCGCCAGACAAAATCTCTCCGCGATAGCACGCCTGGCCCTCACCGATCATGACTGCGGCCATGTGAGCGAGCGGGGCCAGATCGCCTGACGCCCCCACGGAGCCCTGTGCCGGAACGACAGGCAGGACGCCTTTTTCCAGCATGGCTTCAATCAGATTGACGAGGTCTTCACGCACCCCTGACGCGCCGCGTCCGAGCGAAATGAGTTTGAGGCTCATCATCAGGCGCACGATGGGTTCCGGCGTCGCTTCGCCCACCCCGCAGCAATGAGACAGGATCAGATTGCGTTGCAAGGCGGCGGTGTCTTCGGGCGCAATGCGGATCGAAGCCAGCTTGCCGAAGCCGGTGTTGACGCCATAAACAGCCTCAGAGCCGCGCGCGGCGGCCTCAACCTGACCGGCGGAGCGGCGCACGCCGTCGCGCGCGGCGGGATCAAGGCGGATAGCGCCGCCTTCGCGCCAGATATGCTCAAGCGTATTGAGCGTTACGGAACCGGGCGTCAGCACAGTTCGCCTCCCAGATAGCGGGCATGCAGCGGAGCGTCGCCCATGCGGTAAGTCAGTTCAGCCGGGTCGGTGACGTCCCAGACCGCGAAATCGGCGAGATAGCCCTCCGCCAGTCGGCCCAGCCGGTCCTGGCCCAACGCCTGGGCGGCGTTCACCGTCACCCCCCGCAAGGCTTCTTCCGGGGTCAGGCCGAACAAGGTCGCCGCCATGTTCATCGCCAGCAGGAGCGAGGTCATGGGCGAGGAGCCGGGATTTGAGTCTGTCGATACGGCCAGAGGCACGCCAGCCCGCCGGAAAGAGTCGATAGGCGGTTTCTGAATCTCTTTGAGAAAGTAGAAGGCGCCGGGCAGCATCACGGCGACGCTGCCCGCCTGAGCCAGCGCCCGCACATCTTCATCGCTGATATATTCAAGATGTTCGACGGATTTCGCGCCATAGCGGGCCGCCAGCGCAGCGCCGCCCTGATCAGACAATTGCTCGGCATGCAGCTTGACCGGCAAGCCCAGCTCGACCGCCACATCAAAGACGCGCGCGATCTGGGCGGGCGAAAAGGCGATGGACTCACAAAACCCGTCGACCATGTCGACAAGACCTTCGGCGGCGGCCTCCCTGAGCGTGGGGATGCAGACCGTATCGATATAGGCGTCCGCCTCCATGCCTTTCGGGATGGCGTGCGCGCCCAGGAAACTCGTCACAACCCGCACAGCGCGCAACTGTACCAGACGGCGTGCCACGCGCAGCTGTTTGAGCTCTGTGTCGCGGTCCAGACCATAACCGGACTTGATCTCTACGGTGGTGACGCCGTCTGCGAGCAAGCGATCCAGACGAGGCAGCGCCTGTTCGATCAACGCCTCGTCGCTGGCCTTTCGCGTGGCCGCCACAGTGGAGGCGATGCCGCCGCCCGCCTTGGCGATGTCCGCATAGCTGGCGCCCGACTGGCGCAGCTCGAACTCATGCGCCCGGCTACCGCCATACACCAGATGGGTATGACAATCGATCAGGCCGGGTGTGACGAGGCGCCCGCCCAGCGAAATGGGCGTCAGTTCATCATAGCGATCAGGCAGGTCCGATCGCGCGCCGCTGAATATGATGGCGCCGTCCTCAATCACTAAAACGCCCGCGTCTATGCGCCCATAGGGCGTGGAGGCGTCAAAGCCGGCCAACACAAGATCGGTGAAAAGTTTCATGATAGGCCCATCTGCGCTCCCATTATGTCTATACATATAAAAAGCGGGGATCAAGCCAGGCTTTGCTCTTGTGACGAGCGTGCTTAAAAGGGCGTCATGCACCCGTATGAAACCATCCGCACCGAGATGTTGCGTCGGATCAACGACCAGACCTGGCCGGCCGGTCACACCCTGCCGCGCGAGGATGATCTGGCCGAAGAATTCGGTGTCGCCCGCGGCACGATCCGGCGCGCCTTGTCGAGCTTGTCCGAAGCCGGACTGATCGAGCGCAAGCGCCGCGCTGGCACGCGCGTGGTGGACCGGCGCGGACACCGATCCACGCTGACCATTCCGATCGTGCGTCATGAGATCGAAGCGCGTGGCGCTGTCTACGGCTACCGGCGCATTTGTGTGGATGACGGTGCGTCATCGCCACTGGACCAGGCCCTGTTCAAGGGCGCGCCGCTCCGGCATGTGCGCTGTCTGCATCTGAGCGACGGCAAGCCCTTCCAGCTGGAAGACCGGCTGATCAATCTTGATACGGTGCCAGAAGCGGCGGACGCCCCGTTTGATACGGTCAGCCCCAATGAATGGCTGGTCCAGCGGGCGCCGTATTCCTTCATCCGGACCGCGTTGCGCGCCGAACTGGCGCACGCCATCGACCAGACCCATCTGGGGCTGACCGAGTCAGAGCCCGTCTTCGTGATTGAGCGGCAGACCCGATTCCGGGATTCCCCCCTGACCTCGGTTCGGCTATCGCATGCGGCGTCAGCCTTTCAGATCGTCACTGAATCCGGCGACCTGGTCTGATCTGTCCATCTCGGACGACGCTAATTCACATTCACCAGATGGTGGATCCACTGACGGTGACGCTCGAAATGGCGAATCAGGTCGCGAATGACCTGCGTCTTGGAATAGCCGTAGATGCAGTAATGCTGGCCGCCCTCGGTCAGGAAGACTTCCCCGCGAGAGTTCTGCTGAGTGAGGCTTGATCCGGGCGCGGGCGCCTCTTCATAGTTTTTCAGCTCAACGCCATAGATGAAGTCGGGCTGCTCACCGTGCGAAACGGTCAGCCAGACGCGATCTTCATCCTCGCTCCACTCGATCCGCGCGCTCAGCCCCTGCCCCTCCATTTCCGGAATCACGTCCTGAAAGGCAGGCTCCACCGCCTCCTTCATCCAGAACCGGACATCTTCCGGTTTGGGCGTGGAGAACATTAGCTTGAGCCGGGTGCGCCAGGGCACGGCGGCGCCCTCGACGGGCAATTGCGGCGCGGATTTCACACCGGCGCGTCGCGCCGTCTCCATCGACCAGGCGCGCATGAGCCCGATAAAAGCAAGGAAGATCACGAAGGTGAAAGGCAAAGCCGCCGCGATTGTCGCCGATTGCAAGGCCGCCAATCCACCGGTCAACAGCAGAACCGCCGCGACGACGCCCTCCAGAACCGCCCAGAAGAACCGCTGCCAGAGCGGCGGTGTCAGCGCCCCGCCCGACGCCAGCGTGGCTTTCACCAGCGAGCCGGAATCCGATGAGGTGACGAAAAAGGTGGTGACCAGAATGATCGCCAGAACCGAGGTGATGGCGCTGAACGGCAAGCTCTCCAGGAAGGTGAACAAGACCAGAGGCGTATCCCCGTCCCGCACCAGCTGCAGTAAAGGCTCGGCCGTGCCGCTCACCGCCTGCAACAGGGCCGTATTGCCGTAGATCGTCATCCACAGGAAAGTGAACAGGGTCGGGCCGAACAGAACGCCCAGAATGAATTCCCGGATGGTCCGGCCGCGTGAAATACGCGCAATGAACATGCCCACGAACGGAGACCAGGAAATCCACCAGCCCCAGTAAAACAGCGTCCAGTCATTGACCCACACGCCGTCGCCATAGGCGTCGACATTGAACGTCAGAAGCGCCAGCTGATCGACGTAATCGCCGATGTTCTGAACATAGGCGCCGATCAGGAACAGGGTCGGCCCGGCGATGAAGACGAACACCATCAAGCCAATGGCGAGAAACAAGTTCAACTCGCTGAGCCGTTTGATGCCCGCATCCAGCCCCGCCAGCACGGACGTGGTGGCCAGCGCCGTGATCAGCACGATCAGGCCGACCTGTACTGGCGGCGAAATCGGCAAGCCAAACAGCGAATTGAGCCCGGCGTTGATCTGGCTGACGCCGTAGCCCAGCGATGTCGCGACGCCGAACAACGTGCCCAGGATCGCCACCACATCCACGGCATGCCCGATCGGACCGTAAATTCGCTCCCCGATCAGCGGGTAGAGCGCGGAACGGATGGTCAGCGGCAGGTTATGGCGAAAAGCGAAATAGGCCAGGCTCAGGCCCACGATCGCATAGACCGCCCAGGCATGAATCCCCCAGTGAAAAAAGGTCAGGACCATCGCCTGCTCGGCCGCCGCCACCGTCTCGGGGTCTCCCGTGGGCGGCGAGACGTAATGGGTCAGCGGTTCAGCGACCGCGAAGAACATCAGGCCAATGCCCATGCCTGCGGAAAACAGCATCGCGAACCAGCCCAGAAACCCGTATTCGGGCTCTGAATCGTCTGGCCCCAGCTTGATCCGCCCCCAATCAGACAGCGCCACGATAACGGCGGCGACCAGAAAAATGCCGACCCCGACCGAATACACCCAACCCGCATTCACGGTGATGAGCGTGCGCAGATCCCCGAAAAGCGCTTCCGCCTGATCCCCCGCCAGCACGGCATAGGCGACACCGGCGAAGATCAGAACAGCGGCCGGAATGAAGACGGCGGGTTCAAACTTTTTCATGGGCGGACAGTCTCTCGTTAGGAGCGGACGGCGATTTCAATCGAGGAATCCCTGCGCCAGTCGTCACAGACAGGGCCGAGCGCCTCACGCAGCGGATCAAGCCAGGCGTCATACGCCTTCCACTGCTCAAGGCCTTTGGTGTTGATGGGCTGGCGCACCTGCTCGGAGCTGGCGGTGCGCACTTCGCGTTTGGTCTTGTGAAAGTCCACGCAGGCCTGCTCGAACGGCAAACCGCAATAGTCGAGGATCCGGCGCACCTGGTTCTCCAGATCGCTGACCACATCCTCGTGGATCACACGCAGGACCTGACCCGGCATCACCGCGTCCCAATGGTCCATCAGGTCCACATAGCCGCGATAATACGCGCCGATTTCCTCGAGTCCGTAGGTGAACTCCTGGCCTTCGGCGAACAATTGCTTGAAGCCCGACACGCAGCACGCCATGGGATGGCGGCGCGCGTCGATGATCTTCGCCTGCGGCAGGATCTTCTTGATCAGCCCCACATGACGGAAATTGTTGGGCATCTTGTCTGTGAAGAACGGCGCGCCCTTGCGGTGAATGGCGGTCTCGTCCAGATAGCGGCGCCCGAGCTTGGCCAGCTGATCCTCATCAAGCTCTGACAGGATGCGCGGATAACGCGTCTTGTCGCTGGCCCGGTCGCGACCGCGCAAGCCGTGGCTGATCGAGATGATGTTGGGCAGCTCCAGCGTCCCATCGACCTGGCTGTGGGACGCCAGGATCTGTTCAAGCAGCGTCGAGCCGGCGCGCGGCAAACCCACAATGAAAATCGGGTCAGTCGCCGGCTCTCCCATGGGGGCGTCAGAGCTGAAGAGCGCGGGCGTGCAAAACTGCTTTTGCGCGTCAAACTCCACCTGGATCTGCTCGGTCGTATACCGGGTCTGGCGCGTCTTCAGCGCATTGCCGCGCTGGTAATGCTCAAAGGCCGCTTCGAAATCACCTTCGTCCTCAAACGCCTTGCCAAGTGAAAAGTTGAGGTTGATCCGGGTCTGAAGCGTCTGTCCCGCACGGGCTTCTTCGCGCTGCATGACAGCGCGCTCATCGGCGGAAAATCGATAGGTTTTCAGGTTGGCGAGGCCATACCAGGCGTCACCATGGGCCGGGTCAGACGCACAGGCCGCCTGATAGGACTGGATCGCCGGCTCGGACCGGCCCCAGGTTTTCAAGGCGTGGCCGCGCGATGTCAGGGTGGAAGGATCACCGGGCGCGCGCTCGAGGACTTCATCAAACAAGGCGACCGCCTTTTGATAATCACCGGTCTGCATACGTTCGATGGCGAGCTGGGAGGCGAACACGGGGTTCTCCGGATCGCGCTCATAAAGCGCTTGCGCCTCGCTCAGCGCCTTCTCGAACTTCTGACGCTTGCGCAAGATACGGATATAATCGACCCGCAAATCTGCGTTGTCAGGCTCAAACGATACGGCGCTCTCAAGCAGGAATTCCGCATCTTCCAGAACGCCCAGGCGCGAGCCGATTTCGGCCAGCAGCCGCATGCCGGCGACATCCTTGGGATGCTGCGTCAGCCAGGACCGGCACAGGCTTTCCGCCTTCAACAGACGGTTTTCGTGAAGATGGTGCATGGCCGCCTGAAGCGCGGGCGGCAAAGCCTTGATCTGCTCCGCCTGAAGCTGCGCCATGCGCGCTTCATCACCCAGTCCGCTGGCGCTCAGAATTTCAGCTTGCGCCATCCAGGCGGCATGCAGGGCCGGATTGGCGCGCACTGCAGCACGGTAACTCTGCAGCGCCAGGTCGATCTCTCCACGATCACGATGCAGATGACCGCCTTCTTGCAGCCCGCGCCCGAAATCCGGGGCGACCTGCAGCAAATGGTCAAGCGTCGCACGCGCAGCGTCTGTCTGTTTCAGATAACGCTGAGAGACCGCCGCCAGATAGAGGGCGTCCACCATATCAGGATCGGCCTGCAACACCGGCTGCAGCGCTTTGAGCGCCAACTCGAAGGCGCCCGAACGCATGTGCGTTTCAGCGGCGCGCAGGGCCAGTGAGTGCGGGTCGTCAGTGGACATCACGTCTCCATAAAACACGATGGGCGCCCCATGCCAAATGGGGCGCCGCATACGTGAGAACGCCCGGCCCGTGATACGGGCCGGGCGTCATCAGGTCCTAGTAGGAAATGCCGAAGCGAATCCCGTAGGTCCGCGGACGCATCGGAGTGACGCGCTCACGGTCGTTGATGTAGTTATTGGCGAGCTCAGCGTTTTCGTTGGTCACATTGTCCACGAACAGCTCAGCGCTCCAGTTTTCAGACGTCAGACCGGTGCGCAGGCCGAGCGTTGCATAACCCTCAACTTCTGCTGCGTTGATCTCGATGATGTCCGAACGGCTGTCGCTCGAATAGATCACCTGACCTTGCACGTGCGCCGTCCAGGTGTTTTCAAGCTGCCACTCGTAACGCGCACGAGCGTTCAGCTGCAGGTTCGGCGCATAAGCCAGCTCTTCGCCCACGACCACATCATTGGTCGGCACGAGCACTTCGGTGATCTCGCTGTCGAGGATCGAGAAGGCGCTGGAAACCGTAAGGCCCGGCACATCTGCAGGCGCCCAGGTCACATCACCTTCAAGGCCGAGAATTTCGGCGTTCGCCGCATTATCGGAGAAGAAGAGGTTGACGATGGACGGGTCGAAAATGGTCGTCTGCAGATCTTCGATCTCGACGAAGAAGGCGCTGCCGTTGAAGCGAACCTGGTCTTCGAACAGGTCGAGTTTCCAGCCGAGCTCGTAATTGGTCAGCTCGTCAGAATCGATGGCGAACGGCACGGTGTAGCCATTCGGCCCCGGCGCGCCGCCCGGACGGTTCAGCAGACCCGGACGGAAGCCTTCCGAATAGGTTGCGTAGAACAGCATGCCAGCCGCAGGCGTCCAGGTGCCGGTCAGCTTGAAGATCGAGCCTTCGCTTGCAGCAACGTCAGGCGCACGCGCCGCGTTGAAGATCTGCTGGGCCTGAGCCTGGCTGAGCGCCGGATCGATCGCCAGAATATCGGCGATGGACTGGGTGTCGTTATAGGTGATGTGGCGGCTGGTGTCGCAGGTGCCGCGGAAGGTGTACTGGCCATCACCATTATACAGGTCGGAGATGTCGGTGCCGAACGCGTTGGCGTCGGTCCCGCCAGAGTTACAGAACGACGCGTTCGCACTGCCGGCCAGATCCACTTCGATGTCGTAATAGCGAGCGCCCGCCGTCACGGCGAACACGCCCGGAACCAGGTCATAGCTGACCTCGCCGAACAGACCCAGCTGCTCGTCGGTGCGCTTGACGTCGTTGCGGAAGATCACAGGCTCCGGGAAAGGACCGTCATCAGACGTGAACCCGGTCTGGAACGGGAAGTTAGGAGCGAACGGACCGAACGGATCAGCGTCAACGCTGCCGAAATAAGTGAAGTCGTTGCGCTCTTCAACTTCCGTACTGGAGTAGAAGCCGCCCGCCGTCACGCGCCAGCGCTGGTCTTGCGGCGTGTTGAAGCGCAGCTCATGGCTTTCCACTGTGGTGTTGGTGGTGGAACCCACAACCGATTCCGGGCTGTAGCAAGTGCCCGACGGCGCAGCCGCGCCGGGATAGGTCACAGAGCCTTCACAGGTGTAGTATGGGAAGTACTGACCCACGAACATGTATTCGGTGTAGTCGATGACCTGCTCGGAATCACGATCCGTGAACGCGCCGGTATAGACCACGTCCAGCATCGCCAGGCGGCCTTCGAGCGTCCAGGACGCGTTGACGAAATCATCTTCCAGGAATTCGTCGTTATAGCGCTGGACGTCGTAGTCCTCGAGCTCGGGATCCTGGAAGAAGACGCCGTCGGTGTCGAGCTGCTGGCTCATGGCCGACACGGTCAGACGCCAGTCAGGATTGAACTCGTAGCGACCCGAAATCCGGAAGCCCGAATAGGTCGTGTCGTTGAAATCATCTTCAACGAGCGCAGAATTGTCCGCGTCGATGAAGGTGACGGCGGACAGATCCGCGCCAGCCTGGAAGCCGCCGCGATTGGCGTTCACGGGAACGCCGTTGGAGCGAACGGTGCCGGACGGACGGAAGCGTGCGGATTCCGAGGTGTTCACGGTGCCGGCGACGTTGTCGATATAGCCGCCCTGCTGGTCCCAGAAGCCCACCATGCGGAGCGCGAAATTGTCGCCCACCGGCAGGTTGACCATGACATCGGTGGAGTAGCTCTCTTCACCGCCCTCGGTGAAAGACAGACCGAAATTGGCGGCGGCCTCATAAACACCCAGCAGAGGCTTGTTGGTGATCATGCGGACGGTGCCGGCCTGTGAGGAGGCGCCGAACAACGTGCCTTGCGGACCCGGCAGCACTTCCACGCGCTCAAGGTCCACAGCGTAAACATCCAGGTTACGACCTGGCTGCGCCAGCGGCTGTTCGTCCAGATAGAACGCCACGTTCGGCGCGAGGCCGGCGACGCCGGCCGTCGTCAGGTTCGGAGTCGTCGAGGCGATGCCACGAATGTAAATCGTGTTCTGACCCGGACCGCTGCCGCCAGCGGTGACGCCGGGCAACTGGACCAGATAATCGGCAAAGACATCCACATCGAGTTCGGCCAGATCATCAGCGCCGATCGCGGAGACGGCGACAGGGATGCTCTGGGAATCCTGTTCGGTCTTGGTGGCGGTGACGACAATGCGATCCACCTGCGCGCTGGCCATGCCGCCCATGGCGACGCCCATGGCTGCGGACAACATGGTGCTCGCGAGAACTCGTTTTTTGAGACTCATCTTTTAGCGCTCTCCAATTGATTATGATTATGCCGATCTAGAGAAACCATCGCGCGCTGACCAGAATTACTTTCAACCGTAAGCATCCCGCTTCTTGCAAGGTTGTTCACACATCCAATTTCAAGTCTTTTTTGGTAAGCTTAATCAGGTAGTTGATTAGAAAGTTGCCAAATCGCAACACAACTTTACAGTTCCCATCGCTCGACGATCCGCAAACGCTCTGGCAGTGATCGCTTCCAATTGAAAGCTTCTGGATGCAGCATGCTCGAGCCCGCCGGAGAGTTGCAGCATGCTCCATTTCTGCTCCACCCTTCTGACCGCCACGATACTGATCACCACAGGCGTGCTGGCAGGTTGCGCTTCAACGCAGCCTGCACGGGCGGGGGCAGGACAAGGCGGGTCTTTTCCTGACAGCGTGAACGCCTTCGGAGACGGCTATCCTGTCGCTGGCGCGCCATGCCGCCGCTTGGGCGAGGCTCGCGCGACGGCCGCCTATCTCGATCACATGCGAACGCTCGCGGGATGTCTGACTCGATCAGACGCCGATGCTCTGGGCGGCCAGATCGTAGGACATATTGACGGCGTATGGATGATCTCGATCCCGAGCGAGCGCCTATCCCCCTGACGCAGCTGACGCCCCGACGCTGAAAACGGCTATGCGCCGGATCAAAAACAACGCTAGCCTCTCCGCGGCGAAGGGGGCATGCGGCCATGATTAAAACCTCTGTGCTCTATGGCGCAGGCGATGTGGCGTTCTTGATATTCTGGCAGGGCGCAGCGCTCTTTCTGCTATATTTCTATACTGACATTATCGGCTTGCCGCCTTTGCTCGCAGGCGGCCTCATCTTGCTGGGCCTCATTTGGGACGGCGTCACCGATCCGGTCTTCGCAGCCCTGGCGGATCGCAAGATGGCGCAGGGCTTCGGCTATCTCAAAATGATCAGCCTCGTCGCACCTTTCATCGGGATCAGCTACGTCCTGTTGTTCACAAGCATTGATGGACCGCTCTGGCTCAAAGCGGTCTGGGCCTTGCTCACCCATTTGCTGTTCCGCACCGCCTTCGGCCTCGCCAGCATGCCCTATAATGCGTTGCCGACCCGGTTGAGCCTGCAATCGTCCCAACGTGACGCTCTGACGGCGGCGCGTGTTGTGGGCGCCGGGCTGGGCGGCTTGAGCGTGGCCATAGCAACCCCCTTGATTGTCATCAGGTTTGGCGACGGCGCGGCGGCATACACGCTGGCGGCCGCTGTGTTCGGCTTGCTCGCGACAGGGGCGCTGCTGCTGACGGGGCGCGGGCTGACGGATCCTGGAATTGCGCCCCTTTGTCGCCAGGCGGACAGGCCCATCCATCTGGCGCTTCAGGGACTTGTCCGGTCTGTAAAGGCGAACCGCCCCTTCCAGCAGCTGCTGGGTGTGATGGTGACGGCGATGCTTGGGTTTGGCGCGTTCACGGCGTCGCTTGTGTATTTCGTCAACGCGTCGCCGATGATGACCGATTTCATCCCGCTCGCCCTCGCCGCCCCGACGCTCGCGACCATTCTCGCCGCCCCCGTCTGGCCCCTTATGGCCCGGCTCAGATCCAAACGGGACGCGCTGGTCATTGGCGCGCTTGTCGCAGCGATCGCCTTGACGTCTCTCATGGCGGCGAGTTCAGCCTGGATGGTTCTGGCGGGTTTAATTGTGGCGGGCGCGGGTCTCGCCGCAATTCCGGTGATGTTGTGGTCCATGATGGCGGATACGGTGGACCATGGTCATTCCCTGACCGGAGAGCGCATTGAAGCTCGCGCCTTCGGACTGATGACGCTGGTGCAGAAAATCGCCAGCGGGCTCGCAGTCATCATCGTAGCGGCGGGTTTCACGCTGTTTCAGGCCGCAGCCTCGCAGGCTGAAGACCCGGCGATCATATCACGTATGTTCATCAGCCTGTTTCCAGCGGCTTGCCTGGCCCTGACCGCCTGGATCGCCTCAGGCTACACGCTTGACGACGCCGCCCACGCCGCCGCAGTGGAAAACCTGCAAAAGTAGACGCTGACCCGCCCGTTAGGGCGATTGCACGACGCCCTCAGCTTGGACACACTCCAGTCAGCGCCTGGCGGACAACAGCGGACGCGCGAAGGAACACCATGTCAGACAGCAGCCAAGCCGCAGACTCCCCGAAACTGCATCTGGCTCAGGCGCGGCTGCTCGTCGAACGCAACACCTCGTCATGTCTGATTGTTGAATCGGTCATCGTCTACCTTGCGGTGCTGATGATGTTGGCGGGGGATTTTCTCTACAGCGCGCTGTGGTTCGCCAGCACATCCATTATGGTCAGCATCGTCTGGCTGCACTCCCATCTGACGACGCGAAACGGGCTCACAGACGCGAACGCCCGGGCTTACCTGAATCGCCACACGCTAATCGCCGCTGCGACAGGCCTGACCTGGTCTGCGCTGGCCATAGGATATCTCGACCAGGACTCGCTGCTGCGCCTGTTCATCACCTTGAACATCGTGTGCTCCATTACGCTGGGCGGCATGGCTCCCAGCGCAGAGTACCGCCCTGCTTTCGTCAGCCTCTCGACGGCGATGATGGTCCCGTTTTCTCTCTATTGGCTTGTTGCGCTGGACGGACCTGTCAGAGGGATCGGAATTGGCCTTCTGTTCTTTTACGGATTTGGCCTGCTCGTCAGCGCCCGGGCTGAAATCCAGACCCGAGAGACCCTGGCGGCGGAGCGTCAACGCAAGCTCAGCGCACGCTTGCAGGCCAAGACCGAGGAATTGGAGAAGGCCAATTTCGCCAAATCGCGCCTGCTCGCGGCGACCAGCCATGACATGTCCCAACCCCTGCAAGCGCAAGGGTTTCTGATGACCGCGCTCCGGGCCTATCTCGACAAGCCCGAGCAGCATGACATGCTGAACCGGATCGAGGCGGCCTGGCGCAGCCAGAAGGAATTGCTGGATGCAGTTCTGGAAGGCGCCCGCCTGGAAGGCGGTGCCGTGCGCGCACAGAAGCACTCCGTCGCCCTCACCCCTCTGCTTGATGATATCTGCTCGGTGTTTGAAAACGAAGCCGCGCAGCGCGGCGTCAGCTTGCGACGTTGCGGCTCAGACATGGCCGCCTATACAGACCCTGCGCTGCTGGCGCGGGTGGTGCGCAATCTGACCGCCAACGCCGTCAAGTTCACACCGACCGGCGGTCGCGTTGAGATCTGGGCGCGCGAGAGCGGGGGCGAGGTGATCGTCGAGGTCATCGACAGCGGCCCCGGCGTCTCGGAGGCGGATCATGCGCGCATTTTTGACGCCTATGTCCAACTTGATTCCGAAGGCGGCGACGGTTTGGGATTGGGCCTGTCGATCGTGGAAAGTCTCGCAGCCGCGCTAGAGGCGCCGTTGCATTTCATCAGCGCACCCGGCGCCGGGACCCGTGCAGGCCTGACGCTGCCGTCCACGCATCCAGACACCGTGCAGGGCGTCGAGCCCGCGGCAAGCGTGTCGCCTGTCGCTCTCGGCGGTTCCCCGCTTGTACTGGTGATCGAGGATGACGTCGCCGTGCGCGACGGCCTGTCCCATCTGCTGACCGAATGGGGCTGCCGCGTCATCGCAGCGCAGAGCGCCGAGCAAGCCTTGACCTTTATCGCCCTGCTGGCGGCGACGCCGGACTTCGCGGTCATCGACAAGCGACTTGGCGACGGCGCCGATGGCGTCACGGCCCTGGGTCAGGTGCGCGAGGCGGTTGGACAGAGCTTTCCGGCCGTGCTGCTGACAGGCGATTTGACGGGGTTTGACGCTGCCGGAACCGAGGCGGACTTAAGCGTCCTGGCCAAACCGGCTGATCCTGACCAGTTGCGTGCGCTGATCGCCAGCGCGACCGCGCAAGCCCACCAGATTCGCGTCTAGATCAGGCCGAGCTGCTGAGCCTTGCGGACTGCGCCCGTACGGGTATTGGCGCCCAGGGTTTCGTACAGGGCGCGCAAATGAGACTTCACCGTGTTCTCGCTGATGCCCAGCGTTTCAGAGATATCGCGGTTCGTCGCGCCCTGACCGATCAGGGCCAGAACCTGTTGCTGGCGCGCCGCCAGCACCGGGGCCTGGAAATCCGAGGCAAGACCCTCCGCGTCTTCCGAGGCTTCTAGGTCAAACAGCGTCCCGCCCGCCAGCAAGGTCTCGATGGCGTCCAGAAGATCATCCTGTCCGGCGCTCTTGTGCAGAAACCCGTTCGCGCCGAGCGCCCGCATTTCCGCCAGCGGCGGCGCATCCGCCATGCCCGACAGCATCAGGACAGGCGCCTTGGAGCCCTGCTGGCGCAAGGCTGACAGCAGCGCCAATCCGTTCATCTGCTTCATCACCAGATCCAGAATGAACAGATCGGGCGACAGGCCGTTCGTCAAAGCCTTCAGAAACACCTCTGGCGCGTCATACACGTGAATGTCGTAAGGCCGCGCTGATGCATCATTCAGCGCGACGAAGCCGTCTGCGAACATCCGATGATCGTCGATAATGACGAGCCTGGCGGGTCTTTGAGCCATTATGTGCGGCGTCCAGGCGCGCCTGGATCCTCCTTATGAAGATGAGTGGACCATAGGTGGCGCAGGCCCCGTGTCAACGCGGTCATTTGGGGCCCACTCACCCGAAAGGGTGAGGCGAAACGGACACATAGGCAGAAGTAAAGAACACGTTAACCATCTGATGCGCCTTACAAACCGCTCACTCACCCGAACGGGCGATTGCGCGGCTCCGCCCCCTGATCATTGTCGCCTGCATATCGAAACAGGCGTTGATCCGCAGGACCTTGACCGGGCCTGCGGACGGCGTGCGGTCCGCCCGTCCATCGTGCGCCGCCGCCAGCCATTGGGGGGAGGGCGTCATGCTTTCTAGACTACATCGCACAATCGCCACAGGCGCTATCGCCAGCTTGATCGCGCTGACCGGTACAGCCGCCAGTCTGGCGCAGCAGGTCTTTTCCGTGACGCTGCGAACCGACGGATCATGCACGGCCTCGAACCCAACCATATTCGACGTCAGAGCCTATATTCCGACCTCCACCACCAACGACACAGGCGATGGTCGCGATCTCTGGCACTATTACCTGCTGGACCACAATAAGACGGTGCTGGGACGCAACAGCATCGCGATCACCATTCCTTATGCGAACCCGAACGCAATCCGCTCTGTGGCGACCAACGCCGACCCGGCCGTCGGTCTATTCACGGTCATGTTGCGTAACGAAGATGCTGGCTTTGATCTGAATGTGGGCGACACCGCCGACACCACCGCCTCGCTGGTGCGCGCCTTGTATCAATTTAACGCCTCTCTTTACGACTCTGATTGCCCGGGCTTGCCCGACACCACCGCCCCGAGACCCACCTCCATCGTCCGGCAGACGCCTGCAGCCGAAGCGACCAACGCGGACTCCCTGACCTGGCGGGTCAGCTTTGACGAAGCCATGCAGAATGTGGACGCTGCCGACTTCGCCGTGACCGGCACGACGGCGTCTTTGTCGGTGAACGCGGTGTCCACCTCTGTCTATGACGTCACGGCTTCGGGCGGGAATCTGGCTGATCTGAGCGATTCCGCCTCTCACACCACGGTTTCCCTGGGCTTTTCAGCCGGCCGGGATCTGACCGACCTGGCGAGCAACGCCCTGTCGAGCACGACGCCCAGCGGCGCGCACGAGCACTATAACGTGAACAATCTGGCGCCCGTATTGGCCGGCATCACGCGCGCAGCCCCGTCCCAAGAACTCACGAATTCGGACGCCCTGATCTGGGAATTCGAGTTCTCACAGATCCCTGACTCGATGAGTCTGACGGCGGCGGACTTCACGCTGACCGGAACCACGGCCAGCCTCGTCGTCAACCGGTATCCAGATGGATTCAATGTCACCGCCACCGGCGGAGATCTGGCAAACCTGAACGGCACAGTCTCCATCAGCCTCAAGAATGGCTTCGTGACCGAGTACGGCAACGCCATGGCGACAGGCGCGCCGTCCGGGACCAATGACAACAGCTTTGTCGTCGACAACGCCGCCCCGACGGTCACCAGCATCGACCTGTACTCGGGCACGACCACTCCCACCGGAGCCGATGTCGTCTCCTGGCTGGTCACCTTCAACGAGGCGATGAACCCGAGCTCCATCACCAGCGCCGATTTTCAAGTGTCCGGCACCACGGCCACTCCCACTGTCAGCCACGTCACGGATTCCACTTATGAAATATCGCTTGCCAATGGCGATATCGCTACGATGAACGGTTCGGTCGCGCTGAGCTTCGCCCCTGGAGCGGCCATGAGCGACACAGTGGGCAATGCGCTCGTCAGCACGACCGTCAACGGGACGAACAACAACACCATCCAGATGGTCAATGATAGCGCCGCGCCGACCGTCACCTCCATCG
>TARA_R100000306_G_scaffold12604_1_pt1 | contig 15914 bp, 8 predicted proteins | sample TARA_R100000306 | Tara Oceans TARA_R100000306 (sample SAMEA2620824) | marine metagenome | biome: marine biome (ENVO:00000447); feature: mesopelagic zone (ENVO:00000213); material: "saline water (ENVO:00002010), including plankton (ENVO:xxxxxxxx)" | depth 1000 m | reverse complement strand
CAAATGGTCCCGATTTCGACGAAACCGCCCCGCCCTATGGCGAAGTGCAGGATGACCTGCCCCCCGCGCCTGCCGCCGAAATCGATGAAGGCCCCTCGCGGTTCGAGCACGCGCCCCCGTTCCGCCCGCGGCGCAACATCGCCAAGCTGTGGACCTGGGCAGCGGCGATCTTCGCCGCCATCGCGCTCGCCACGATTGCCGCGGTCAATTACGTCGGCCTGCCCGAATGGGTACCGGTTTCGCGCCCGCTGTTCGGTGTTGCCGAACCCGACCTGGAACTAGCCTTCCCGGTGGAGGAACAGGAACGCCGCACGCTCCCCAACGGAACCGAATTCTTCGGCGCGCGCATCATCGTCACCAATACCGCGCGCGAATCCCGCCCGATCCCTCCGATCCTGATCGTGCTGCGCGACCAGCGCGAACGGCAGGTGTACAGCTGGGTGGTCCAACCGCCGCAATCGACGCTGGCCCCGGGGGAGGAACTGACCATCAACGAAGCAGTCACCGATGTGCCGAAATCGGCGGTGTTCGCGGATATCGGCTGGGCTCCGCGCTAACCGGCGCTACCATGCGATAAAGGTGCTTGCGGCAGCGCAGCCTCGCTGCTAGTGGCGCGCTCCTACCGGCGGGGGCCGTCCTTGTGATGGGCCTCCGATGCAGACTGTGTGCGGTCGTGGCGGAACTGGTAGACGCGCAACGTTGAGGTCGTTGTGGCCGCAAGGCCGTGGAAGTTCGAGTCTTCTCGACCGCACCAACAGTCCCGAAAGATTTCTCTCAGACCTGTTCGATCCTGCTGAGGGGCCACCAGGGCCCTTCGGGGCGTTCGGCCTTGTGCCGGCCGAGGTCGCGAAGCCGCGCCATGAAGGCGGGCTTGAACATTTCGTCGTCCTTGAAATTCTCGCCCACGTCGCTGGGGAAAGTGTCGTAGCGGTCGGCGCTGGTCAGCATGATCCGTCCGTAGGGATTGTTCAGGCGCAGGCCCGCAATGGCCCCGATCTCGCTTTCATTGACCAGCAGATCGTACCCGCGCTGGCCGTTCTTGAGCGGACCAGAGCTGGTGTTGAAAGCAGCATCGCGCTTGCGCACGGTGGGGCCGTTGCGCACAACATAGACCGTGGGCGCAGTATCTTCGTAATCCTGCGCGATCGCGGCCTGCGTCGCACCGCCCGCCATCTTGGCCAGCGCATGGCCCTTCATCTGTTCGCGCACTTCCCGGTCGACCGCCGCCATCGCGCGGTCGAAGAAGACCGAACGGCGCACCCCGCCATCGTAGAGCGCCAGCGCTTCGCCATCGCTTCCCGCGACGCGCAGCTGCTGGTGGAACACCGGCATGGCGGAGGAGGCCATGGTCGCCGCCGCCAGCGCTTCCGCTGCCGCCGCGGCCGTGGGGGCGGCATTCACCAATTCCTTGATATCGGCATAGCGGAACACCCCGCGCTCGGCTTCGACGAAGCCGGCGAAAGCCTCGATGCTGGATTGTCCGATCGCCTCGATCAGCCGTTCGTCGCCGCCCGGCATGAGCGCTTCGATGATGCGCTGGCGCAGCCGCCGCGTGCCTGCCGCCGAACCGAACAGCGGAACGCCGATCAGCCCGGTGCGCCTAACCACATCGCTTTCCCGCTCCGGCGCGTAACCCCAGACGAGCCGGTCGAGCGCGAAGCGGCGCATATCCGGGGTCTGCTTCGGATCGAGCGCGACCATCAGCATCAGCGCCTGTAACGAGCCGGTGGAAATGCCGGTGATGACGCCCACGCCACCAAGGGCGAGTTCGTTGCCGCTGTTGCGACTGAGCGTGTCGAACAGCCCCGCACCGAAGGCGCCCCACTGGCCGCCGCCCGACAGCAGCAGCACGTCGCAATCGGGGCGACCGGCTTCATTGTGGCATTGCACCGCGTCGCGGATCGAACAGGACATGCGGTCGTCGAGCCTGCACACCGCGGTATCGGGGACGTCCGCCTGCACGTCGCGGATCAGGGGGCCGACATCGCCATCGGCAACGTGGGTGTAAAACCCGTCGATCTGGAACGTCAGCGGCCCGCGCCGAAACATCGTGAACGCGAAAAAGGCGAGCGCCGCAACGCCCAGCACCCCGGCGGCCACACCCCACAGGAAATTGTCCATCGATTCGTCCTCCCCCCAGCTGACAGGGCAGGACAATGCGCGCGAACCGCAGCGAATTCAATCAGCCGTGCGCGCCGAACTCGTTCGCGATGGCAGTCGAAATTCGCAGGCACAGTTCGTAGGCCTGTTCGATCGGATCGATGTGATCGCGCCGGATCGCGGCATAACCTTCGCCCTCGCCGCGCGGATATTCGCCCGGCTCGTTGAGCGCGAAATCGTCCTTGCGCGGGAAGCTGGTCGGAAAGGCGCGGCGCAATTGGGCAAGCGCATCGTCGATGCGCAGTGTGAAGACCATTTCCAGCACATCGGTGCGGCTGATGTCGTTGGCGCGGCTGAATGCCGGAACCGAGATCGCCTTGAGGAACATGTGCTGCAACAGCGCCAGGCGCACGGCCTGGAGCACGCCGATTGCCCGGCGCACGCTTTCGCGTTCGGGATGCGGATCGTCGTCGGGCACCAGGTCGAACAATCGGTGCAGCTTCAACGCGTCGACGCGCAGGCGCGATGCCAGCCGGCGAAACACGCCATTGCGATCGTCCTTGATAAGATATTCGGCCAAGGCCTCGCAGGCGGCGCCCAGATGCTGTTCGGTCCCGCGATAGGGGCGGCTGGCCCAATAGGCGGAGTTGAACAGTTCGCCGAAGGCCGCAACCGTCTTGATGCTGGCCAGTGCATTCGACGCGCGCACCAGCCGCATGATCTGCCGGCCGCGCGGGCTTTCGGACAGGAGCGTACCGATCTCCTCGATATTGCTTTCCACCGCGCTGCCGACCCCGGCGATGATGTTCACCGGATAGCCGAGCTGCTGCAGGATGGCGTTGTGCGGGATCGCCCGGATCTGCCGCAGGCTCATCTCGCGATCGGCAGACAGATCGCTTTGCCGGCGCGACTTGCGGCTGCCGGTCTGGTTGAGCAAGCCGAGGCCGAAGGCGGTGATCGCGCGGCTGTAGGTCCGGCTTTCCAGGTGATCGCGCTGGTGATCCTTGATCGCGCGATAGAAATCGAGACTGAGGTCGGTCCGCCGGTAGAAAGGATCGGTGGGGACATCGGCATCAGTATGCGCCGGGCTGTTCGCGGCGATCTGCGTCAGCGTCGCCAGCGCGATATCGGGGGTGGCGAACAGCAGGTAGCCGTCGCCGCCTTGGAAGCTCGCTTCGGGTTCGAGCGTGATCCCCGCGCGGGCGAAGCGGCGCTGCGTCCAGGCGCTGAGGGCCCATTCGATGCGGTCTTCGAAGCCGGAAGGGTGCGCGCCGCGCCCCATCCCTTCGCCATGCGTGTTGAAAATCAGCGCGGCGACATCGCCGAGGCCGTTGGCATCCATTGCCTCGGCCAGCCGGCCCTGCAGCCGCTCGATCGCGAGGCTGGCAGGGATTTGGCCGACGAAGCGCCCGGCGTCGGAGAACCCGGTCTGGATCGCAATCCGGCCGCGGGTCTTGGCATAGGCGCGGTAGTCGGGCTCGGCCAGCAGCAGGTCGAGGAACCGTCCGCCGTGTTCAAGCGCGGTCTCGGTCTCGAACAGCGGGGAGACATCGACCTTGTCGGCAATTCCGAACAGCTTGGCGAAATAGAGCGCGGCGAGCACGGTGGAGGGCTGCTCGCATTCGGCCACCAGCATGCGGATCGGCGCATCGGCATCCACATGCTTGAGGATCTGGGTCATCACCAGGAACTGCCGCACCGCGGTCGAGCTTTCGACTGCGAGGCTGGCGAAATTGGCGCTTTGCGGTTCGACCCCGGCCAGCAGTTCGCGCAAGGCGGCGATTGCGCCGCGGCTCGACAGGTCGATATCCGCCGCATCACCCAGCCGGGTGCGGATCGCATTGTGGAGCTGCTTGGCATTCACGCGGAAGTGGATCCAGCTCATCCCCAGCCCGTCGGCGCGCATCGCGGACACGAGCGTGCGCAGCGCAACCGCCCGTTCGGCCGCACAATCGCGCGCTTCGGTTTCCAGCCGGTCGATCAGCGGTTCGAGCGAAAGCAGCTTGTCGGCGTGGTCTGCGGTCAGCCGGTTGGCCGCTGCCGAAAGATCGGCGGGATCGGACAGATCGCCGGCAAATTCGTCGGCACTGGCGGCGGCATGTTCAGCGGCTCCGCGCAAACTGGCGATAAGCGGATGCGCTTCGTCGATCGCCGCGAGCGAGGCGGCATAGCGTTCGAGCCGCTGCGCCTTTTCCGACAGACGAAATGCAATCGAGGTGTACCACTTGATATCGGTCCGCCCGTCCATGTCATAGCCGACCCAGCTGGCGAAACGGAACGGAAGGGGTTGCAATTCGCACCAGCGCCCGGGAAATTCGGCCTGCGCCCGGTCGAGCACCGCACTCACCATCCGGTCACGCGCGTCCTGCGCATTGGCGAGCGCGGCCATCGCGCATTGGTGTTCGTAACGCAGCGTGATTTCCGGCGCCTCACCTGCGGCCCCGGGCCGAACGTCACCTCCGTTTGCGACTGCCTGCGCGACCGCTTCGCTTTGCTGCGGGGACAGCAGGAAAGTCGGATGCGCGGTGAAGACCACATGCATGTGCGGCTGTTCCCACAACGCGCGATAGCTATCGAACGCCGCGCCGCTCGATGCGAGCGATGCGAGACGCTCGCCCGCGTCGGCCGGCGCCAGCAGGTTGCGCAGCCGATTGGCCCGCGCATCGAGCGATTGCGCTTCCAGCTCGTCGACCAGACCGCCCAGGTCCGCGATCCCCAAATCGCCGCTTTCGAGCTTGCGCGAAATATCCAGGGACAACTGGAACACCGGGTTGAACAGCGGCGTCTCGCGTGTCTGCCGGTGCAGGACGCGCAGGCGTTCGCTCAGGCTTGCCAGTGTCGGTTCGATATTCGTTTCGGCCATCATCTTTCCCTATGCCCCGCCTAGGCGGTGTTTGCGCGGTAAACGCGGCTGGCTGTCAAGCGCACCGCCGCGCCCCGCACGATGAATACGGATGCGGGCGCCACGAGTGCCCGATTACAACTCGCCTCTGGACTTGCCGCTTGCCACACGCCACCGCTCAGGCACAAATTAACCGCAAGCGGCAAGCTCCCGTAGGGGAGAAGCTGCGACAAGCGATCGGCCGGCGACGCAGAGGGGATATATGAGCGACTGGACCATCGGCATCATCGGCGGGTCGGGGCTTTATGCCATCGATGCGCTGGAGGATCCGCAATGGATTGCGGTACAGTCGCCTTGGGGCGATCCCTCCGACGAGATCCTGTGCGGCACCATCGGGCATGTTCGCGTGCGGTTCCTGCCGCGCCATGGACGCGGTCATCGCATCGCCCCCTCGACGCTCGATCCACGCGCCAATATCGATGCGCTCAAGCGCGCTGGCTGCACCGATATCCTCGCGGTCAGCGCGGTCGGTTCGCTGTCGGAAGATCTGGCACCCGGCAGGTTCGTCACCGTCGACCAGTTCATCGACAACACCAAGGGTCGCCCATCGAGCTTTTTCGGGGACGGGTTCGTTGCGCATGTCTCCATGGCCGATCCGGTGTGCGACCGCCTGTCCAGACACGCTGCGAAAGCCGTCGCCGCAGCAGGGGGCGAATGCACCGAGGGCGCGACCTATCTCGCCATGGAGGGGCCGCAGTTTTCCACCCGCGCCGAAAGCCGGCTCTATCGTCATTGGGGCGCCGAAGTGATCGGCATGACCGGAATGCCCGAGGCCCGGCTGGCCCGCGAAGCGGAGCTGCCCTATGCTCTGCTGGCGATGGTAACCGATTACGATTGCTGGCGTGACGAGACCGAAGCGGTCGATGTCGGTCAGGTCCTCGACCGGATGCAGAACAATGCGCAGCTGGCACGCAAGACGATCGAGGCGTTCTGCAAGGCCCTGCCGCGCAAACGCACGCCATCGCCCATCGACCATGCGCTGGACAATGCCGTGGTGACCGCGCCCGAGGCCCGCGACAAGGCACTGATGACCAGGCTTGATGCCGTCGTCGGCCGCGTGATCCGCCAGCAATGAACGAAGCCTACGACCTCCTTGTTATCGGCGGCGGGATCAATGGCGCAGGCATTGCCCGCGATGCCGCGGGCCGCGGCCTGCGGGTCCTCCTGGTCGAGAAGAACGATCTGGCCTCGCATACCTCCTCGGCCAGCACCAAGCTGGTCCATGGCGGGCTGCGCTATCTTGAGAATTACGAATTTCGCCTCGTTGCCGAAAGCCTCCGCGAACGCGAAGTGCTGCTGCGCAACGCCCCGCACATCATCTGGCCGCTGCGCTTCGTCATGCCGCATGAACCGAGCATGCGGCCCAAGTGGATGCTATGGCTGGGCCTCGCGCTATACGACCGCATCGGCGGACGGATGAGCCTGCCCAAGAGCAAGCGCGTCAAGCTGCGCGTGGCCCCGCACCGCACGATCCTGCAGGACCGGCTGACCAGCGGTTTCGAATATTCGGACTGCTGGGTCGAAGACGCGCGGTTGGTCGTGCTGACCGCACGCGACGCGGAGGAACGCGGCGCGGAGATATGCGTGCGCACCGAATGCACCGCGCTGGAGCGAAGCGCGGATGGCTGGAGCGCGACGCTGCGGAGTGCTGCTGGCGAACGATCCGTGACGGCGCGCGCAGTGATCAATGCGGCGGGTCCGTTCGTCGACCGGGTGGCCAAGATCGCACTGGGGGCCGGCACACCGGCGCATCTGCGGCTGGTCAAGGGCAGCCACATCATCGTGTCGCGGCGGTTTTCGGGCGAGCATGCCTATATCTTCCAGCAACCCGACGGGCGCATCATTTTCGCGATCCCCTATGAGCGCGACTACACGCTGATCGGCACGACCGACCTGCTATACGAAGGCGATCTCGACGCCGTCACGATCGCCCCCGAGGAGACCCGCTATCTGTGCGAAGCGGCCTCGCGCTATTTCACCAGCGCGGTGACGGAAGAGGAAATCGTGTCCTCCTATGCTGGCGTGCGCCCGCTGTACGAAGACGATGCCGCAAGCAATTCGACCGTGACCCGCGACTACGTGTTCGAACTCGACACGCAGGACGGCGCGCCCATCCTGTCGGTCTATGGCGGCAAGATCACCACCTACCGCAAGCTGGCCGAACATGCGCTGGAAAAGCTGGGCGAGGTGATGCCGCTGCCGGGGCGCGACTGGACCGCCCATGCGCCGCTTCCGGGCGGCGACATGCCCGATGCCGATTTCGCCGGTTTCCTGTGGGAGGCGGGTGAACGCTATGCCTGGATACCGCCCGAAATGCTGCTGCGGCTGGCGCGCGCCTATGGCACGCGGATCGACCGTGTGCTGGGCGGGGCAACTGCGCTGGCCGATCTCGGCCGGCACTTCGGCGGTACGCTGTACGAGGCTGAGCTGCGCTACCTCGTCGATCACGAATATGCGCGCACCGCGCAGGATGTGCTGTGGCGGCGCAGCAAGCTGGGTTTGCACCTGCCTGACGAAGCACAGCAGGCGGTCGCCGACTGGTTTGCCGCGCGCGACTGACACGACGCTACGGAACCAGCGCGCTCCGCAAAGCTTGAAAGGGATACACCGCAGGTCCAATGGGCCTGCTTTATCCCTCCTTCTGTCCGGAGTCGTATGGCCCTGCACGATCCTGCCCGCCTGTCCCCCATTTCCCGCCAAGCGCTCCGCGAGGCCTACCGCGCGGAAGAGAACGCCTGCGTCGCCGAGCGCATGGCACAAGCCAGCGGGGCGAGCGCCAAGCACGAGGAAGCCGCCGAGATCGCCACCCGGCTGATCGAGGAGGCGCGCAAGCGCAAGGCCAGCGGGATCGATGCCTTCCTGCATCAGTATGGCCTCGCCACCGAGGAAGGCGTGGCGCTGATGTGTCTCGCCGAAGCGCTGCTGCGGGTGCCCGATGCGGCGACCGCCGACGCGCTGATCCGCGACAAGATCGGCGATATCGACTGGGCCGAACACATGGGCGAAAGCTCATCCACCTTCGTCAACGCCGCGACCTTCTCACTGATGCTGACGGGCGAAGTGCTCGAACGTCCCGAGGAAGCGCAGAAGGGCATGGGCAAGACGCTCAAGCGCGCGGTCAACCGACTGGGCGAACCCGTGATCCGCACCGCGACGCTGCAGGCCATGCGCATCCTCGGCGGACAGTTCGTCTATGGCCGCACGATCAATGAATCGCTCAAGCGCGCGGCCCCCGAACGCGCGCGCGGGCTGACGCACAGCTTCGACATGCTTGGCGAAGCCGCGATGAGCTTCGCCGATGCCGAACGCTACCGGGTGAATTACCACGAAGCGATCGAACGCCTGGTGCGCGAATCGACCGGCGACGTGCGGACCGCCCCGGGCATCTCGGTGAAGCTGTCCGCGCTGCATCCGAAATACACTTTCCTGCATGCCGATCTGGCGATCGCCGACCTGTTGCCGATCGTGCGCGATCTCGCGACCGCTGCGCGCGATGCGAATATCCATTTCACCATCGATGCCGAAGAAGCCGACCGGCTCGAACTGTCGATGGATCTGATCGAGGCGCTCGCACGCGATGACAGCCTGTTCACACGGCCCGACGGCAGCCGCTGGGAAGGGTTCGGGCTGGCCATCCAGGCCTATCAGAAACGCGGCGTGCCGATGGTCGAATGGACCGCGCGGCTGGCCCGCAAATACGACCGCAAGTTCTTCGTCCGGCTGGTCAAAGGCGCCTATTGGGATACCGAGATCAAGCTCAGCCATGTTGGCGGGTTCAAGGATTTCCCCGTCTTCACCCGCAAGCTGGCCACCGACGTGAGCTATCTCGCCTGCGCGGAGAAGATGCTGGCCGCAGACGATGCCATCTATCCCGCCTTTGCCACGCATAACGCCTACACCATCGGTGCGATCAAGGCGCTGGCGGGCGGCAAGCCACTCGAATTCCAGCGCCTTCATGGCATGGGCGAGGACATCTACGGCGCGCTCGCGCAGATGGAAGGCAACGACCGCACCAATGTGCGGATCTATGCCCCCACCGGCACGCACAAGGACTTGCTGGCCTATCTGGTCCGGCGGCTGCTCGAAAACGGCGCGAACAGTTCTTTCGTCAACCGCATGGCGGATGCCGAAGTGCCCGCTTCCGATCTGGCGACCGATCCGGTGGCCGACATGGCGCAGCTCGATCCCTATCGCAATCCAACCATTCCACTGCCGGAAGACATCTTCCCGGGCCGCAAGAATTCGGCCGGGATCGACCTGTCCGATCCGCTGGTGCTCGAACCGCTGCAGGAACGCCTCGCCGCACTCGAGAACCGGCACTGGACTGCAGAGCCGACCTTCATGTCGGGTGCCGATGCCGAAATCGCCCCGATCAACAAGCCGCACGACCTGTCGGCCGAAGTCGGCACGCGCCGCGACACACTCGATTTCGAAGTCGAGGAAGCGATCACGCGCGCCGAAGCAATCCAGCCGGGCTGGGATCGGCTGGGCGGCGAGAAACGCGCGGTGCTGCTCGAAGCGGCGGCCGATCTGTTCGAGGAACATACCGACGAATTCCTCAGCCTGTGCCAGCGCGAGGCGGGCAAGACGCTGATGGACGCAGTGCTCGAGCTGCGCGAAGCGGTCGATTTCCTGCGCTTCTACGCCAATGAGGCGCGGCGCCAGTTTACCGGCCCGATCCCGCTGCCCGGGCCAACGGGCGAAGAAAACCGGCTCAGCCTGCATGGCCGCGGCGTGTTCGCCTGCATCAGCCCGTGGAATTTCCCGCTGGCGATCTTCATCGGGACACCCGCCGCTGCGCTCGCCGCGGGCAATACGGTCGTCGCCAAGCCGGCCGAGCAGACGCCGCTGATCGCGGCGCTGGCGGTGCGCCTGTGCCACCAGGCGGGCATCCCCGAAGAGGCTTTTCAGCTGCTGCCGGGTGCGGGCGAAGTGGGCGAGATGATCACTTCCGATCCGCGCATTGCGGGCGTCGCCTTCACCGGATCGACGCAGACCGCGCAGGCCATCAACCGCGGCCTCGCCGCGCGCGAGGGCCCGATCGCCACGCTGATCGCCGAAACCGGTGGACAGAACGCGATGATCGTCGATTCGACCGCGCTGCCCGAGCAGGTGACCCGCGACGTCGTCGCCAGCGCGTTCCAGAGTGCGGGCCAGCGCTGCTCGGCGCTGCGTGTGCTCTATATTCAGGACGACGTTTACGACGAGATGCTGAAAATGATCCGCGGCGGCTTCGAAGCACTGACGATCGGCAATCCAGAGCACCTGGCCACCGATGTCGGCCCGGTGATCGACATGGACGCCAAATCCTCGCTCGAACGGCATGTCGCCCGGCGCAAGAAGGGCGGTTTCCCCGTATGGCGCCGCCGCCTTCATCGCGGTGCCAATGCCGGGTGCTTCGTTGCGCCGACGATCGTGGAAATGGATTCGATCCTCGACCTCAAACGCGAGAACTTCGGCCCCATCCTCCATGTCGTGCGTTACCGCGCCGCCGATCTCGGCCGCGTGGTCGAGGACATCAACGCGACCGGCTACGGGCTGACCATGGGGCTTCACAGCCGCAATGACGACACGCGCGCCTTTGTCGAGGCGCGCGCCAAGGTCGGCAATTTCTATGTCAACCGCAACCAGATCGGTGCCGTAGTCGAAAGCCAGCCGTTCGGCGGCGAAGGCCTGTCGGGCACCGGCCCCAAGGCGGGCGGGCCGCACTACGTCGCGCGGTTCGCGACCGAACGCGTGGTGTGCATCGACACGACCGCCGCCGGGGGCAACGCAACGCTGCTGGCGAGCTAAAGGGCGGATAAGATTCCCGGGCCGCTTGCCCCCGTGGCGCGGCTCGGGAATCGTCCTCCCATGGCGATTCTTTCCGACAAGTGGATCCGCGACAAGGCGCAGAACGAGGGCATGATCGAGCCCTTCGTCGAGGCGCAGCGCCGCGAAGGGGTGATCAGTTACGGGCTGTCGAGCTATGGCTACGACGCGCGCGTCGCGCCCGAGTTCAAGATCTTCACCAATGTGAACAGCGCGGTGGTCGATCCGAAGAACTTCGACGGCGACAGCCTGGTCGACCGCGAAACCGACATCTGCGTGATCCCGCCCAACAGCTTCGCGCTGGCACGGACGGTCGAATATTTCCGCGTGCCCGAAGACGTGCTGGTGATCTGCCTCGGCAAGAGCACCTATGCACGCTGCGGGATCATCGTGAACGTCACCCCGCTCGAACCCGGCTGGGAAGGCCATGTGACGCTGGAATTTTCCAACACCACCCCGCTGCCGGCGAAAATCTACGCCAATGAAGGCGCGTGCCAGTTCCTGTTCCTGCAGGGCAACGAGCGCTGCGAAACAAGCTACCGTGACCGCGCGGGCAAATACATGGGTCAGCGCGGCGTGACGCTGCCGCGGCTGTGACCGCGATCGGGTGAGCGTTTCACGCTTTCCCTTCTGGCGTGTCGCGCCGGGCGAGCGCGAGGGCGAATACGTCCTGCCGGTCATGCCGCCTGCCACGGTTGGGCCCGAAGGCGCACCGCATGTGATGGGCGGGGTCGCACTGGCGGCAGCGGTCGACGCGCTCGAACTGGCGAGCGGGCAGACGCTGCTATGGTCGAACATCCAGTTCCTCGCCCCGACCACGCATGCGGAGGAGCTGGTCGTTTCCTGCGAGCAGTGCGGCGGCGGCCAGTCGGTGGGCCAATGGCAGGCGGAAATTCGCAGCAACAGCCGGCTGACCCACCGCGTCAGTGCGGCGCTGGGTGCGCGCGAGCCGAGCGAGCAGCGCATCTTCGCCGCAATGCCCGACGTCCCGCCCCCCGCTGAATGCGAAAGCGGCGATCGCAGCTGGGGCGTGCCCGGTACGCTGGGCGACCAGCTCGAGACCCGCGTAGCGATGCAGGACGACGAGCGCGGCATCCAGGCGCTGTGGTCCCGCTCGCAGGCGGGATTCGCAGCGGATTCAGGCTGGCTGGCGATCGTCTCCGACTTCTTCCTTGGCGCGCATCACGCCGCGCGCGGTGGCTCCAGCCTCGACGATACCTATCGCCATATCCAGTCGGCGGACGCTGGCTGGGTGCTTTCGGTGACCGAGCTTGCTGCCTTCGATCGCGGCGTGGTGCACGGCAGCGCGCGACACTTCGCCGAAGACGGGCGTTTGCTGGCCATTTCGAGCCAATCGGGCGTTCTCCCGCGCATTGCGCGCACGCCGTAACGTCTTTGACTCTCCCGCCTGCCACGCGCATTCAGGCGGCAAAGGAGACTGACATGGCCGACACCGAATTCGACATCATCGTCTATGGCGCCACCGGGTACACCGGGCGTCTCGTCGCCGAGCATTTCGTGCGCGAATATGGCAATGCCGCCAATGCCCCGAAATGGGCAATGGCGGGGCGCAGCATGGACAAGCTCGAAGCGGTCCGTGACGAAATCGGCGCACCGGCGAGCACGCCGCTGGTCGTGGCCGACGCTGACGATCCCGCCAGCCTCGACACCATGTGCGCGCGAACCAAGGTCGTCCTCAGCACGGTCGGGCCCTACCAGCTCTATGGCGACGCACTGGTCGCTGCCTGCGTAAAGAGCGGGACGGACTACGCCGACCTGTGCGGCGAGCCGGGCTGGATGCGCGAACAGATCGACCTGCATCACGAGGCAGCCAAGAACAGTGGGTCGCGGATCTGTTTCTCGAGCGGGTTCGATTCGATACCCTTCGATCTCGGCGTGCTGATGCTGCAGCAGGAGGCGGTGAAGCGCCACGGTTCGCCCGCTCCGCGCGTTAAGGGCCGCGTCCGCGCGATGCAGGGGACCTTTTCGGGCGGCACTGCGGCCAGCCTCACTGCAACGATGAAGAACGCGGCCAAGAACCCCGGGATCATCAAGGTACTCAACGATCCCTTTGGCCTGACGCCGGGTTTCACCGGCCCCGATCAACCTTCGGGCGTGATGCCGCACTACGAGGACGAACTGGGCAAATGGGCCGCGCCGTTCATTATGGCGACGATCAACACCAAGAACGTCCACCGCACAAATTTCCTGCGCGGCCATCCCTATGGCGAAGACTTCCGCTATGACGAGATGATGCTGACCAGCCCCGGCGAGGCCGGCAAGGCTGCGGCCGACGCGGTCGTCTCGATGCTCAAGAACCCGTTCGGTGCCAAGCCGCCCAAGCCGGGCGAAGGCCCGACCAAGGAGGAGCGGGAGAACGGCTTCTACGATGTCCTGTTCGTGGGCGAATGGGAAGACGGCGAGCGGCTGCACTATGCCGTGAAGGGCAAGTACGACCCAGGATACGGTTCGACCAGCCGGATGCTGGCGGAAACCGGCATGGGCCTGCTCGAAAGCGATGCCGAAGGCGGGGTCGGTACTCCGGGCTCGTTCCTCGGCGAAGCGCTGGTCACGCGGCTGCAGGAACGTGCCGAACTGACCTTCGCCGTCGAACAGTAGGCACGGCAGAACCGATACGGTGACCGCCAAGGCTGGCCATGGCGGTCACCGAAAACCCGGGTGCGCGGACCGGTTCAGAAACTGGCGCGCAGGCTGGCGCTGAAATTGCGCCCGGCCAGCGGGACGAAATCCTTGGTGAAGCTGGTGTGGCGGCGGCCCGAGACGTCGAAAATGTTGTCCGCCTTGAGCAACAGGGTGACCGAATTGGTCCCCCGCAACGGGCGCCACGCGATCGATGCGTTGACGAAGGTGTAGCCGTCGGTCGCGGTTTCGAACGGCGCGATGTCGTTCTGTTCGTCATACCATTCGACCTCGCCGCGCACGTCGAAGTCACCCGTCGACGCCTTGAGCGCGGCGGCCAGGTGCAACGGCGGAATCCGCGGGACGAAGGTATCGTCGTCGAGCTTGGCGTGGACGTATTCGCCCAGCAGTTCGGTCCCCAGCGTGAAGCTGTCCGTCTCGAGAAGATCGAAGGCCACTTCGCCCTCGATCCCGGAATAGGTCGCATCCTGCTGCAGGAAGACGAAGACCGGCAGGTCGTCCTCTTCGGCGCCCGTCTGCGACAGGTAGATGAAGTCGTCGAACCAGGTGCGGTACGCCGCGAGGCTGAACGTCGCGCCGGCGAGGCTCCCGCGGGCGAACAGTTCGGCGCCCCAGGCCCTTTCCTGCTTCAGGTTGGGATCGCCGATCTCGAATGCCTGCGTCGCGATATGCGGCCCGTTCGAGAACAGTTCCTCGGCGGCGGGCGCGCGCGCCACCCGTGACAGGTTGATACCGGTACGGATGGCAGGCGTCGCTTCGTAAGACAGCCCCACCGCGCCCGAGAAGGTGTCGAAATCGCGCGTGATGCCGAGCGTATTGGCTTCGGTATGCGTGTTTTCGTAGCGCAGCGAGCCCTCGACCTGCAGCGGTCCGGTGCCATATTCCTGCAAGGCGAACACGGCGAACTGGTCCGTCCGGTTCGGCGCGACGAATGCCTCGGCCCCGATCGCTTCGAAATCGCGGAAATAATACTGCATGCCGATCGAACCGCGCCACGGGCCGCTGTCGTTCTGGATCAGCTCGGCGCGGGCCTCGATCCCCTGGACATCGAACACCGTACCGATTTCGTCGCCCTCGAATTCGGTATGCGTATAGTCGGAATAGCCGGCGCGCAGGCGCAGGCGTTCGAACAGGCCTTCGCCGAGATAGATGTCGCCGCGCAGATCCGCGCGGTACTGGCGCAGGCCGATGCTTACGGCTTCTTCGCCCTCTTCCTCTTCGGCGCCGTGGTCTTCATCATGCTCCTCGCCTTCTTCCTCGCCGTGATGGTGGCCCGCACCGGGGCGACCCGGCACGCCGTATTGGGTATCGTAAACCCCGAAGGAGAACCCAAGGCTGCTGTCGTTCCTGAAGAACGCGAGCCCGGCGTTCGCAGTCCATGTCTCGGTGCCGGTGTTGGGAACGAAACCGCGCTGGTCGGCGGCTTCGCGCAATTCCTCGGCTTCTTCGAGATTGCCTTCCTCGGTCTCTTCGGCAGCATCGGCCAGCAGGTCGGCGCGCAGCGAAGGCGCGACGGTATAGCCGGGGACTTCGAGATCGTCGGTCTCGCGCCATGATCCATCGGCATGGAAGACGAAGCCGCTATTGCCTAGCCGCATATCGACCGATCCGCCGATTTCACGCTGGTCGGCGGCGGTGTCGCCGCCGGCAAGGAAGTCGAAATGCACGCTTTCGCTCGGCAGCCGCAGCGGGATCCGCTTGTCGATGACGTTGACCGCGCCGCCGATCGCCTGGCTGCCGAACAACAGGACTGCGGGGCCGCGCAGCACCTCGATCCGTTCGGCGGTCAGCGGATCGATCGAGACCGCGTGATCGTCCGAGGTGTTCGAGGCATCGATCGCTCCGATTCCGTCGATCAGCACCTTGACCCGTTCACCGGAGAAACCCCGCAGGATAGGGCGCGATGCCCCGGGCGCGAACCCGCTTGCCGATACGCCCGGCTGGCTATCGAGCACGTCGCCGATCTGGCCCGCGAGATTGCGCTGCAATTCCTCGCCCTCGACCACGTCGGTCCCGGCGAGCAGATCGAGATCGCGAATCCCCTGCGCGCTGACGACGATCTGGCCCTGATAGTTGATCCGCCGGTCGTGAAGATCGTCGGTCAAAGGGGGATTTTCGGCGTCCTGCGCAGGATCTGCCGGTTCGGCGGACTGGGCGTAGGCCTGACTGCCCACGGCCAATGCCGCGAGCGAGACGGTGGAGCCGACGAGACGAAGCGAGTTAGCAAGACGATACAACATATCGTTGCTGTTAGCGTGCTCAGCCTGTGGCGCAACCTCTTTTTGGCCCGACCGTCTTGCCGCTCGACGAATTGGCCCGGCAAAGCGACCAACGACCGCGCGCGCCGCAGGGCGCGCAGGCCTTCATCGGCCAACAGATATCCGGATTATCGAGGAAAATGGAGCGGGCGAGGCGATTCGAACGCCCGACCCCAACCTTG
>TARA_R100000306_G_C4381651_1_pt1 | contig 15971 bp, 10 predicted proteins | sample TARA_R100000306 | Tara Oceans TARA_R100000306 (sample SAMEA2620824) | marine metagenome | biome: marine biome (ENVO:00000447); feature: mesopelagic zone (ENVO:00000213); material: "saline water (ENVO:00002010), including plankton (ENVO:xxxxxxxx)" | depth 1000 m | reverse complement strand
ATATTGCGCAATATGTTCGTTCACTTTCCGGCCTGGCCAGCGATCCGTTGCAGGTCGTAAGAGGAAAGAAAGGTTTTGAGAATAATTGCGTGGCCTGCCACGGTGTTGACGGCAAGGGTAACCAGGCGCTGGGTGCGCCAAATCTTACCGACGACGTCTGGCTTTATGGTAGTTCGGCGGATGTCATTGTGAACACTATTCTGAATGGTCGCGATAACCAGATGCCGGCTCAAGAGGGAGTGCTGACTCCTGAACAGATTCGTATGTTGGCGGCCTGGGTATGGGGGCGATCAAATTCACCGCGTTAACCAGGCCGTATATCGTCGCGTTTTCAAGCAGGAGCGCTCATGGATAAGAAACCTATTGCTCAGTCGGAGGACCTGACCCAGACGGGTCAGGGTGCCGCGCCCGCGTGGCAGCCTCCCAGGGTGGCGCCCGCGCCGCGTCGGGGTGGGGTTTCACCACAGGTCGAGAAAGCGCTTACCGATGTTCGCAACAAGGTTTATCCTCGAGCGATAACCGGGCTTTATGCACGCTGGCGCGTCATTATGGTGTTGTTCACACAGGCCATTTTTTATGGTCTGCCCTGGCTGACCTGGGACGACCGTCAGGCGGTGCTGTTCGATTTGGGTGCTCGTAAGTTTTATATCTTCGGCATGGTGCTGTGGCCGCAAGACGTCGTGTACCTGGCCGTCTTGCTTGTTTTGTCGGCATTTGCCCTATTTTTGTTTACTGCGATTGCCGGACGATTGTTTTGTGGCTATGCGTGTCCGCAAACGGTCTATACCGAAATTTTCATGTGGGTTGAGCGAAAAATTGAAGGTGATCGTCTGGCGCGGATTCGGCTCGACGGTCAACCCTGGTCGTGGCGCAAACTTCGGTTGAAAGCGGCCAAACATGTCGTTTGGGTGGTTATAGCCTTTTGGACAGGCTTTACTTTTATTGGTTATTTCGCGCCTATTCGTGCATTAGGCGCCGACTTAATCGCCTTTTCGCTTGGCCCATGGCAGTGGTTCTGGATGTTGTTTTATGCTTTTGCCACATGGGGTAACGCAGGATTCATGCGCGAGGCGGTTTGCAAATACATGTGCCCGTATGCACGCTTTCAAAGCGTGATGGTCGATGACGACACTTTTGTCGTGACGTATGACTACAAACGGGGTGAGCCCAGAGGAGGGCGCTCACGGCAAATTGATCATAAAGAAGCAGGCATGGGTGATTGCGTTGACTGCACTTTGTGTGTTCAGGTTTGCCCAACGGGCATTGATATTCGCGATGGTATGCAGTACATGTGCATCGGTTGCGGCGCCTGTGTCGACGCTTGTGATCAGGTGATGGACAAGATGGGTTATCCGAAAGGCCTGATTCGCTATACCTCGGGTGCCGCCATAACAGAAGACCTTACCCAGTCGCAAGCACGCAAGCGGGTTTTGCGGCCGCGTGTGCTGTTTTATATGGGGCTGATGGCGGTTATTGCAGCAGGGTTTGCTTTCTCGTTGTTCACCCGTGAAACGCTGAAAATGGATATTATTCGCGACCGCGGCAGCCTGGGTCGCGAGATTCCAGGCAATTTAATCGAGAATGTTTATCGCTTGCAGATAATGAACACGGACGATACGGCGCTTACCGTTACATTGCGTGCCGATGGCTTGCCGGGGCTTGAAATGCTGGCTGCCACAGGTGAACCCACCGGCACAATTGAAGTAGCTGGTGGCAGCCACCGTTTGGTACCTGTGCTGGTGCGTTTGCCTGCAGGTCAGGCCGGCCCCGGCGTGCACAGTATTTCGTTCGTCGCCCGTGCTGAGTCGGCCTCTGGATCAAGCGCGCAGCTTGTCGAGCAAACCAGTTTTTATGTCCCGCAATGAAACAAGATTCCAACCATACTGACACGCGCCCCTGGTGGAAAGAGCCCTGGCCCTGGATTTTGATGGCCGGCCCGTTTATTACCTTGGTGGGGTGCGCGGTAACGATTGTGCTGGCAGTGCATTATTACAGTGATCAAGCAATTCACGATGGTGGGCAGCGTAAAGGTTTGGTCGTGCAAAAAATACAAGATGCGCCGTTGCCGGAGATGGACGCTAAAAACACGTCTGCCGAGACGGCAGCCCATAACAGGAGACAATCACCATGAGCCGCTATTCTCTAATGTGGATACTGTGGCCCTCGTTTTTATTTGCGGGGGCGGGCAGTGCCACGGTATTTGCATTAATTGATCCGCTGGATATTGCCGTGTTCGGCTCGATGCATTTTAGCCGCGAAGTTGTGTACACAGCAGGCTTCTTTCTATTCTGGATTATGACTGCGCTGTCGAGTGCGCTGACGCTGTATATGGCCCCGGCGGAAGGGGTTGATCAGTTGCCTGATCGTTGAGTGACAAGGTGGGTTACCCGCAGTCGGTGCCGGCTAAATCGCGCAGCGCGGGCAGATCGAGCAATTTGACTTCGCGTTGGTGAATGCGGATGAGGTTTTCACGTGCGAAACGGGAGAACAGGCGGCTGACCGTTTCCAGTGTCAGGCCTAAATAATTGCCGATTTCTTCCCGGCTCATGCGCAAAATGAATTCAGACGAGGAATAGCCGAGGATGGATAGCCGTTGCGACATGTTTACCAGAAAAGCCGCCAGGCGTTGTTCCGAGCGCAAAACGCCCAGTGATACGACCAACTGGTGTGAGCGCTTCATTTCCGTGCTGGTCAGACGGCGCAACTGTTGCTGCAGTGACGGGACATGCGCCGCGATGCGGTCGATTTCCTCGACACGTGCCACACACACCTCGCTGTCTTCCAGCGCAACCGCGTGCGATAGCTGGTGTCCTTCCAGAAAGCCGTCGAGTCCGGCAATTTCCCCCGGTAATAGAAAGCCCGTTACCTGCACATGGCCCGAAGCGTCTTCCAGTTGTGTTTTGAGTGACCCCACCCGAATGCCGAAAATGGCGTCGGCGCGATCGCCTGCTTCGAACAGGCTTTCGCCCTTGGGAATGCGTAAACGCTCCTGGACGACTTCTTCGAAGCGACTGATATCGATGGCCGACATGCCCATAGGCAGGCACAGGTTGTTCAGCATACAGGTTGAACAACGGCTTGAGTCTTGCGTCAGAGGGATTCGTTTCTGCATAGACGTCGTGGTGCCTGGGGGAGTCGCGTATTGAGGGAAGTTTATATGCCTGTGCAATAAGCTTATGATACGACTTGGACGCAATTGTACATGTTTATGTAACGATTGACATCATATGCAAATGATTTTCGTATCCGATATGCATAGTACAAACAGCTTAATGCTTATCCCAATAACTGGGCCGGGCGTAGGTGTTTTTCAGCATTTCAACAAAAACCCGCAGTCGTTGCGGTTGATGCCTGCGTTCGGTAAGGATGGCAAAAATACCGTTTGGGGGGGCGGCATAATCATCGAGCACGCTCACAAGTCGCCCCGCTTCGAGTTCTTGCCGAACCTCCCACAACGACCGCCACGCCAATCCACAACCGGCCAGTGCCCATTCAAGCAAAACGGAGCCGTCGGTACTGGTAAGAGTGCCTTTTACCCGGTGTGCTCTTACCTTGCCGTTGTGTTGAAGCAGCCAGCCTTTCGACTGGTTCCCCTGGCTGCCGAACGACAGGCAGTTGTGCTGAATCAGGTCGTCGGGCGTGTCGGGGCGGCCGAATCGGTCGAGGTAGTCGGGCGAAGCGACAATGACACGGCGGTTATCCGCCAGGCGCATTCCAATGAACTGGGAGTCGTCCAGGTCGCCGATCCGGATGGCGCAATCGTAGCGTTCCTCAATCAAGTCGACCAAGCGGTCGGTCAGGTCGAGCGTAATGTGAATTTCGGGGTAGCGGAGCAAAAAGGCGGGTACCAGTGGGGCGATATGACGGCGCCCGAAGCCGGCAGGCGCACTAATGCGCAGTTCGCCGCTGGGGCGGGCACTGCCTTGCGCGACCTGGCTTTCCGCATCGCTCAGTTCTTTCAAAATGGATTGGGCTTTTTCCAGAAAGGCAGTACCTTCGTTTGTCAGGGACAAACGCCGGGTCGAGCGTATCAGCAATTTCACGCCCAGCCGCTTTTCCAGCGCATCCATGCGGCGTCCCATCATGGTGGGCGCAACGCCTTCGGCCCTGGCTGCAGCCGAGAGGCTGCCCAGAGTGGCAACAGAAACAAAACTTTCCAATTGTTTGAATTTATCCATTTTTCACATCTTGAAATGCAGCGTTGCGGCCTTATTTAATCATCATTCGAGCAGATGCTCAGCCTTATTTTTGAAAGAAGACTATGCGATTCGACAAATTAACAACCAAATTTCAGCAAGCACTTGCCGATGCGCAAAGTCTTGCTATCCAGAACGATAATCAGTATATCGACCCGTTGCACCTGTTGTCGGCCTTATTGGCTGACACCGATAGCGGGGCCGGCAGTTTGCTGGCCCGGGCAGGCGTTGCGGTGAATCGGCTGGCACCGGCCGTTTCTTCCGCGATCAAGTCGCTGGCACAAGTGCCTGGCTCGGCGGGCAACGTGCAGATCGGGCGGGAGCTTCAGTCGGTGCTTGCACGCACGGATAAAGAAGCATCGAACCGTGGCGACGCCTACATTGCGAGCGAGCTGTTCCTGCTGGTGCTGGTCGACGACAAGTGCGAGGCCGGCCGCCTGTTGCGTGAGGCGGGGGCGCAACGCAAGCCGTTGGAAACGGCAATTGACGCGGTGCGCGGCGGCGCTACGGTGGGCGATCCGGAAGGAGAGTCGAACCGGGAAGCCTTGTCGAAATACACAACCGATTTAACCGAGCGTGCGCGTGAGGGCAAACTGGACCCCGTTATCGGGCGCGACGATGAAATCCGCCGCACTATCCAGATTCTTCAACGTCGTACCAAGAACAACCCCGTCCTGATTGGTGAGCCGGGGGTGGGCAAGACGGCAATTGTGGAGGGCCTGGCCCAACGCATCATTAATAACGAAGTGCCCGAAACCCTTAAAGGCAAGCGGGTCCTTTCGCTTGATCTTGCCGCTTTGCTGGCCGGAGCCAAATACCGTGGCGAATTCGAAGAGCGCCTGAAAGCGGTTTTGAAAGAGCTCTCGCAGGATCAGGGCGGCATTATCGTATTCATTGATGAGTTGCACACGATGGTAGGTGCCGGCAAGGCCGAGGGGGCCATGGATGCCGGCAACATGCTTAAGCCCGCCCTGTCGCGAGGTGAGCTGCATTGTATTGGTGCCACCACGCTGGATGAGTACCGAAAATACATTGAAAAAGACGCAGCACTGGAGCGCCGGTTTCAAAAAGTACTGGTCGACGAGCCGGATGTGGAATCGACCATTGCTATTTTGCGCGGCTTGCAAGAGCGCTACGAGCTTCATCACGGGGTGGACATTACCGACCCGGCCATTGTGGCAGCGGCCGAGTTGTCGCATCGCTACATTACCGATCGTTTCCTGCCCGACAAGGCCATCGACCTGATCGACGAGGCTGCGGCGCGTATCCGTATGGAAATTGATTCCAAGCCAGAGGTTATGGACAAGCTGGAGCGACGCATTATCCAACTGAAAATTGAGCGCGAGGCGGTAAAAAAGGAAACCGACGAAGGCTCCATGCGCCGTTTGAAGGTTATTGAGGACGAACTGGAGAAACTGCAGCGCGAATACAACGATTACGAAGAAATCTGGAAATCGGAAAAGGCGGCGGTACAGGGGTCGCAATCGGTTAAGGAGGAAATCGAGCGTACGCGTGCCGAGATGGCCGAGTTGCAACGCAAAGGCCAGTTCGACAAGTTGGCCGAGCTGCAGTATGGAACACTGCCCGAGCTCGAGGCGCGCTTGAAAGCGGCCGAAGCGGGTAATGCCGACGAGCAGGAAAAGTCGGGTAAGCCTCGCTTGTTGCGCACGGAAGTGGGCGCGGAAGAGATTGCGGAAGTGGTCTCCCGTGCCACCGGTATTCCCGTCTCGAAGATGATGCAGGGCGAGCGCGAAAAGCTGCTGGCGATGGAAGCGCATTTGCATCGTCGTGTGATTGGGCAGGATGAAGCGGTCAGCCTGGTGGCGGATGCCATACGTCGTTCGCGCGCCGGGTTGGCCGACCCGGCACGGCCGTACGGTTCGTTCCTGTTCCTGGGGCCGACAGGCGTGGGCAAGACGGAACTGACCAAGGCGCTGGCGGACTTCCTGTTTGATTCCGAAGATCACATGATCCGCATCGACATGAGCGAGTTCATGGAAAAGCACTCGGTTGCGCGTCTGATTGGTGCGCCGCCCGGTTATGTCGGTTACGAAGAAGGTGGCTATTTAACCGAGGCCGTGCGTCGCAAGCCTTACAGTGTGATTTTGCTGGATGAGGTAGAGAAGGCGCATCCGGATGTGTTCAACGTACTCTTGCAGGTGCTTGATGACGGCCGTTTGACTGATGGCCAGGGCCGTACCGTGGATTTCCGCAATACGGTGATCGTGATGACATCGAACCTGGGCTCGCAGCATATACAGAGCATGGCGGGGCAACCCTACGATGTGGTCAAAGAAGTGGTGTGGGAAGAGTTAAAAACCGCGTTTCGTCCCGAGTTTTTGAATCGAATCGACGAAGTGGTTGTCTTTCACGGTTTGGAAGCCAAGCACATCGAATCGATTGCACGCATTCAAATTCATCGGTTGCAGTCGCGTTTGGCACAGCACGAAATGCGCCTGGAGGTGTCTGACTCGGCTTTGGCTCAGTTGGCCCATGCCGGATTCGATCCTGTTTTTGGCGCACGTCCGTTAAAGCGCGCGATCCAGCAGCATATTGAAAATCCGGTGGCCAAACTGATTCTGGAAGGCAAGTTCGGCCCGAAAGACGTCATTCCGGTCGACTGGCGCGACGACAAGTTCGTGTTTCAACGGACATTGCAGTAATAGCAAAAAGCCCGCTGAAAAAGCGGGCTTTTTGCATTGGGGTGCAGGTAATGCATTGGCGGGCTGCTGATGGATTGATTGCGGGCACCTTGAATCGGCCCGAATTTGTTTACAGCGTTTCTTCGCGTCCGTAGAACTTCACGCCGATTTCAATGACCTCGCGGCCCTGGGCGCGGCGATGACGGTTGGTGTCGCGCAGGGAGTAAATACAGCCGCAGTATTCCTGCTGGTAGAAGTTCTCTCGTTTGCTGATTTCGATCATGCGGGCCGATCCGCCGCCTTTGCGCCAGTTGTATTTCCAATAGGCCAGATCGGGGTATCGGGCAGCCGCCCGTTCGCCGCAACCATTGATTTGGTTCATGTCTTTCCAGCGCGAAATGCCCAATGAACTGGTGATGGTGTCGAAACCGTTTTCGTGGGCATAAAGCGCCGTGCGCTCGAAGCGCATGTCGAAACAGACGGTGCAGCGCTCACCCCGCTCCGGTTCGTTCTCCAGCCCCTTAACGCGCTCAAACCAGTTATCTCGGTCGTAGTCGGCGTCGATGAATTCGATATTGTGCTCTTGGGCAAAACGAATGTTTTCGTTCTTGCGAATCTCATATTCACGGTCGGGGTGAATATTGGGGTTGTAGAAAAAGATGCTGTACTCGATACCCGAGGCGGCCATGGCTTCCATGACTTCGCCTGAACAAGGGGCGCAGCATGAATGCAACAGCACTTTCTTGCGGTTGTCGGGGAGTTGAAGCTGGGGGCGTTTGTAATCACTCATAGCGTTTATTTTAATCGGGTAGTACCGTATTCCAAAGTGCAATGACGGCATCGCGTTCAACCACGAATTCATCCTGGGGAACACGGGCGGCTTCGGCGCCTTGCAGACGCAAGCTGTGCTGTGCCTTGCGAAAGACCCGGTAGGCGTCTGACACTTCCCGGGCGAGCTCCGCCGGAATGAGTTTTGCCTCGGATGCCAGCTTGAGCAATGTAATATTACCCAGGTTCTCTAACAGGACAGGGTGTTCGCATGCATGGCTCAACACGAGGTATTGCGTAATAAATTCAATGTCGACCATGCCGCCCCGGTCGTGCTTCAGGTCGAACAATTCGCTGCGGTTGGGGTGGCCGGCTGCAATTTTTTGTCGCATTTCCTTAACGTTCTTGTATAGCGCAGCCGGGTCGCGCTCCAGCAACAATACTTTGCGGCGGGTGGCTTCAAAGCGTTCCCCCACTTTCGGATCGCCGGCGGCAAAGCGGGCGCGCGTGATGGCCTGATGTTCCCATGGCCAGGCATGGGTGAGCTGGTATTGCTCGAATGCCTCGATGGAAACGGCCAGTAAGCCTGCATCGCCATCGGGACGCAGGCGCAAGTCGATTTCGTAAAGACGGCCTGAAGAGGTCATGGTCGAGAGCCAGGACGCCATGCGCCGTCCCAGCTTCGCGTATATTTCGCCTGCGTCGTCCCGGTCGTCGTCGTACAAGAACACCAGGTCCAGGTCGGATGCGTAGCCCAGCTCTTTGCCACCCAGACGACCGTAGGCGATGACGGCAAAATGATGGCGTGGTACAGGCAAGTGACGCTGGTCTTTGGGCTGCACCATCGGCCACACGCGTTCGATGGTTTCATTAAGCAGCATGTCGGCCAGCGCAGATAACTGGTCGGCCAGTTTCTCAACGCTCAGTACGCCGCCAAGGTCTTGTGCCAGTAATTGGAAACTGACCTGACGCTGCAAATCGCGCATTAAATTCATTTGCTGCTCGACATCGGGCTGACCCGAGGGCAGAAGGCAGGCATCGAGTTCGCTACGTAACTGTTGTGCCAATTCGGTGAAGTCGGGCGCAGCCATGAGCGAGTGCCATTCAATCAGGCCATCGAGCAACAGGGGATATTGGCGCAAGTATTGCGCAGCCCAGGGGCTAGCACCAATAATGCGGGCGACCCGGGCCAGGGTTTCGGGATACTCCGCCAGCAAGGCCAGATAAGGGCTGCGCTGCGCGATTTGTTCCACCAGGTCGCACAAACGGATGGCGGTTTGTTCCGGGTTGGTGGTTCGATGCGCGGTCTCGAGCATGGCAGGCAGCAGGGTTTTGACGCGTTTGCGGCTGCTGGTGGGCAGGCTGCGGATACGGTGGCTTTGCATCAAAGCTTCGATTCGTTGTGCAACGGTTTCGCTTGCCTGGCCAAAGTACGTCTTGACTTCGTCGTCCAGTTCGTCGGGGTTGGTATCCATAGAGGGGTTATTGTTTTCCTCTTCCGGCGATTCGCCCATGCCCGCGATGCGAAAGGCATTTCGAAACGTTCCGTTCACAAACGCACGATGCGCATTCAGCGTTTCCTCGAACTCTGATCCGGTCATGCCCATGGCAAAGGCCAGTTCCTCACGTAATTCCGGGTCGTGGGGGAGCAGGTGCGTTTGCTCGTCTTCACGGTACTGAAGCAGATGCTCCGTGCGGCGCAAAAACAGATACGCCTCTTCAAGTCGGCGCGTCAGCGTTTCGTCGAGAATGCCCGCTGAAAATTGCTGTTTCAGGGCTTTGAGCAGGTTGCGTTTCTGCAACGAAGGAGTCCGGCCTCCGCGAATGAGCTGGTTCAGTTGCACGACGAATTCAATTTCCCGTATGCCGCCGTCGCCCAGCTTGATATTGTGGGTAGCGTCGATGCCGTTGCGCCGGGTGGCGCGCCGGTTCCAGTCTTCCCGTATGCGTTCCCGCAACGCCCGCAGCGAAGACAAGGCGTCGAAATCAAAATATTTCCGGTAGACGAAAGGGCGGCGCAGCGCTTCAAGTTGCGCCCGCTGTGGCTTCGGGTCGCTGTCTTTGAATGCCTTGGCCGGGACGGCGCGCGCTTTGAGCCAGGCATAACGTTCCCATTCCCGTCCCTGGGTCACCAGGTAGTTCTCCAGTGCGTCCAGGCTCCAGGCCAGCGGGCCGGCGTCGCCATCGGGGCGCAGGCGCAAATCGGTGCGGAACACCACCCCATGCTCGTCGGGTTCGGAAAGAATCGGCATCATGCGCTGGGTTGCGCGTCCATAGAATTCATGCTGACTGATTCTGCGGCGCCCGGTGGTTTCACCCTCTTCGCCGTAAAGCATGATCAGGTCGATATCGGATGACACGTTCAATTCGCGACCACCCAGTTTGCCCATCGCCAGAATCAACATTTCCTGGGGTTTGCCGGTAGCGGGGTCAATGGGTGTGCCATGAAGTTCGGCCAATTCCGTTGCAACGGTGCGGTAGGCCTGCGCTATTGCCAGGTCGGCCAGATGCGACATGGCCTGCACGACCTCCTTCAGGTCGGCCAGCTTGGCCAGATCGCGTACGAGGACCGTGTAGAACACCTGGGTGCGGACCTCGCGCAGCGCTTTGCGCAGCGTATCAAGCGGTACAATGTCGTCGGTCGACTCGGCTTGTATGGCATACAGAAACCATTGATCGATGCGGGCGGGTGTAACAGGCTCTTGAGCCGCTTGTTCAAGCCAGGTTTCAAATTCAGGACTTCCTGCAATCTTGCGTCGCAGCGCGCCCGACCAACGGGAAGCAATTTTTATCGGCGTAGTGTGGTTCATGCTAAACACGTATAAGACGTAACCAGAAAATTCGGGTATAAGTCGAACAAGATACCGCAAAATACGCTTGTCATGTTGTCAGCTTAATCAGGGATTTCGTGCGTTCCTTTCCTAAAATACTACGTGGGCTGGGTTGGCTGGCCTTGGTCATTTATCTTGTTCTGGCGTCGTTCATTCTTATTTTGCGCTATGGGATATTGCCGAACATTGATACCTGGCGCCCGGCGATCGAACAACATATTTCCCAGGCGATGGGCGGGCCGGTTTCCCTGACCCGCCTGCAGGCCGATTGGAAAGGCCTGAACCCCAGCCTTGATATTACGGGTTTGCGCATTCACGATCGCAATAAAGATCTCGTTCTTAGTCTGCCCCGTGTGCGTGCGCAACTGAATTGGCTCGCTTTGTTGCAGGGGCGGATTCAATTCGCCACCCTGCAGGCTCAAGGGCTTGAGCTGGATTTACGCCGCGATACACAAAACAATTTGTGGGTCCTGGGTCATGAAATCGGCGCCCTTGATGACAGTAGCAGCGGGAAATCGATGCCGCCGGTGCTTCAGTGGCTCTTACACCAGAAGTCGCTGGTCGTGGAGCAGGCAACGGTGCATTGGAAAGACGAGCTGCGCAACGCACCTGTTTTATCATTGGATAATGTTCTGATAAGGCTTGAGGGAGACGGGCGCACGTTTCAGGCGCGCGTGCGGGCCGGTACCGATGCCTTGATGCAGTCTGCGCAATTGTTGCTGAGACTTGAGTTTGAGCAAAGTTTAGCGACAACAGAGGTACCCAGGCGAATGGCGGCATTGCCGGCATGGAAGCTACAGGCTTTTGCAGATATTCAAAACATGAATCTGGTTGCCTGGGCGCCTTGGATTAACATGCCGAAAGAACTTCAAAGCGGCATGGTTTCGACGCAGGCGTGGGTCGACGCCCAGCGTGATCGGGCACCGCAGGTGACGCTTGATTCGGAAATGACGAACGCCCAATGGAGCGGTGTCGACAACGCCCGGATTAAAGTGGCCCAAATGCATGTTTATGCCCAGGGCCGCCTTCCGCTGTCCGTTGGCGCAACCCCGACGCAGGAAAGCGCGCAGTTGTCCCTGGGGGTTCGCTTGCAGGCAATGGATGTCGACATGCCAACGTATTTCAGCAGTTCGCTGGCGTTTGACGATGTGCAACTGGGGGGCATGCTAACGCACGAGAAGGGCGCGTTAACGCGGCTTGACCTGAACACCGCCCGTATTGTCAATGCCGATATGGATGTGACATTTGCGGGGCATTGGCACGATGACCCGGCGTACTCAATGGGCACCGTCGAGACACAGGGACGGTTTGCGCGAGCCAGTTTGAACGCCATTCATCGTTATCTACCGTTAGAGGTTGATGCCGATGCGCGCGACTGGATGTCGACCGGTTTATTGCAAGGCCAGTTGTTGGGGGCCGGGTTTGTCTTGCGTGGAGATCTGGCTGCTTTTCCGTTCGGCAGTCAGCCGGAAAAAGGGCATTTTTATGTGGGCGGGCCATTTGAAGATGCCATTATCGATTATGTGCCCTCAACCCCCGACAGCCCGGGGTGGCCGCGCCTGGAAGGGTTGAGTGGCTTGGCATCGTTGACCGGGACTGAGCTGCGTGTACAGGCCAATTTTGGGGGGATAACACCAGGAGACGGGCCCACGATTGCACTTGAGCGGGTTTTGGCGCGTATCCCCAATGTCGAAGACAATGCCACTTTGCTGCTCCAGGGTCAGTCATCGGCCCCGGCTGCCGCTTATCTTGCGTTGAACCGGCATTCGCCGTTAAGTGGCCTGTTGGACAATGCGTTGGATGAGGCACAGGCCGACGGCGCCTGGCGTGTGCCTTTGTGGTTGAATGTGCCTTTGTACGATACCGATGCAACCACGGTGTCGGGGTCGATCGTGTTCGATGGCGGTACGTTTCAACTTGACTCGGCCATGCCGGTCATGTCGGGTGTGAATGGGCAGCTTGATTTTTCCGATACCGGCATTCGCTCCCAGGGTGTCAAGGCCAACGCTTTGGGTGGCGCGCTTGCCGTTTCAGGAGGCCTGGGCGGCAATAACAAAAACCTTGTGATTGCCGGCGAAGCCGATTCACAGTCTCTTGCGCGTTTTGCCGGGCTAAGTCAATCGGTGGGCCTGGAAGGACGCGCTGCTTATCGCGTCGAGGTCGAGCGCACACCGGTTGGCCGTTACGATATCGATTTAACATCCGACCTGAAGGGCATGCGAATTGATCTGCCCAGTCCGTTAGGCAAGTTTGCCGACGAAACCATGCCGCTTTATGCGCAGTGGCAACCGTTGGGCCAGGGGCGGGGGCAATTGCAAGTGCGCCTGGGTGACGACATTCGCATGGATATGCGTCGTGACCCGGCTGTAAAAGGCACGTATTTCAATCGCGCAGCCATTGGACTGAACAAACCGCTTGTTCTTCCCGAGGCCGGCATGAATATCGACATTCGGTATCCGGCGCTTGACCTGGACGCCTGGCTGGCCCTGATGGATTCTTCAACTGGCAGTGCCGAAACGTCCCCCGGCTTGTTACCGGCACTCAGGCAGATTCGTATCCAGTCTGACCGTTTACGTGTCCAGGATGTTGATTTAGACAAGGCAACCCTTACGATTTCGCCGCTTGAACAACCCGACGGCTGGCGATTGGATATCAGTTCCACCCAGACGGCCGGCACGTTGTGGTGGCGAGAACCCGTTTTGTCCCAACCTGCTTCGCTTGAGGGTAAATTTGCGCGTCTGGCGCTGGGGAACCCGGATGCGTCTCCTGCGCAAGACGAAATCAAGCCACCATCTGAGTCACGATTTGAAGATTTCAAAATACCCTCTCTTAATCTGACGGTCGACGAATTGATGGTGTACGGCGAGGATGTCGGGCAAGTGATGCTGAGCGGAGCGGTTTCCGGCGCCGGGCGTGTGCTAAATATTGATCAACTGGAAGTCAAGAACACAGGCGCAACGCTAACCGGGAAAGGTGCATGGCGGCTCGATGGTGCAAACAGGGGGTTGTCGTTGAATGCTTCATTGGCGGTTCAGAATCTGGGACATTTTCTTGACCATGTCGGACTGAAGCGGGCTGTGTCCGGCGGTAGTGGTTATATTGAAGGCACATTAACCTGGAATAACCTGCCTTGGCGTTTTCAGAAGTCGGACTTGCAAGGGCAGTTGAACGTTAAGCTTGAAAAAGGACGTTTGAGTTCCGTGAACTCGAGATCGGCGCGTGTGCTGGAGCTATTGTCGTTGCAGTCTTTGCAGCGCATTTTTTCATTCGAGGCGAATCCCGAGGGCGCTTTCGCACAAGGGTTTCCATTCGACTTGCTGGAAGGCTCGATACAGATTCAAAGCGGCGTGATGAGCACCAATAATTTTCGCGTGAACAGTCCCGTGGGTAACATCAGTCTGGGGGGTGACGTTAACGTGGTGAATGAGACGCTGGATATGCAGGCAATGGTGGTACCCAATCTGGACATGAGCGGGGCGTCGATCGCGGCAGGCATTATCAACCCCATCGTGGGTGTGGGCGCATTTTTAACCCAGTGGCTGTTGAAAGCACCGCTGAGCAAGGCCATGACGATTCACTATGATGTTTCGGGGACCTGGGCCGATCCGAAACTGCGCGAGCTGAAATAAAAAGGGCTGGCCTTGCGGGTGTCAGGCACCGCCCGGCCAACCCTGTTTGTTCAGCGATGTGTATGCCTTTTGGTTAATACACCCCTTGTTGCAGCATGGCATCGGCCACTTTGACGAATCCGGCAATATTGGCGCCGTCTACATAGTTCACCTTGTCTTCGCGCTGACCATAGCGCAAGCAGTTTTGATGAATGTCGCGCATGATCGCGTGCAGCTTGGTGTCGACGTCTTCACGTGTCCATGACAGTCGGGCTGCGTTCTGGCTCATTTCAAGACCCGACACGGCAACACCGCCTGCATTACTGGCTTTGCCCGGCGCATACAGCACACCGGCCTCAATAAAGCGGTTGGCCGCATCAATGGTGGCGGGCATGTTCGCGCCTTCCGAAATGCAGCGCACACCATTGCTGATCAGCGTTCTGGCATCGTCAATGTCCAGTTCATTCTGGGTGGCGCATGGCAGGGCAACTTCAGCCGGAATGTGCCATGGGCGCTTGCCTTGTTCATAGGTCAGGTTCATTTCCCGGGCATAGGTCGACAGGCGGGCGCGGCGATTGTTCTTGATGTCCATGAGCAATGCGAGCTTTTCAGGGGTGAAGCCGGCCGGGTCGTGGATGCAACCTTCAGAGTCGGAAGCAGTAATGACTTTGGCGCCGATCTGCATGCACTTTTCAATTGCGTATTGCGCGACATTGCCCGACCCGGAAACAGATACGGTCATGCCGTCCAGGGAGCGTCCCGCGTGTCTGAGCATTTCTTCGGCAAAGTAAACCGTGCCATAGCCTGTCGCCTCAGGACGGATGAGGCTGCCGCCGAAGCTCAAGCCTTTCCCGGTAAATACGCTGGCAGCCGAATTTGACAGCTTTTTCATCATGCCTGTCATGTAGCCCACTTCGCGCGCACCCACACCGATATCGCCGGCAGGCACATCGGTATCCGGACCGATATGGCGGTACAACTCACAAATCAGCGCCTGGCAAAAACGCATGACTTCACCGTCGGATTTGCCTTTTGGATTGAAATCGGCACCGCCTTTGCCCGCCCCCATGGGAAGCGTGGTGAGTGCGTTCTTGAAAGTCTGTTCAAATGCCAGGAACTTCAGGATCGACATATTCACCGAGGGGTGAAAGCGCATGCCGCCCTTGTACGGCCCAATAGCCGAGTTATGCTGAATACGGAACGCCCGGTTGGTTTGCACTTGCCCCTTGTCGTCGACCCACGATACACGAAACTGGATCACGCGCTCTGGTTCCACCAGGCGGTTCAACAAGCCTTGCTCGGCATACTGCGGATTTTGTTCGATAAAAGGCCATAGCGATGCCATCACTTCTTTTACCGCTTGCATGAATTCGGGTTGATGGGGGTCGCGCACCTGGAGTTGCTCCAGGTATTGACTAAGACTGGGTAGTTTCATTCGGTTTTGCTCTGTAGTTTTGTGGCGGGCACGAGAATACCGGCACAGTGGCTAAAGAAAATTGTTTTTTTGCCCTTTATTTTGGGGCTTATTATGCATCAAGCCTCTCGAGAGAGAGGCTTGATGGGATGCCGCTTCTTTTATTTTTTCATCATCTCGAAGAATTCCGCATTGTTCTTGGTTGCGCGGATTTTATCCAGGATGAACTCCATGGCCGCCACTTCGTCCATGTCGTGAATGAACTTGCGCAGCACCCAAACCTTCTGTAAAAGCTCGGGTTTGATCAGCAATTCTTCTCGACGGGTACCCGATTTGTTCAAGTTAATGGCCGGGTAGACCCGTTTTTCAGCAAGGCGGCGCTCCAGATGAACTTCAGAGTTGCCTGTGCCCTTGAATTCTTCATAAATCACTTCGTCCATGCGGCTGCCGGTTTCAATCAGCGCGGTGCCGATAATCGTAAGCGAACCACCTTCCTCAAGGTTACGTGCAGC
>TARA_R100000306_G_C4381657_1_pt1 | contig 16019 bp, 27 predicted proteins | sample TARA_R100000306 | Tara Oceans TARA_R100000306 (sample SAMEA2620824) | marine metagenome | biome: marine biome (ENVO:00000447); feature: mesopelagic zone (ENVO:00000213); material: "saline water (ENVO:00002010), including plankton (ENVO:xxxxxxxx)" | depth 1000 m | reverse complement strand
AACCCTTTCCGAAGACCATTTAATATCCTCGCAAACGTATCCATCAGGAAGTCTGAATACTCCCGAAATGGTGCTGTGTGGACTGGTTAAAAGATACAGCGCGAGCATTCGCGCATCTTCAGATAGAGACAGAATTGTTCCGCTCGTCCAAAAAGACGAATGAACCTTGCCATAATCTCTCATTGACTTACCTCGCTGAGTTCAGGATGAACGACACGGGCCAGCGGTTGTATCGCCACCTGGTAAGCCTGTTCAACGTGGGTTGGCCATAAGCCCTTTCTAATCAGCTTTGCGCGAGTCTGATCTACGTATTCCCATTCACGTTTCCAGCGCTCCTCGCGGCTCATGCCGCCCTGATCATGTTGACGGTGAAGTTCTGGACATAGTGGAAAACAAAGCGAATCGCAGGCTTTTAGGCCCATCCCTTTGCCAAAGTTGACATGGCAAGCTTGGGCTTCGCCACCAGTGATGAGGCAGCCCAGTGCAGCCACATTCCTTCGATGCTGCACACTACGCAATACCGTCGATTCACTTTCACGATGCTTTAAAGCCCTCCCAAGCGATTCAGCTATGCGTTGAGCAAGCCCAAAACGCGATTTCGAGCTTTGCTTTGTTTTCAATGATTTACTTGATCGCATTGGTGTTTTACGCTGCAAGCCTTTACCGGGTTTAAGTGTGTTGTTCCAACTCATGCGGCCCTCACTTCTTTCGGGTTGGCATGAAACTGAACGCCCATAGACGCGCCGTCGGCCTCAACCTTTGTCAGGTATTGGGAAAACCCGTAAACGGTCAAATCTTTTGTGCTGGCTTTCAACACCCTTTCACCGTTCGGCGTGAAGGCCCATTTTTGATAGGTATCCGGGCTTCTAACCAGCAAATGCAATTCGGGATCGTTGTCTTCTGGCAGGTGTTCGCGCTTGAATAATTCATGCCAAAGTTCGGCGCTATATTTGCGCCCGTTCTGCCAAGCTTGCTCGGCAATATCTGACAACGGCCCCACCCACATCAGTGCGTTTTGATCTGGCTTTCTCGCTTTCACTTGTTCGCGAATAACAACCTCAATCGGTTTATCGCTATCAAGCGGTAAGCTGCGTAAATAAGACCAAAGTCTGTCCAGTTGCACAGACGACCTTAAAAGCACTTTCTTGGTTTGGACCTTGTCTCGCTCCACGCCTACGTCCCTAAAAGAGGATCCCGCTGCGCTATCTGAGAGCCGGCGCCATAAATATGGCGCTCAATCAGCAGCCGCACATATTCAGCTTTAGTCATGCCGGCCATCCTGGCCAGCGTGATTAAGCGCTCGTTGGTATCCTCGGCAACCGTTACGTCGCACCGCTCTGTGCATTTGCCGTAAATGGATCCGTTGGTGCGTGATTCAGATTTCTTTACCATCGTTCAATCTCCCGTTAATTGCCGTCTTTAAGCCTGTAGCCAGAAGCGGCACAATGTCAGCAAGTCAATTAGTTTTGGACCGTGTCAGAAGGCCCAATAGGGATACGACTATCCCTTGGGTCAGGCTTCCACGGATTATTTGGATTTGTGTGGGCGGCAGGCCTGAAGGAATAGCTATTCATAATGTCTCCATCACGAGCAGTAGGATCAACACCAGTGAATTTGAAACAAGAGTTTCCGGAGCCGGAAACATCCGCCTTTCCACCTTGTAAGAATTTGAGGTATTTCTCAGCCGCTCCGACTATCTGTTCGGCAGATGCGGGTACAAGCACCGCGCTGCGCGTTTCAAATGCGTACCCCAAAGCGATCATGCGTTGCTTGGCCTCTAACCTGGATTGCTTACTCATGAGCGGACTCCGTTGTAGTTGGCGGTTGTGCGATTTCGGGCCATATCTCCTGCCAGTCATCGGGCCGCAAATCACGACGAGTAACGGCGCCGTCGGTAGCGCGTTCGATGGCCGTGCATTGTTCGGCTGGGATTTTGCGTAATCCGTCTCGCCAGAAACAGACGGCTTGAGGCGTGACACCTATTGCTCTTGCAAGAGCCGAGGCGCTGCCCAGTTTTGTGATGGCGGTTTTGATGGCGTTCATGCGCCAATTCTACACTTGTAGATTTATAAATTCAACAAGTGTGTTTGATACTGTTTCTACAACTGTTTAAAGTTGCCAAATGGCATTAGGAAAGCAAGTCAGACTCTATCGAGAACGCCTCAGTCTTACGCTCGAACAATTAGAAGAAATGTCAGGCGTGGCGATAGGCACAATCAGCGCCCTTGAGGTGCGGGATAGTGTTCGCTCTAAATATGCTCCAGCGTTAGCTAATGCATTTGGCCTCACCCTGGAACAGCTATACGACGAATCACGAAACTGGCTAACAGAAGAAGAACTACAAAAGGCCGATAGGAAAACAGCGGACAAACCAGCAAGCAGTGAGTGGCCATTTAAGCAAATCACGATTGACCGCTACAACCTACTAAGCGACAAGCAAAAAGAAGCGATAGAAGAATGGGTGGATCAGCAAATCACAAGCTATACGAGCCACACCTCAGCGAATAAAAGCCCAAGAAATAAACACAAACTCACCGCATAGACCAATATATCTAGTTTATTCAAACGGTGTTTTTTTAGGCGGAAGGTAACTTTGTATGACAATTGCATCAAGATCAGTCCTGTTTATATCTGCACTTACCATTGCTGGCTGCATGTCAGTTAGCGAGGTGCAGCAAGTGGATCGCGACACCTATATAGTTTCAGCATCAGCTAAAGGCAATACGATCAACAATCAAGAACTCATGATTGCCTCGGCCAAGAAAGCCCGAGAGTTTTGCGCTCAAAAAGGCCTCGACATGCTCCAAGTAGAAGGGCTTCTTTCTCATCGAGGCATTGGTGACCGCGAAATGATGTTTAATTTCCGTTGCGTACCAAAATAACTGCATGGCCAAATATGGATCGCCGGGGAGGCAGTTGGCGTTATCGCTGTTGAGTAATTCGCCGCATACTCATTCAGCTTTTACGCATTTTGTTATGGCTGCTGTGCGCATCATTAAAGATCAACATAAGCGATCATGGTTTGGTCGGGACCCTGTCGTTCTTGCATACAAAATCTTTTATGACAAATTACGCAACGTAATTATCGCAATGGAAATTGATGGCTTGATTGATGGCGCTCTAAGCGATATCGGTGTCGTTGAAGTGTTTGTAAGGCATTTCGATATTTTCAAAATGGCCTATCCGAACTGGCAAGACGGCTATCAAGCAATTGATGAAATAATATTTTTTGACCGATCAGAAAACGATATAGCAGCTATTTTTAGTAGGCATCGGTGACACGTTTCACTTGTTAATTATTATTTTCCAGCAAAGAAGGCTCTATGAAAGTAAACAAACAACCAAACCAACAACGCAAGCCAAAAACCGTAACAAATAACAAAAATGCGCCATCTGGTGGGCGAAGAACATATAGCGAAGATCGCCGTCCAGAAAAGATTGAAGCCGTGCAGCCGCCCCGCCCTAAGCCTGGTAGCAACAAAAGCGAATGACTCCATCAGAAATCTTAATAAGAACCTCGCACATTTACCATAAAAGGCGGGAGCGATTCTTCCGACTAATGGATGCAGGAGCTAAATTTTTATCTATTGTCGCGTTAACCGCACTTGCGTCGGGCGATAGTTGGTTGAGCATATTGGTCGCACTGGTTAGTGGCGCTTCCACAATCCTATCAGTCGTGCTTGATTTTCCCGGCATGGCTGCAAAGCATGAGGAATTAGCGAAAGAATATGTATGCCTCCTGTCAGAGTATATGGAAAATCAGGCAAAAGACACCCAAGTTGATCGTGATATCAAAGCTGATCGCAAGCGAAGAGAAATTCAACTTCGAGAACCTTCTGTGTTGCGCGGCCTCGCGCAAATTTGCACCGATGAAGTTGAGGCCGTAATTCATCACGATGTGCCCATGAATAGGCTTTCAATGTGGCGACGATTCAAAGCGCATTTTGGAGGCGGTGAGATGCCTCCATATTGGGAGAGCCAAGAAACCGAGCCAAAATAAATTTGGCTCCGCTTTCCGTCATTAACCCCACCCAAAACTCCATTGAAGACAAAAAAATCCCAGGCGCAAGGCCTGGGTAATTACTGCAAGTTGCTGGAAACAACAACTTAATCTTATCGCCCTCCCCGTCCTCGCGTCCCCGTAAGCGTGACTCTTTCATCACGCTAACTTCTTTCTGCGCCACCCCATAAAAATCGCCAATTTCTTTATTCTACAAAAATATTCTACAAGTGTTGACAAGAATATATCTACATTTGTAGAATTGAGCCATGACGCTCCATTAGCGTCAATAACGCTCTTAAACAACCAGACCGCCGATGTTGCTCACCCTGCCTGTGGGGTGTTCGTCCGGCCCAATCGCACCCTCAGGCATGGCTGGGGCTCTGCGCGGTGTCTCTGCCGTACCCAACCTGCCAAAGCGCGTATACGGGTGAACTGAGTGAGGTATAGGCGACCGAGAGCAGGAACAGCCACGCCAGTTGGAATCCTGGCAGTGAAGTTAATCCTAATTCCCTCGAATTCTGGGGAATTGGGCGTGTGTAATCAGCCGAACACGAATATTCGAGCAGATGACCACCGGGAGAAGTCCGGGACACTGCGAGCCGTGCAATTTGGTGGATTTACACCAGATTAAAACCGGGAGTTGCGCGGATAAGTAGTACCGCATAGGCCTCTACGGAGGCCACATGCGAATCGCCACTGATGGGCAGTGCTGCGATTTTCATGTGAGGACGATATGGACATTACAGACAGCCGGCAGGACGCGCGTATTCGTGAAGCGCTAAGGCGAGCCGACGAAAAAGGAAATCTTTCTGTCGTGGCCGCAGTTACCGGCATCGCCGGTGGAGAGCAAGAGTTACGCAGAATCATGAATAGCCGTGACGAACTGCCAATTATGGATCGAGGGATGCTTGCGATTCATTTGGCTTGACCACGGGTTGGCGTTTTCTGATGACAACAAGGAGAGCAAGATGGAAGAAAAGATCATAGTCAGGCAGCCTGAAGGCTATCCAGGGCAGTTTGTCATTGAAGATAACAGCACAGCCGAATACCTGCGTTTCTCCGGCTACTTCGGCAAGCACGGGCCGCATGTGTTTGCAGCGGGGCCGGTGCTGTATGAGGCTTTGAAAGATTTAGTCACGTCTTACGAAGCGCTTGGCGCTCCATTGCCGTTATCGAAAGAAATTGAAATAGCGATTGATGCACTAGCAAAAGCAAGGGGTGAGTGATGACTAACGTAAAAATGCCTGACCCGGTGGTTTGGCGATCCAAATACAAAAGCGAACCAGGCATGATCGGGAATTATCCATGGTCGTATGTAGAGTACTCGCTTCGCCAGCCTGCTTTAAACAACTATGACATTGAAGGCCTAATCACCACCACCCAAGCCCAAGCCTATGCTGATGAACGGGTGAGGGAGGCGCTTGAAAAGGCATTAGATGCATTAAATCAAGCGCGTGACTCTATTGGGGCGGGTTCATTTGCCGAGGATAGGCAACACGAGCGCGGAATTGTTGGGCCTTATCTGGATGGCTTGGACGATGAAATTCGCACCCTATTCCCAAAACAATCAACGCCTGCTTAAGCTGGGTTCAGTTCTGCCCAGGCTCAGGCCCCTTCCCGGCTGGGTAAGCCGGAGCCATTTAAAAGGAGGTGATGCAAGTGCGAGAGCGAGTAAATATCGCTGATTTACAGTCCAAAATGCTTAGACAGGGGCGCGACTGACACAACGCGCATACGCTCCTGCACCGGCAAAGTGCAGGACCATCACGCCTGACTAATGATTTGTAGACCTGAAGGGCTTAACGATGTGGTGCCTTCCATTAGTCAGCCGTGATGGTGAAATGCGTAGGCTGATACGCGAGTGCGCCTAATAGCCCGCTGAAAATAGGCGAGGGTCATGGCCTCAGTGTGCGGGAATGCCGGGGTCAGCACCCGGCCACCATCAATTACCTGCCAGCGACTTTGAATACATTGGCGTTTGATGGCAGGTAGAAACCGAAGCAGATGCCACAGGTAGGAAATCGGATTGCGAGTGTCGCGGTCGGCCTATTTTTGGTGCAGCTTCGCGACTGGCTCACGATACGGGCAACTCTTTCCATTTTGGAAATAGTACCTAGTGACTAATTCCAATAGTCACCACTGGCGCCTTCCATTTCGGAAACACCCTCTTATTTAAGCAGTAGCGTTCAGGAAAACGTCTTGGCCGCGTTAACTCTCCGCTGACCTCCTTCACTCCGGGGCCTCACACCGGGCCTGAGCGCTACTCCTTAAATTTCCTTCCTCCACTTTTCGGAGACATCACCATGCTTTACAACCTTGAACGGGACGGCATTGCCGCCTGTCCTGATGATCCCTTGCGCGTTGCGCCACCCGAAGAAAACGCCCTTTATCCCCGCGTCCATGCGCGTATCGAGCGTGACGCCAAGCAAGAAGCTATTGGCGAAATCAAGCGGATTCTGACAGCCGGCACAGGCGTTTTTGAGACGTATGACAGTTGCGGCTGGAAGCGCACGTTATCCGCTGGCGAAGTGCTCAACGATCTGATTGAAACCGAAGAACCCGACGATCTTGCATTGATTCTGGGCGCCGTGATCAACCCGGCAAACGGCGGCAAAGAAAAGCTCGAAAGCCTGATTGAACGCTTTGCCCAAAGCCATGCGCAGTGCGTAGCCGATGCCACGACAAACGCAGAACTGGGCGGCTGATATGGACTTTCTAACTTTCGCTTTGTTCTACGCCGGCGCAATGCTGGCCATCGTATATCTCTTGGAGACCAAGATGCACAACTCAAACTGGCCCGACGGCATTAATCGTAGCGACCCCAATCACACCCTCGTAACGCCGCGAGTCAGCAAGTACGACGGCAAAGGCGCTTGGGCCAAAAACTCAAGCAACCCGCCCTGGGGCTGGAAAGTGGTCATACCAATCGGCTTGATCGTCTTCGGATTGTTTCTTTTTGGGCCGACGCTGGCCGCGCGATTAATAGGAATATGAAATGGATATCGAACAAGCAATCGAACGAGTAAGAACCATAGACAGGAAGATCGATTCCATCAAAAGGTTTATGGAAAGCGGATTCCACATTAAAGGGAATTTAGGAATGTCTAGTGGCACATGGCGGGTCGAGTTAGATCAACTGTTCTCGCCCGAAGAGCGTACTGCGCTTATTGAGCGAGAGCGAGAGCGAGAGCGCCTGGAGTCCGAACGAGCCAAACTGACCCCCGTTATCGATATGGCAAATGCTGCATTGAAAGGACTTATGACATGAGCACCGCACTCCAAAAATTAACTACCACCCTTGCGCAAAAACTCGACATGGGTGATGGCGTTGGCCTGATCGACACCCTGAAGGCGACCGCTTTCAAAGGACAGGTTAGCGACGCGCAAATGACCGCTCTACTGGTAGTCGCAAACCAGTACGGACTTAACCCTTGGACGAAGGAAATATACGCCTTCCCAGACAAGAACAACGGCATCGTTCCAGTTGTTGGCGTAGACGGTTGGGCTCGAATTATAAATTCTCACCCTCAGTTCGACGGCATGGATTTTGAGCGGGATGCCGAGTCATGCACCTGCACTATCTACCGGAAAGATCGAAACCACCCCATCAAAGTTACCGAATACCTTGACGAATGCAAACGTGGCACGGTGCCCTGGCAAAGTCACCCTAAGCGCATGCTTCGCCACAAAGCCATGATTCAGTGCTCACGTTTGGCATTCGGTTATAGCGGAATTTACGACCAGGACGAGGCCGAGCGAATTGTCGAGTCTAGCGAAAAAGACATGGGGCAAGCCCAACAAGCAACACGCGCCACTCCCGAATTACCCAATTACAGCAAAGACGATTTCGAGAAGAACCTACCAGTTTGGCGTGATGTGATTGCGGCCGGCAAAGCGACCGCCGATCAAATCATCGCTCGAGCGTCAACCAGGGGCGTGTTGAACGAAGAACAAAAGAAAGCTGTTCGCGCACCCATCAAACAAGAGTCAGAAGCCGCCGAATCGCGCGTTGAAGACGCCGAATTTAAGGCCGCACACGAAGGAGCAGAACAATGAAAGAGCTACAGGTAATACAAGGCACCCCGAAATGGCTGGCGGAGCGCGCCAAATACTTCGCCGCCAGCGAAGCGCCTGTAATGATGGGTGCGTCAAAGAAAATGGGCCGCAATGAACTGCTAAGGCTCAAATCAACAGGGAATGAACGCGAGTACAGCGATTGGGTGCAGCGCAATTTGTTCGACAAGGGCCATGCGTTCGAAGCCCTGGCCCGCATCATTGTCGAAGGAAACATTGGCGAGGAACTTTACCCTGTCACCGCAACCGACGACGACGGTTGGTTGTTAGCTTCAATGGACGGCATGACCATGCTTGGCACCGTCTTGTTTGAACATAAGATGTGGAACCCCGAATTGGCAGCAACCGTCTGCGCGGGCGAATTAGACCCCGAATACTACTGGCAGCTAGAGCAACAGCTTCTTGTCACCGGCGCGGAGAAAGTCATTTTCGTTGTGTCTGACGGCACGACAGACAATTGGATGCAGATGACTTACAGGCCGGTCAAGGGCCGAGCAGAGAAACTAATTGCTGGCTGGAAACAGTTTGAGCAAGACCTGGCCGAATATGAAGTCGTGCCAGAAAAGCCACAGCCCGTCGGCAAAACAATGGAAAGCCTGCCTGCCCTTCGCATTGAGTTAACCGGCGCTGTCACGGCAAGCAACCTGGCTGAGTACAAAGAGCACGCATTTGAGGTGATTCAGTCGATCAACACCGACCTTCAGACCGACCAGGACTTTGCCGACGCAGAGAAAACGGCCAAATGGTGCAAAGACGTTGAAGATCGACTGGATGCAGCCAAGCAACATGCTTTAAGCCAAACAGCCAGCATTGATGAATTGTTTCGCACTATTGATGCCATTTCGGCGGAAACCCGGACGAAACGCCTGGAGCTTGATCGTTTGGTCAAGGCGCAGAAGGAAAACCGACGCCTTGAAATCAAAACAACGGCTGAAGCATCACTGAAAAAACACCTTGACGCATTAAACGACCGAGTACAACCCGTTCGCTTTACTGTCCAGGCCGACTTTGCAGGGGTAATGAAAGGCAAGCGCACCATTACCACCCTGCAGGATGCCGCCGACACCGAGTTGGCCAGAGCAAAGATTGACGCAAACCAATTGGCCGACAAGATTGACGCAAACCTGAAGCTGATTCGGGAAGCCGGCCATGACTTCCTGTTTTCAGACCTTCAGGCGCTGGCGCTGAAAGAAGCCGACGATCTGAAAATGCTTATTGACGCCCGAATCACCAAGCATAACGCCGAAGAACAGGCAAAGATCGACGCCAAACTGGCGGCCGCGCGCGATGAAATCAGGCAAGAGGAACAGGCCAAAGCGGTCGATCAGGCGGCAAAGCCAGTTGAGCAAACAGCCAAACCGGTTGAACAGGAAGCGTCAAAAGCCGCCCCATCCGCGTCGGTAGGAATGCGCACTGGCGGTTCGGTGCGAACACCTACAGCCAAACAAACCCGCCCTACTGATCGTCAGATTATCGACTGTCTGACGCTTCAGTTCCGCGTCCACGATTCCAAGGTTATCGAGTGGTTGCTTGATATGGACCTGGAAGCAGCCAGCCGGGAATTGGAATCAGCTTTTTAAGGAACTCACATGAGCGAAACAGGCGAAATCTTCAATGCCATGCGCGACCACAAGAAAGCCCTTCGAGCAAAGTATGGCGTGCACTGCCCGCAGTGCGCCATCAAGCGCCCCAAGGCGCACCCGTCAATCTTACTTCCCCAGCAACGGTGCCGGGTTGACGGGTACCGCGACCCTCGCGACGAACTCACCGACCAACAATATCAGGACGTTTAGGAGGCCCAAATGGCAGGACTTTCTTCACTAGCAAAGGCAGGCGATAACGAACGTTTAGCGCACCTATTGTCGCGGTGCGTAAAGACTGAAAGCGGCTGTCTTGAGTATCAAGGCAGTGTTCAATCGAACGGGTATGCAAGAGCAACCGTTAGAAGAAAAACAGACCACGCTCATAGACACGCATACAGGCTATCGAGAGGCATAGAAATACCCAAAGGTATCGATGTGTGCCACCGATGTGATAACCGCAGGTGCATCAACCCTGGTCACCTATTCCTTGGGACGAGGCTGGTCAACATGCAAGACGCTGTATCAAAAGGACGCCAAGCAAAAGGGGAGGCCTTGCCAAATTTTAAGGTCACTTCCTACGTTAAAGCAGAGATAGTCGCCATGGCAAAAGCCGGAATTCCTTACAAGGACGTGGCCGCAGCCTTTGGTATCTGTAGACAACATGCTGGATACATAGCAATCCAAAACGGAGTAAGACGAGATGGCATCAGTAAGTAAATGGATCGGCATCGGAAACCTTGGCAGAGACCCGGAGGTAAGGTACTCGCCTGATGGGGTTGCCATATGCAATATCTCAATTGCATGCACTAGCTCATGGAAAGATCGGAACACAGGTGAAAAACGCGAGGAAACAGAATGGGTGCGCGTTGTGTTCTACAACCGCCTGGCTGAAATCGCCGGCGAATACCTTAAAAAAGGCCGGGCCGTCTACGTTGAGGGTCGAATAAAAACCCGCAAATGGCAGGATAAGGAAACCGGTGCTGACCGTTACTCAACGGAAATCATTGCCGAGCAAATGCAAATGCTTGGCGGCAACGACAGCCAGGGCGAATCAAGCAACCAACAACGACCGTCGGCCAGAGCGCCGCAGCGAAAACGGCCGGCAGCGCCACAGGCTCCGGCGGCTAATCTGAGCGACCTTGACGACAGCATTCCGTTTTAAGGGTCCGTCTGATAGCAGTCGTTTAGCTGTTTTTCGAGCTCTGTTAGGTCGCGATACAGATGAGGCAATTCAATTGTGACAAGGGTTCCGTAGAGTTGATGCAGTGAATCATTGAGAGGAAGTTGTGACAATCTACCGAAAAAATCCTGAACTGCTTCCCTTATCGCAAACGCGATAGCAATTCGCTCTGTACCCCCCATATCGTGCGTCGGCAAAGAATCAAAAGCTTTCAAACTAGCATCGGCCGTTGATTTTAGATACCCATGCCAAGCGACGACAAAAAGAGGGGGCTCCGTCTTTTCTATGAGCTTCGCGAGCTCGGCGGCCTGACTTGAGAGATTCAGCACTACATCTCTGTACCCAATTTCTAATCGTCGGCGCTCACGATTCTCAGCCTCAATTCGAAGAAGTCTATTCCTTTTAGTCGCATTCTCGCTGATCGTAAAGGCGCCCAATATTGCACCAATAGAGCCAAAAGCCTGTACCCAAGCTGCCCATTCTTGCGAACTGTCTGGAAACTGCCACGCAAAAATACCAACGAGTACTAGCATGCCAATGATGCTCAACGCAGCCCAACAAGGCAATTGCTTATTTTCCATTCGTTCCGCCTCCTTTCTTTAGCGGAATCATACCTTCCCAACCACCACTGCTCGTTGCCATCTTGTAACAGCAAAGGAACCACACTATGAAATCAGAAAAAACGCTTGAATGCGTTGAGCTCGTGTTGCGCCAAGCGAAAGAGCCGTTAAGCATTTCGGCCATCGGGTTTAATGCAAAAACAACAGAGGACGAAACGCGGGAAGCGCTACGCCACCTTGCACAGTCTGGCCAAATTGAACTAATCGCAGGTGGCAGAAACGGCAATCGGTACACATGGCTAAACACAGAGAAACCGGTTGTCTCGAAGGATAACGAGGAACCCCAGGAGCACGCCCAAAAACCAGTAGATGCCGAGTTTCGGGCCGATCCAAATAAAGAAGATCAGATCCTGTTACTGCTTCGCGTCCCAAAAAGAAAGCCACGGGTCATAAAGGGCCTTAATCGAGCCGCGAAAGCCGCCATCGGGGCCGTTAAAAACGGAGCCCCAAGCGCCGATGTTTATGTGCTTCAGCCTGTTGGTAGCGCCGTCCGGGGCGCTATCTGGAAAGGCGCTAACAAATCGTAGTTTTCCATAACCGACCACCCACAGGAAAAAGAAGATGCTCACCTTCGACAACCAAACCGGCCAGCTTAATAACTTAAACCTACGTGCTGAAAAGCACGGAGAAGAAAGCGTAACAGGGGCCGACCTAAAAATTCACATCAACGTTAGTAACGATTTTCTTTCCGAGTTTCACCCTACCCTTAAGTCATCGTTCTATCGCAAACCACACCCTGGCGAGATGGACTTACTCGATCAGAGCGAACAAGAGCCATCACTTAACCGACTCATTTTCGGTAACCGAATATCGGGCTTCAAGTGGGATTTTGATGTCGTCGGCGCCACGTTCATTATTCACTTCGGTACCGGCGGCAAGTCTGATCTTGTTCTCGACGAAGCCACAATCGACGGCTTTCAAATCACCCTTATGGATGGCGGCACAATCGGTCTGACCTTCCGAGTCAAGTGCGATCCAGACGAAAAGCAGATCGCAAAACTGGCTTTCCTTATCGGCCATGAAATTGAATTCTCCATGGAACCACCACAAGACAGCATTCCTTCGGAGGGCTAATCGAATGACTTACGCTTTGTTTTACGACACAGAGACATCCTCGCTTCCAATTTGGGAAAAACCTTCTGAGCACCCAGATCAACCCCATATTGTGCAATTGGCGGCCACGCTGGTCGATTTGGAATCGCGAGACACCATCAGCAGCATCGATGTGATTATCAAGCCAGACGGCTGGACCATCCCGGACGATGTTGCCGAAATTCATGGAATCACTACCGAAAAGGCGCATGACCTCGGTGTTCCAGAATCAACGGCTCTTGATATGTTCATGCAGCTTTGGGGGCAACGAGAGCGGATTGCCCACAATGAATCATTCGACGCCCGAATTGTTCGTATCGCTCAACACAGGTTCAATCTGCACGAATCGGAAATCGATGCCTGGAAGTCCGGCCAAATCCAATGCACGGCAAGACTCGCTACACCGATAGTCAAGTGTCCGCCAACGCCGAAAATGATTGCGGCAGGAAGAAAGCATCACAAAACCGCAAATCTAAGTGAGGCATACGCCTTCTTTACAGGCAATCAATTGGCCAACGCACACAGCGCTATGGTCGACGTCCAGGCCTGCATGACGGTGTATTTCGCCATTCAAGACTTGCGCGAAAAACAAGCCGCTTAACCAACCCTAAACAATCGTCACAACGGAGCCCGCCTCTCCAATAAAGGGGCGGGATAAATTTGTGCGCGTCGAAACCATAGGCAATGCAACTCTCTACCAGGGCGATTGTCGCGATGTATTACCCACCCTGCAGAAGGTAGATGCCGTGATTATGGATCCGCCTTACGAGAAAGAGGCGCACGCTAAAGGACGTCGCCTACTTGGCGCGCAAAAAAACGGTAAGCGCACTGTGGAGTATGGCGAACTTGACTTCGACCCCATGACTGAAGAATTAAGAACCTCGGTGTCCGCTTCTGCAGGTGGCTTATGCAATGGGTGGATGCTGGTTTTCTGTCAAGCAGAGGCGGTATCCAAATGGCGTTCAGCTCACGAGCTTGCTGGGGGCAAATACAAACGGGCTTGCGTTTGGATCAAGCCAGACGGCCCACCGCAGTTTACTGGGGATAGGCCAGGTATGGGGTATGAAACTATCGTCGCTTCCTGGTTTGGGGCAGGCCGTAGCAAATGGAATGGCGGCGGCCGGCACGGTGTTTTTACTCACCCTCAACGCGATAACAACAATCCCAAAGTGCACATGACGCAGAAGCCGATACGTCTCATGAATGAGCTGGTTTATCTATTTTCAAACCCATTTAGCACAATCCTGGATCCAGTTATGGGAAGCGCAACAACTGGCGTTGCCGCGTTGAACCTGAACCGCAAGTTCATAGGCATCGAAATCGACCCTGCGAAATTCGACATTGCATGCGAGCGGATAGAAAACGCATTGCGTCAAGAGAGGCTATTTATATGACAGAGAAACCGCCCCAACCGATTGCGCGTTTGCAACATGTTCAACCAGGCCAGCGAGTGATTCTGGTCGACGACCAGATAGAACGAGTGCTGCTCAAAACAGACCGCTGGTATGGCTATTTCGACGGCATGAAAGCCAGCTTATGCCATCCGGTTCACCCCGCCTCAATGGTGTTTGGTGAAGGTGATGGGTGGAGAGTGAAGGAATCAGAAAAATGATCAGAAACCAATATTCCCTAGACATCAACCACGAATTGATTATTGACAACTTCGCTGGCGGCGGAGGCGCGTCTTGCGGTATTGAACAGGCTTTGGGAAGACATGTTGATGTGGCCATTAACCACGACCCCGAAGCCGTGGCGATGCATGAGGCCAACCACCCGCAAACCAGGCACTATTGCGAGTCCGTTTGGGACGTAAACCCTCTGGAAGTCACTCAAGGCCGACCGGTGGGGCTGGCCTGGTTCTCCCCTGACTGCAAACACTTCAGCAAGGCCAAGGGCGGAAAGCCGGTCGAAAAGAAGATTCGCGGACTCGCCTGGATCGTTTTGCGCTGGGCTGCATTGGTTCGCCCTCGCGTGATCATTCTGGAAAACGTGGAAGAGTTCAAGACTTGGGGACCGTTAACCAACGATGGCCGGCCATGTCCAAACCGCAAAGGCCAGACCTTCCGAAGTTTCGTGCGCCAGTTGCAGGAAAAGGGCTTTGCGGTCGAAATAAGGGAATTACGGGCATGTGACTACGACACTCCCACAATCCGCAAACGGCTGATCATGATTGCACGTTGCGACGGGCAGCCTATCGTTTGGCCAACCCCAACACACGCAGCGCCAGACTCCGAAGCGGTCAAACAAAAGTTACTCAAACCGTGGCGTACTGCCGCCGAGTGCATTGACTGGTCTTTGCCCTGCCCTTCCATTTTTGAGCGGACCAGGCCTTTAGCAGAGAATACGCTGAAGCGCATTGCCCGAGGGCTGAAACGATACGTACTGGAGAGTGGCGATCCGTTCATAGTGAAGTGCAACCACACAAGCAGCCGCACGGTTTACGACTGCTTTCGAGGCAGCGCAATTGACGAACCATTAAAGACCATCACAGCAAGTCATGGCATGGGGCTGGTTGCGCCTTACGTGACGAAGTTTAGGCCCAGCGCTACTGGCAGTTCGCTTAAGGATCCACTTCACACCGTCACCGCTGGTGGCGAACAGGCTCGCCCAGGTACGGGAAATGCAATGGGGTTAGTTGTTCCAACGCTTATCCAGACAGGCTATGGAGAGCGACCTGGACAAGCGCCGCGCGTTCCAGGCCTTGATAAGCCACTCGGTACGGTAGTCGCAGGAGGCGCAAAGCACGCACTCGTATCCGCCTTTCTCGCCAAACACTTTGGCGGCAACTACACAGGCCCGGGGGCCGATCTTAACGAACCAGCGCACACGGTTACCGCGACCGACCACCATGCACTCGTTACCGCACACATAAAACGCGACTTCGGTGCCAGCGTTGGCCACTCCATTGACGAACCAACAGGAACCGTCACGGCTGGTGGCGGCGGGAAATCAGCTTTGGTAACCAGCAACCTGATCAAATTGCGCGGCACGAGCTTTGCAGCCGCTACCAATGAGCCATTGCACACCGTTAGCGCAGGTGGCCTGCACCACGCCGAAGTCAGGGCCTTCCTTATCAAGTATTACAGCGAAGGCGGACAGGATCAGGACTGTCGCGACCCGATGCACACGGTACCGACAAAGGATCGACTCGGCCTAGTCACCATCGCGGGCCAGGAATACCAAATTTCCGACATCGGCATGCGGATGCTGGAACCCCATGAGCTTTATGCCGCCCAGGGATTCCCAAGCGGATACATCATTGCCCCAACCGTTAACGGCAAGCGTTTACCCAAACATGCTCAGGTACGCATGTGCGGCAATTCTGTATGCCCGCCACTGGCCAAGGCCATTGTCGCCGCAAACGTACCCGAGCTGGCCGCATGGAACCAGAAGGAAATAAAGTCCGGCGCCGTCGCTGCCTAACTTATCCACACAAACTGTGAATAACCCACTGGAAAACCCTATGA
>TARA_R100000306_G_scaffold13270_1_pt1 | contig 16057 bp, 12 predicted proteins | sample TARA_R100000306 | Tara Oceans TARA_R100000306 (sample SAMEA2620824) | marine metagenome | biome: marine biome (ENVO:00000447); feature: mesopelagic zone (ENVO:00000213); material: "saline water (ENVO:00002010), including plankton (ENVO:xxxxxxxx)" | depth 1000 m | reverse complement strand
GAACATCTCGAACAGGCGCTTGCCAAAGCGATTGGTGACCCACTGTTCGAGGTTCTTCTCTTCCCGGGAGGGAAACGCCTGCGCTTTAACGTAGCTAAGGCCGACAAGGATTGATTCGAAGAACCCGACATTGAGCAATGCGTTCATTGGCTTTAACGGGTAATCGAAAAACTTGCCCTGGTAATAGATCCGGGACAAGCGTGGCCGGACCAGAAATTCTCCAGAAAGAATGTCCATCCACCAGTTGTGAACCCTGTCCACCTTTGTAAAAAATCGGTGGCCACCAATGTCGAAGCGATAGCCCTTGTAATCGACCGTGCGTGATATGCCACCGACTTGCCGGTCCATTTCAAACACAATCGGCTCGACACCGGCCCGCGACAATTCCAGAGCGGCCGTCAAACCGGCCGGGCCTCCTCCTATGATCGCACATCGAACTTTACTGTCTTTTGAGTCCATTATCTTATGTTCCCGGATTAAGTAGCTTCTCTGCTTCAACCGTCCAGCCGGCATCAATGATTGCTCAACCTCTGCCAGCTCCCTAAAGCTTCGACCGCAGATTTGATTACCGTTTCAGACTGTTGAAACAGCCACCTCTGCCTTGCCAGAACACCAGTGCGAGTCGATGTGCACCGATTATTAGCCCTCTATTCATGTTTACCCAGCGTGCGCCAGCATTGAAACCAGCGCGGAGCCCATCTCTACAGGCTATCCATGAACGCTTTAAAAACTTCTAGCATGTAATTGACCATCTCATCGGTGATTCCTGGGTAGACACCGATCCAGAAGGTCTGATTCATGATGATATCTGTGTTGGTCAGGTCACCGATGACTTTATGTTCACGGTCCCTGTAGGCAGGTTGCCTTAGGAGGTTTCCAGCAAACAGGTTGCGTGTGGCTACTTTTTGACGCTCGAGATATTCCGACAGATCGTTCCGGCTAAACGGTGCCTCAGGGCGCACAGTAATCAGGAAACCAAACCAGCTCGGATCACTGAGTGGTTCGGCTTCAGGTAAAATCAGGTGCTCGCTGTACGGAAGCAGCCCATCATGCAGCCTTTGCCAGTTTTTCTTACGTGCATTGATGAAGTCAGGTAACTTTTTCAGTTGCGCCACACCAACCGCCGCCTGCATATCGGTTACCTTCATGTTGTAGCCAATATGAGAGTAGATATATTTGTGGTCGTATCCATCAGGCAAGTCGCCAAGCTGCCATTCGTAGCGCTTTCCACAAGTGTTCTCGTCACCGGGAGGACACCAACAATCTCGCCCCCAGTCCCTAAAAGACTCAACCAGTTTTTTAAGCGCAGGTCGATTTGTCAGGACGCATCCGCCTTCCCCCATCGTGATGTGGTGGGCCGGGTAAAAGCTGACGGTCGACAGATCGCCAAATGTCCCGGTGGGCCGGCCGTCGTAAAGAGAACCAAGCGCATCGCAATTATCCTCGATAACATAAAGATTATGCTTTTTCGCGCACTCCATGACCTTGTTGAGGTTGAAAGGATTTCCAAGGGTGTGGGCGATCATTATTGCTCTGGTTTTTGGCGTAATTGCCTCCTCCAGAAGCCGGGTGTCCATATTGTAGGTACCGAGCTCCACGTCGAGGTAAACCGGGATCATGCCATGTTGGATTATCGGATTTACTGTTGCCGGGAATCCTGCTGCTACCGTAATGACTTCATCGCCTGGCTTTAGCCTCTTTTCACCGAGAGTTGGCGATGTCAAGGCGGAAAACGCTAACAGGTTGGCCGAAGATCCTGAATTGCAAAGAATGGCACTACGTATTCCGAGATATTGCGCGAATTCCTTTTCAAACTGACGGGCAAACCGTCCTTCCGTCAGCCAGAAGTCCAGCGTCGCGTCCATCAGGTGGATGAGGTCGTCTTCGGAAAATACACGACCGGATACTGGAATATAGGTTTCTCCCGGAACAAAAATACGTTGACCAAACGCCGCCCGGTAATAGCTTTCAACTTTAGCCTTTATGTCATCTCTGATCTGATCTGCCTGCATTACTGGAAACTCCCGCCTGAGGCCCATCCAATTCCCTGGTCACGTGCGCAATCCACATACTCCTGAATGTGATCCGCACAGACCCTGTACATATCATCAGAATCATCGCCTTTCTCTAGCATGGCCTGATAATGTTTCCACCAGGTCACGGTTTCCTCGATCGCCTTTTCCCAGTTATAGACGGGAGACCATGAAAGCCGGTAAGCAGCTTTATCCCAGTTAATCCTGAGAACCGGTGTTTCGTGACCATCCTCTGGCTGAGAGCTTGTCTCGTAACGACCGCTACCCCAGTATTTAAGAGCTTTCTCAATGACAGACCGTGAAGACACCGGCTCCCTTTCTGCAGGACCGAAGTTCCAGGATTCACTGTAACCCTCAGGCTCTTCGAGCAGTTTCAAGGCAAGACAGAGATAGCCACTTAGCGGTTCGAGTAAGTGCTGCCACGGCCGTATGCTGTCTGGACGGCGCACTTGAATAGGCTGCTCATCCATGCACGCACGCATACAATCCGGGAGTAGACGGAAGCGAGCAAAATCGCCACCGCCGATAACATTTCCGGCCCTGGCTGATGCGATGGCAACGGGATGATTGGAAAAGGTGACGCGATCACTGTTTTCAGACCAGGATTCCTGCCACGTACTGCGATAGGAAGAAACCGCCAATTCAGCCATGGCTTTGCTCGAACTATAGGGATCAAAACCTCCCAGCCTGTCATTCTCACGGTAGCCCCAGTACCAGCCCTGATCAGCGTATACCTTGTCAGTGGTTACCGCTACCACAGCTCTGACCGATTTTGTGTGGCGCACGGCTTCAAGTAGGTTAACCGTACCCATTACATTTGTCTCGAAGGTATCTTTGGGCATTCGGTAGGAGTCAAGCACAATAGGCTGCGCCGCCAAGTGAAATACAATTTCCGGTTTGGAGGAGCTGATCACCTGAGTGAGGTTTGCGACATCGCGGACATCGCCACAATGGCTAGCGAGCTTTTGATCTAGTTTGCAAAGCCGGAAATTACTCGGTTCGGTAGGCGGGTCAAGACTGTAACCGATCACTTCCGCGCCAAGCTCTTTAAGCCATACGCTGAGCCAAGAGCCCTTGAAACCGGTATGTCCTGTAATTAGTACCCGTTTGTTTCGGAATTGATCGCCGAATTGTGTGTGCATATTAGGTAACCAGACCTTATCGATAATATCCCTGTACCGACCGCTGCCTCCATACGCTAATCAAAGCTACTGCGAGGCATTGCCAACCGACATCCGTTTCGCTTCATCCGTAGTGCAGAGCAAGTTCGGATACTGCTTAAACCCTTGCCTCTTCCCAGTCCAGCCTGCACGAGCGCTGAAAATCAGGTTACATGAGTACGCATTGTACGTATTCCTACTTAGGAATCCACGCTATTTTGATGAAAGTCGCTTACCGATGCAATGGAGCCCAATTGACAATTCGCAAAGTCCCAGAAATCCCCCACCAGTTTCCCATGGGCGCCTGCACAGACGAAAGCACCTTACTCAGAGTGCTATGTGTCGGTATGCTGCCGAGGTCTAAACACTTGACTAACCTGATCCAGAACCGGAATCTGGGAAAGGTTTTCGCGAGTCTATGATGGCGAGCAGGTTAGTTTTCCGTCGATTTCACCAACCTTGATACAGGCCGGTTCCGAATGTCCAGGGTCCTCATCTCCGTGGGAGTCATACAGGTTTTTATTATTCTGACGGGGATGATCCGGGCCAAAATCCTGTCCATGGTGCTTGGCCCCGCAGGTTTCGGGATCATTGCGACCGTTGACCAGATCGTGGTTACGGTCGTGCAGGTGGCAGGGTTCAGTATTCCGTTCTTCGCTCTGAAGTTCATGTCGCGAGCGCACAGCGAGGGAAACCGACGCTTTCAGACCGTCTACTCCAGTTTTCTGTCCGGCATATTATTGCTCTCTTTACTGACAACTTGTCTGGTCATCGGCATCACTTACTGGCATCCCACAATTTTTGGAGCCGAGCTGGCCCCGTACAAGCTGTTTATTCTGATTGCACTTCTCAACGTTCCGGCAATGATGCTGGGCATCTTTTTCGTTCATACGCTGGCTGCAGCCCAGATGACGTCGGCTAGTGCAATCCTGAATTTTATTGTCACTTTCTGTCTGGCATTCGCCGCGAGCAGCGCCGCCTGGCTATTCGGGATAGAAGCCATTTATATTTTCGTGGCCATTACCGGGCTGGCAACCACCATTGGCTCGCTCTGGTACATCAGAAAAAAACTGTCATTGGATATCCGCGATCCATCTGCGGGGATTTTAAAAGAGCTGCGGCGGAGCCCTGAAATCATTTCTTTTTCACTTTACGGTCATCTGGCCTTATCCGCCTACTCGATCACAATGCTGATAGTACGCTATGAGGTTTTTTCGACCATGGGCGAGGCCCAGGCCGGACTGCTGCAAGCTCTGTTCGCAATCGCACTGGCATTGGGGGCGATATCGAGCCCACTCAATTTTCTTTACCTGACGCCGATTCTAAGCCGGAACATCTCTAACGAAGAAAAGTTCAGAAAAGCTCATGAATTCCAGGGATTGATGGTTGTTATCACGTTCATACTGTCTCTTCCCTTTCTGCTTTTCCCCAAATTTGCCTTAACGATTTTGTATTCCTCCGAATTCAGACCCGCATCTGACTACGTTTATCTATTCATTTTCTGGCAAAGCATGCATGTCATAGTCAATGTCTACAGACAGTTATTGGTGGGGCTCGATGACGTAAAGTTCTTTGCGGTCAGCGCATTGATATCCTATTTGGTTGCTATTCTGGTCACTCCTACTCTGGTTCAGATGTACGGGCTTCCCGGCGCTGCATTCGCGTTATCCCTAAGCGTGTTTTTGAGCGGTCTGGCAATTCCATTCCGACTGGCATCCAAATTTCACTCAAGCATTCCTTTCAGCCTTTGGGTCCGGATTGCTGCCTGCCTTAGCGGTATCATTGTAACGGGGTTGATATTCTTGCACCTTGAAGAGTTCTCGGTTACGGGGTTTCTGGCAAGAGTGTTCTATATCGCATTACTGACTCCCCTGCTGTGGAAATTGCTGCCGGATGAACAAAAGCGGATGATTGCCGACATGATCGGCCGGTTCAGGGCATGAGGATTGCTGTTCCTTTTCCGGGCGAGGGTCCCTGTAGCGATTTATGGACCTGTCGTTTTGGACTAGACTTCTTTAATCACGATTCGACGAGATAGGGAATATCCGGTATGTCTGATAAAGCCACGATGATCTGGCGCTGCCCCACTTGCCACGGCTCGCTGAGCGTAATTGACACGAATCTGCGTTGCGAGTCCTGCCAGGCGCACTACCCTGTCATTGACGACATCCCCGATCTGCGCGTGGCGCTGGATTGCTGGATTGATCTGGACGAGGACCGCAAGAGAGCCCGGGAGGCGGCTGACCGGGTCGAACGTGACGGGCTCGAGGCCACCATCCACCATATTTTTCGCTCCAGCCGCGGCATGGATGAACGAAAAGCCGGTTACCGTACTCGCCAGGTACTCGCCGGTGTTGAGAAGTGCCAATCCCAGTGTTCGGACTGGCTAAAGCCCGCCGTCGAAACCAATGGCATTATTTTGGAAATCGGGTGTGGGCCCGGCCAACTGCTGGCTGCGGCCGCGACCCGAGGCTGTGATGTGATGGGAGTGGATGTGTCATTGGAGTGGCTGGTAATTGCCCGTCACCTAATAGAGCGCTACGGCGGCAAGCCTGAACTGGCTGCAGGTTTTGCGGAGCAACTACCACTCGCAGACAACTCAGTCGCAGCCATTGTTTCCCTTGATGTCATTGAACATGTTGGTGACCAGGATGCGTATGTGAGCGATCTCAGGCGTGTGCTGAAGCCGGGCGGATTTTTTGGGCTGTCGACACCAAATCGTTTCAGTCTCTCGCCCGAGCCGCATGTCAATGTCTGGGGGGTTGGCTATTTGCCCCGGTCGCTCCAGGCCCGATACGTAAAACTTGTCAAAAACCAGCCCTATACATTTACCCGCCTACTGAGTGTTCGGGAAACGAAGAAGCTGTTCTCCGGATCTAGAGGGTTCGAGGCCGAAGTCGTTTTCCCGACCATTCCGGAACAAGAGCTCTCGGGCTTCAAATCCGCCAAAAAGAGGCTCGCACTTATATACAACTGGATGGTTGGAATACCGCTGGTAAAACTCTTTCTGCCTTTTTTCGGTGCCTATTATCGTGTGTCGGGAAATATCAAAAATTGACACTCAACTGACGATCGCCTGCATTTCTGTTGTCGGGGGAGCCGCTTTGCAGCATTGTGTACGCTCGATAGCCACTACCGGCCTGCCGGGATTGATTGTCGCGGATTCCGAAGCCATTACGCCGGAAATCAGAGACATCATCGAGAGCAGTGCCTTCGAATTCATAGATGGCAGCGGATGCAGTGTGCCGATGAAACGTGCGCTGGCTGTCAAGCATTCTACATCCGAATGGATAGCGCTAGTTGAGGATACCTGTACGCTTGACGATACCTGGCTTTCCGGCTGTGAAGCTGTCCTGGCTTTGAACGGTGCCAGCGGTGCATCAGGCCCTGTCAATCTGGGCAGCCACCTGGACAGACGGGCTCGCGCCCTGTATTGCTCGGATTACGGGCCCTTCTTCCCGTCCAATCGCGAGGCCTCCCCAAATGACGATTACGCAAGCGTGGTATCGGTAGACACCCTGCCAGGAGTAAATCTGCTCTACCACCGTGGCACGTTAATTGGGTACATGAATGATGAGGGGTTGATCGAATCCGAAGTCAATCGCCGAATGCGGGAAAACGGACATACCCTTTATATCCATAAGGACCTCAGTGTGACACTGCGATATGCAGATACAGCCGGAGCATCTTTCAGGTCACGCTTCAACCACGGGCGGCTCTACGGCGGCCTGCAATCACGCAACCTCAGCGTCACCGCGCGGCTGGGGCGGGGCCTGGCCTGCTTGCTGTTACCCGTTGTCTTGTCCCTCCGTTCGCTGCGGGCGCTGGCAGGCACCCGTGAACATATCGCCAGCACAGCTCCGTGGATCCTGATGTTCGAAACCGTCTGGAGCTGCGGCGAGTGCACCGGCTATATTCTAGGCAGTGGTGACAGCCTGGCGGACTGGAAATAATGTTATTGATCGATAAGATACGGACATCGCGACCAGTTAATGCGATCGCCACATGGATAGATCAGCCCGTAGCGGTTCCCCTGGCTATTCTGGCCCTGACAGTTTTTTACCTTCTAACCCTGGTGCAAGGACAGAACTGGAGCGGCGATTTCAGCCTCTATATCCTTCATGCCCAAAACCTGGTGGAGGGCAGACACTATCTCGATACCGGCTACCTGTTGAATCCGGTTTCACAGTTTGTTGGACCTTACGGTTATCCCCCCGTTTTCCCGTTACTACTCGCCCCGGTATATGCCTTTTTCGGCTTTGATCTGGAAGCCATGAAGTGGGTTGGGGTTCTCTCATTTAGTGTCTCATTATGGCTCGCGGCCAGGATATTCGAGCTCCGTCTCCGGCGACACTTTGTTTTCTTCCTTGTACTCGTTGTCGGCCTTAACCCGCTGCTTTGGGAGTTTACCAACCTTATTCGGGCAGATTTCACCTTCATGGTGTTCTGTTATCTGTCGCTTTTCCTGATGCTGCATTTCCACTCTGCGGACCAAAACAGGGCCCGGGCAGCCAGCAGGCAACTATCGGTAAGCTTCCTGATTGGCCTGTCCATGTATCTGGCCTATGGCACCCGTGAAATCGGCATTGTTCTGCCACTCACCCTGCTGACCTACGACATTGTGTGCCGGCGCCGGATTTCGTTCATAAGCATCGGCGCGCTGGGCATCTTCGCTCTGCTTGCCTGGTTGCAAAACCTCTGGTTTTCAGCCTCATTTATCCCCGAGTATTTTCATGAGAACCTGAGCCACCTGACTGAGAGCCAGTCCTCGTCTGCCGACCTGAACCACCTGAACTTCGTGGACCTCAACCCGCGAAATATTCTGGATCGGATTATCGGTTATCGATGGGCCTTACAGGGCTTCTGGCCGACCTCGCCGACTGCCCTCATCAACACACTGAATGAACTTCTGTTCAATGTATTCAGCCTGCTTGCGGTTGGTGGCTATCTTATGTCGCTGATCCGCAGGATAACTGTCGCGGAAATCTTTCTTGCCGGTTATATCGCGGTGCTGTTGCTCTTCGGCGCGCCTCCTACTGTGCGCTACCTGATCCCTATCCTTCCGTTTTTCCTGTATTACGGATTTCTTTTTTGCCAGGAGATGATTTTCCCTCGCCTGCCGAGGCTGAAATACCTGCTGGCTTGCGGGTATGCGCTGCTTCTGGTGGTTATCAGCGTACCGATCATGACCACCATGAAATATCCACAGTTAGAACAAGGGATTACTCATTCCGGTGCACAAGCCATGTTCCGGTTTGTCAGAGAAGAAACCGCACCAGACGACATCATTGTTTTTATCAAACCCAGGATTATGGCATTGATGGCTGGCCGCGACAGCGCAACGTGGCCATCCAGGGCGTACAGTGGCCCTGTGGCCACGAACCATTTTTTTGAAGCGGTGAGAGCCGACTACTACGTCGACATGAACCTTGCTACCTGGATGCTTCCACTTACTGATTCGGAGCCACCAAGTGACTGTTTCAAATCAACCTTCAAAAACGAATACTTCGTTATTTACCGCTACGACAAACAATTCTGTCCGCAGCCGGAGTGAATAATCTGCCTCAGTCAGATGCCTTAACCCATCCGTTGCGCCAGACGCGAGGATAATTGTGCGAATCTGCATGGTGACCACCTTCTATCCGCCCTACAACTTTGGTGGGGACGGCATCTTCGTCCGTGAACTGGCCCTTGCCCTGGCCAGACTTGGACACTATGTGCGTGTTATTCACTGTGAGGATGCATACCGGCTCGGTGCGAATCCGAGTGATCCGGGGCTTCCCCGGCGATACAACGATCAGGGCGTCGAAGTATGCCGGCTAAAAAGTCCCCTGGGATCGTTGTCGCCGTTGCTGACCCAGCAACTCGGGCATCCCGCCTTGAAAACCAGCGCCCTTGTGGAGCTTCTCAAGGACGATTTTGATGTCATCAATTATCACAATATTTCGTTGATTGGGGGCCCTGCCGTGCTCTCCCTCGGTAAGGCCGCGTTAAAGCTCTATACCCTGCATGAGCACTGGCTTGTGTGTGCGACCCACATATTCTGGAAGAATGGCGCCAAACGATGCGACACCCGCCAGTGTCTGCGATGCTCCCTACGCTCGGGGATACCGCCCCAGATCTGGCGATACACAGGCCTGACGCAGCGCCATCTCGAAAAGATCGATTGCCTGATAACGCCCAGTCGGTTTACGGCGGACCAGCACCAGCAGTTTTTTCCCGATGTGCCGACCCGGAGAATCCCACTTTATTCACGTCTGGAACCCTCTGAGGAAATGATTGGTACATGGAACCATCAGGAAACTCCCTGCTTCGTCTACAGCGGCCGGATCACTGCCTCCAAGGGCGTAGAATCCATACTTGAAACATTCACGGCCCTGGGCGATTACGAGTTGGTGCTTGCGGGTGAAGGTGATGCCCTGCCGCGACTAAAAGAACGTTTCGCTCATTATCCCAATATACGCTTTGTCGGCCGGCTTGATGAAACCTCTCTTGTTCAGCTCTATAGCAGTGCCACGGCACTCCTCTTCCCGTCTATTGCGCCCGAAACATTTGGCTTGACGGCGGTTGAAGCCATGGCCTGTGGCACGCCGGCCATTGTCCGTGATGCCGGAGGCTGCGCGGAAATCATCGAAACCACCAACGCTGGTTTTGTGTATCGGCAGTCCAGTGAGCTTCCTGCTCTATTGCACCGGATTGTCCGTGAGCCGGGTTTGCGTCAACGGTTATCAGAGCTGGCACTGAGCGGAACCCGGAAATTCTACACTCGCCAGCGATATATGGATGATTATCTGGCCTTGATAGATGAATTGCACGGATGCCGGCAGGCAACAGGCGACCGACACCTGACGACACCTGAGGGCCAGAACCAATGAAGGGCCGCCCAAGTGCATCCGATCCCTTGCTGATGATTGCCATCGCGTCCAGTCCACAGGCGGATCATGTCAGCCTTCGTGAAAGCCTGGCGAACGCCGGGTTGCTGAATCAGCCCGATATCAAAGTATGCATTGCAGTGTCAGACGAGCAATCTACGCCGTTCGCTGAAGACAAAGTGTCATGCTTCCGGTTTTCCGGCCACACGCCTTTCTTTGACCAGTACGCAGCCATCATCCAACAGACCGGAAGCCGCTACATTGCGCTGCTGGACGCGACCTGCCCTCCGGCAGACGGATGGCTTCGCGCAGCGCGCCAGATGATGCAGGACGAGACGCCCGTGTTCTATGGCCCGGTCAACAGTGGCTGGCCTGAAAAGGACTCCCGCAACACCGGCTACCTGATCGAATATGCCCAATTCAGAAGGCCCGTCGACCCGGAATTACCGGAATACCCGGGCAACAATATTGTCTTTCAGCGTGAGTTGCTTGAGGCAGTCTCTCTTGTAGGCGCAGGATTTCAGAAGACCTTTTTCCTCCGCCAGGTCAAGGAAAAGCTTGGCATTACCCCAAGCGCATGTAACGGAATGATTGTCACCTATCGCAAGCAATACGACTGGAATTATTACCTTCGCCGGCGCTATTGCCATGGCCGCCTTTATGGAGCAAGTCACGCGGAAGTATTGGGATCTCGCCGATATCTCTATGCGGCGGGAATACTCATACTCCCTATGCTCAGATATAGTCGTATACTGCTGGCTGCAAAGCGTGCGCCAGCGCTCTACCGTTCGGTGCTGCGTTTTTCAATGTCCATACTGGTTTCCGAGTGCGCCTGGTCTTTGGGAGAGTGCTCAGGTTACATCGCTGGCCCCCCGGAAGACGGCCTATTTCTGGATTAGAGACAACAAGGAGAAGTTTCACAGTGACTCAACTGCACAATGAAAAGGACAACCAGGTTACTTATTCGGTGGTGATTGGCCGGGTGAGCACGGAAGACGACGACCGAATTCTGGAAACTTTGGAGTCACTCTATAACCAGGAAGAAGACCACTCAGTGGAGGTGCTGCTCGCCGACCGTATCAACGATCATGTCTCACAGCGTATCAAAAATGATTTTCCCGACACCAGAATCATCGAATGCTCGCCCAATACCGATCTGCCCACCATGCGCACGATGGCCACAAAGCAGGCATCGGGTGAGTTTGTGCTGGTGACAGAGGACCACTGCGTGCCTCCCCGCGATTGGTTAAAGCAGTTTACCCGGGCATTTGCCGAACACCCCGAGGCTTCTGCGATTGGCGGCAGCGTAGTGAATGGCGTGACGGATACAGGCCTGGACTGGGCTACCTTCCTGTGTGAATACGCGCCTATGTCCCCGCCAATTGAAAGCGGCCCCACTCCCAACCTGGCAGGCATGAACGTCGCTTACCGGAGAGAGATTTTCAAGAATGTTGACGAGCAGGTACTGACCTCAGGCTTCTGGGAGACCACGTTACACCCGTTGTTGCACAAACAGGGCCATACTCTTATTGCAGACGACAACGTGCGAATTTTTCACTGCAAAAAGTTCAGTCTGGGCCTGTTTCTGAGGCAGCGATTCGTCTATTCAAGATACTATGCGGGCATCCGTTTTACGCCTCAGCAGAAAGCGAAACGGTTGATGTACGCAATGGCATCCGTCGCGCTGCCACCACTGTTAACCTTCCGGTTTTTTCAGAATGCACGCCATAAGGCCAGTGTACGCTCTCACCTCGCCAAAGCCGCACCCTATCTGGTGTTGTTTTATCTGGTCTGGGGTATCGGAGAAGCCTGGGGTTATCTATTCGGACCACGGGATGCACTGCAGGAAATCGAATAGCAGCCCGGGAGGGCTTACCGGGGCCGCACTCAACTGCCTTTGCTTTACATTACAGGGTCGGATTCTCGGTTAAAAGCTCATCAAAGTAAGCGATGGTCTTGATCAACCCTTCTTTTAATTCAATGGTTGGCTGCCAGCCCAACTCGGCTTTCGCTTTGGAGATATCCGGGCAGCGTTGCTTGGGATCGTCTTGAGGGAGTGGCTGATATTCTATTTGAGATTTCGAGCCAATTAGCTCAATGACCTGCTCAGCCAGCTGTTTGATTGTAAATTCATTCGGGTTACCCAGATTCGTCGGACCAATGATGTTGTCCGGCGTGCGCATCATCCTGACGAAACCGTCGATCAAATCATCACAATAACAAAATGATCGAGTTTGGCTGCCATCGCCGTAGATGCTGATCGCCTCATTTCTCAACGCCTGCATAATGAAGTTGGAGACCACTCGCCCATCATGGGGATGCATGCGAGGACCGTAGGTATTAAATATGCGAACGATCTTGATGCCCAACTGATGTTGTTTCCGGTAATCCATGAATAGCGTTTCAGCACAACGCTTACCCTCGTCATAGCATGACCGCGGACCGATTGGATTTACATTGCCCCAGTAGTCCTCTGTTTGCGGGTGCACCGTGGGGTCGCCATAGACCTCACTGGTAGACGCTTGCAAAATTTTGGCACCAATACGCTTGGCCAGGCCGAGCATATTGGTACTGCCGTTCACATTGACCTTGGTGGTCTGCGTCGGATGCCTCTGATAGTGCACCGGACTGGCAGGGCACGCGAGGTTATAGATCTCATCGGCCTCCAGGTACAAGGAGAAGCAGATGTCATGACGGACAACCTCAAAATAGGGGTTATCCAACAAATGGACAATATTTCGCTTCTGTCCCGTGAAAAAGTTGTCGACGCATATGACTTCATTGCCTTCTTTAAGCAGACGCTCACAAAGATGACTGCCTAGAAACCCTGCTCCACCCGTTACGATGACCCTGTTCTTCATATTCCCTGCCTGCTCGTTTGATCCCTGTTACGCAGCTGAACTCCGCTGCCACGTCCGATTCTCGCCTAGCCACGGCGATTCAGGATTTTAACCTGATGGTCCCTGTCACTATCATAGACTGCATTGGGTATAGCGATACTGCGAAGACCATCCTGCGCAGTGGCAATCGCACCTGCTGCTCCCCCATTTGCCAGGCTGACGAAGTCATGGAACTCCTCCACAAACGTCTGCACAACCGTTGACTGCCAGCCCTTGAACTTTTCCCGGAAAATGGCGGGTATGTAGAAGTTCTGCTTCTTACGGGGCTGGCCTCCGGGCTTATCCATCGTGATGATGGTCGAACTCATGGGCGCGTAATAGGCTCGAGCCATGCCCAGATCGCCGTAGGCCTCTACGTAGAAGTGGTACCCTTTCCATTCAGTCCAACTGCTGTGGAGGCTTCCAATAATGCCGGACTGGCTGCGCAGCTGGACGAAGGCGTTGTCCTCGGTGCGGTCAAGTTTCCAGGTTTCTGTACTGATCATACCGGATACGTCATCAATTCTGTCGTCCATCAGGTAACAGATCAGGTCCAGGGTATGGATGCCGTTATCCATCAGGGTGCCACCACCCATCTTGTCCTTGTCATACATCCAGGGAGATTTGAATTCCGAGAGGCCAGTATGGCCTGCATAACCTTTCACATAGCGTAACTGGCCCAGAACTCCGCTTTGGATGGCCGACTTCACTTCCTTGATGGCCGCGAAATACCGATGGTTAAATCCAACCGTCAGGATCTTCCCACAACGCTCGGCCGTTTCAACCATCTGCTCACACTCCGCGAGCGAGCTGGCCATTGGTTTTTCCACGATGACATGTTTGCCGTTCTCGAGCGCCGTCAGTGCAAGGTCTTTGTGAAAGTGGGTCGGTGTCGAAATGATAACCGCGTCGCAGGCGTCTGATTGGAGGAGCTGCTCAGCATCTTTAAACACAGTGACATGCCCGGGCAGCCTGGCCAGCAAGGCTGAATCAAGGTCGAATGCCGCTGTCAGTTTGCACTCAGTGGATACTTCAAGCGCCTGTTTGCGCACATCTCCAATACCGCCCAGCCCTATAAGTCCAAAGCGCATCATGTCTGATCAACTCCCTTTGATTCCATTGAGTATGGTGATTTCCACAAAATCATCTCGAACGCCGGCCCGACCCAAATCAGGATCTGCCGTATCAGTGGCAGACGGGCGAGCAAGATGTAGGTCCTAATCAGCAGCCGGTCGGATGCCGGGTAACTTTCTTCATCATCCATGACTATCATTCGCGGCGATAGCATGTGGGCGTTCAGCCCGATTTTCTTAGCATATCGGATGATGCGCCCCGGTGATATCAGGTTGATAAAGCGCAATGAGTCGACACCTCTCAAATACGTAACGAGCCGGCGGCGCAGGCTTTCGGGAAAATAACCGATTGCCCACAGCCTGGTGCTGGGATGGGGGCCAAGGCAGAATTTATTGCTGCCAGCAAGCCATAGCTTACCCTCTGTTTTCAGAAGCCGCCCCAGCACGATCAATGTCCTGTCTACCGAATAGACGTTTTCCAGAAGATCGGTTGCGACGATTTTTGAGAAATACCGGTCCGGAAATGGCGAAGCCTCGACGTCTGCACACACCAGGGTGGCCGTTACCCCCTGCTCCCTCAACCGCTGCTGACAAATGATCAGCCAACGCAACGCTATATCCATTCCGTAGATGTGAGAGCATTTTTCAGCGGCTGCAATCAGAGCACCGCCGGTACCACAGCCTACGTCCAGTATTACATCGTCGGCAGCGATGCCCAACCGTTCCAGACTGCGCCGGGCCTGACCTGGGCCATTGTAATGATAGGCTTTGTAGCGGGCCGCAAGGACTGGCGGAACATCGTCGGTGATCTCGTAGTAGTAATCCAGCATGGTGGAAAAGTTCTGCTCGGTTTCCGTCGCCAGACGTATCGCTTTAGCGCGTTCCTCTTCAAGACTGAGATACCGATCGGATCTGAGGCGAAAATCAGCAATCCCGAAAATAATCGGGTACTCCTTCGCGCAACCAGCGCATGTATAGCTATCTGGCTGCTTTGAAACGCTGTGTCGGCATTGAGGACACACGAATGGGCCGTCATCCCTGGTATTGGGTCCATCGCTTTCTGGCATCACTATCACTACCCATCTCCGGGACAATGTTCAAATGGCTGCTAGGCCCAGTGCTCCGCAAAAGGAACAGGCTCGCCCTGCTCGCTGGAGGTATACGCCGCCAGCATCAGTGCCAACGTCTTGATATTATCCTGGGCACTACAGGCCGGAACCGTGCCATTGTCTATCGCGTCGATAAGGTTTTTCAGGAGCTTGCTGGTGGCATTGGCAAAGATATCGAGCGGGTCACTGGCAATTTTCCTGGCCTTCTCGCCATTGTATTGAAGCGCCCTACCGCCCAATGAAATATCAAAGTCCACAAAGGGTTTTCGATCACCCCCGCGAATTCCGGCAGTAAACTGAACATTGCCACCAAACTCTGTTTCGATTGAGGCCTTGGTGCCATCCAGTCGCAAATCCAGGTACCGGTGCCTGCCTCTGGTTAGCCGATCCAGCGTGATCTGCGCGGTACGCCCTCCCGGGAACTCCAGCTGGATCAGGTTCAGATAATCCGGCCCCGTCGGATTGGAAGGTTTGGGCATCCTCGCGCTTATGCGCACTGGCTCCTCACCAAAGAAATAGCGGCACAGGTCCAGTACGTGGATACCAAATTCCTTGCAGGTGCGCTGAGGGTCATTTCCGCGCCATCCTGCCTCTGTTTTTTCATTCACGTAAAAATTCTGCTGGGCGTTGATAAACAGCAAATCGCCAAATTCCGGGCTGCCAATTTTCTCTTTTGCTGCCTCGTATATATTCATGAAGCGAAATTCGTTGTTAACCACGATCCAGCGCTTCTGTTTTTCCGCCAGATCGATTAACTGGCGGGCCTCATCCAACGTTGTCGTAAACGGTTTCTCACAAAAAATATGGCAACCGTGCAGTAGCCCCTGCTCTGCCAGATCAAAATGAAACTGGGTGGGGCTGGCGATGGCCAGAATGTCAGGTTTGGTCTGATCCAGCAGGCTTTTGACATCCGGGAAGACCGGGAACGAAA
>TARA_R100000306_G_C4381663_1_pt1 | contig 16060 bp, 20 predicted proteins | sample TARA_R100000306 | Tara Oceans TARA_R100000306 (sample SAMEA2620824) | marine metagenome | biome: marine biome (ENVO:00000447); feature: mesopelagic zone (ENVO:00000213); material: "saline water (ENVO:00002010), including plankton (ENVO:xxxxxxxx)" | depth 1000 m | reverse complement strand
GGCCGGCCAGAAGCGCCAGCAGGTGACGGTGCTGGCTCCCCTGGCGATTGTTGTTCTTGACTTAGGCGTTCGACTTCATCAGCAAGCTGCTCAACCAGCAGCGCCGCTTCTTCGACCGTTTGGTCTCTTTCGCTGGTGAGATCCTGGACACGCTGCTCGAGCTGTTGGTTCGTCTCCTCAAGCCGCAAGCTGTTTTCTTCCAGGCGCTGCAGCCGACGCTCATAGATCTGATACGCCGAATCTTCCGCCCGTGGTTGCGAGCTCAAATCCGTCAGGGATTCAATCGCGCCCTCAATCTCAGGCGTCGGTGCGCGCGAGGGCTGCTGACCGGGTTGGAAGATGAACATGCCGCCAGCAATGGCGAGGCCCCCGGCCACGATCCCAACTACGATGCGGCGTCGGACTTTGGATTTTTCGTTGATGTCTGACATCGCCGCTATTCCTCGCGCTCGATCATGACGAGACGCACGGAAGTCGCTGGCGGTACGGTGTCCTCAGCAGAGACAACCGCCAGAATCCCATCAGCCAAGAAAGCCTGATGGTTGATCGGGAACGTCTGGTTGGACCGGTTCTGCAACGAGAAGACCTGGCCGACGAAAGCGCCGCCTTCGACATGCCCCATTGACAGAAGGACCACGTCTTCAGAAATCTCGATGGGGCGTACCCGCTCCTGGCTAGAGATTCCCTGCTCTTGGAGCGCAAAAGTCGCGAACTCCACGATGCGTTGTTGATAGGGCGCAGAGGAGTCCGAGCTTGAAAGCTCGAATTGATCATTGGCTGTCGGCCCGGCGATGATGATTTGGGTGGCGGGTTGGTTCTCGATCGTGAACAGGAGGTGGTAGGTGTGCCCCCGATCTGTCGTCACGAAGGCACTCAGAACTTGCCCTGCGGCTCCATTGGCGATCGTCGCATACATGTCGCCCGTGCGGTTATCGCGCTCAAACTGGATGATGGGAGCGCCAGGAACATTATTCTCCGCCACGCGCACGTTGAACGCTTCGTCGTCTTCAAACGAAATCCGGTTGATTTCCTGAAGCGACAACCGGACAGGGATGCGCTGTCCTGGGACGGCCTGAACGCGCTGTGTGCCCCAGTCCCCGCTTACTCGGGCAGCGTCCTCCACAAGGACGCTTTGAGGCTCCTGGCCATGCGCTTCTTCCATCAAGAAACTGCCGAAAACGGCTGTAAACAGGCCGAGCACGAAGCCCATAGGAAAGGTCAGGAATGAGCCGCGGTTTGCACCCGGCAATTGGTTGCCTTCGAGATCAGCCATCAGGCCGCCTCCTCTTCCAGATGACTTAGGATCAAAGAGGCGGAGCCATCGTCTGACAGCATCCAGCCAAGGTGCAGGAACTCTGTCGCGACGGGACGCCCGTTCAGGGATCGGTCCCCGCTGACGCACACCCGGCATTTCGAGCGGTCTGCGTTCCAGCGCAGCGAAATGGCCGTGGTGTTGAATTGAGTTCCACGAACCGAACACGGTTCATGCATCCGCATGAGAGCGTCCTTGTCGTTCATCGACAAAAGGCTGCCCTCGTCTCCCGCGGCGCCCGGCACGCCAAACAGGAAGTGGGCCGCCATAGAGCTTTTCATGTAGATCTGGGCCTCTTGGGCGCACTGGACTTCGATACGATCAGGCTGGCTCATAGCGCGCCTCCCTTGCGTTCTCTCATTTCGATTTCTGCAAAGTCGGCCAGCTTCACGCTCATCCCTTGGCGCACCCAACGGGCCGCAAAGACTTTCGTCTCGGAAGCGATCAGTTCCTGATCGACGTAAGTGAAGTGGCGTCCGACAATCTCGGAGTAGTCGCCGCTCGGATCGACGTAGATCTCAATCGGCATGAAGCTGGTCGAGGTCGCGGTTTCGATGCGGTTCTCTCGGTCAGCCTGAAGTTGGGCTTCGACCTGTGCATATCGACCGGGATCGACGATTTGGAGCAAGGCCTGCTCAAAGTATTCGGTGTTGTTCGGGTGCCGATTAAGGATCAGGTACGCGGTGTCGCGTGTGAGCATTTCGATATACTCGGCCTGGACCGAGCCGGAGCCGACCCGAAGTTCTGATGGAAGCGTCGGCACCAGAATGACGCTTTCCTTCCTGGCGCTTACTGCAAAGCCAAGCACCACGTTGCTGAGCGTGCTGGCGCAGAGAAGCGCAACCGTCAGGATGAAAAGGCGACGGTATTGAGCGTTCTTCAGAAGAAGGTTTTCTTCTTTCATGGGGCTAACCAATCCAATGTCTTATCACTGAGTCCGGGGCGCGTTTGATCCCGAGCACGCCTGGAGGGGCGTGCCAGTAGACCTTCATGAGAACGCGACGGAGGGAGAGCCCTGCTTTGACTTTGTTATAGAAGTAGAGGGCTACGAACGTGCCGAAGATGCCAATCAAGAGCTTGTCGAGCGCAATGCTCAACATCACTGTAAAGGCGATCACGAAGAACTCGTCTGCGGTGAAAATCGCATAACGGTCCGGCTCGTCTAAATGTTGGGGAATCGAAATGGGGTTGGCCATGTGTCACCTGATGCGGGCCGGGGCTGTGCCCCAGACCCGCCCATAAAGGCGGCTCTGCCGGGGAAAGCTGGCCGCCTGCTAGATGTCTGGACCCGTCATCCAGACCGTTCTTAGAAAGTGGCGGTCGTCATCCCGCTGATAACGCTGGGACCGAAGTTGACCGCGAGGCCGGTTGCGACCGCGGACGCCACGACTTGCCATTTGAAGCCCGTGACAATGTTGAAGATCATGACCGCGCCAGCGGCCACGGTGGCGACACGGCCCAATGAACCGTCCGTCCAGTCGGTGATCTGAGTAGCGATGCTGTCGAAGGTGGTGTCGGTGCCTGCATGGGCTGCAGCCACACACAGAGCCACGCCTGCCCCGACGAGACCGATTGTTGATGCGGTCTTCTTCAGACGCTCAACGGTTGAGGGTCTGTCGGCTTTCGCCTGACAGTCCCCGTATACAAGTGCAGAGTCAGTCAAAACAATATCCCTTGCTTGATCAGTACGGCTTGTACTGCAAGGGATTTAGAGCCCGTTTTGTGCGTGATTTTCAAATTACAATAAGTGACGCTGCGCGTCAGGGTTTTATTGTATTTCGATGAAACCATGTCACCACATGACATGGTTATGCAGTTATGCCCTCGTAATATGTGGTAAAGACGTCTTAACCCTTCGCAATTCTGATCAACTGTGACGTTCCGGCAACTGCAATTTTAATCTCATTCGAATGTTGATATGAATGAACGAGATTCAAAACATACGGGCTCTATATAATACTGGATCGACTTTTTAATACGCGCTTTTAAGCATTTCTTAGGCACTGATTTCTTGTTGAGCTCTATTTACTGTTTTAGTCAGCGCGGACTTGCGGCCATGGCTCGATGCTTGATACAGAGGACGAACAATCATCGGTATGTAAGTTCCTGTCGCCATGTCTGACGTGCTGTCACCCAACAACCCGAGCGAGGAAGTCCTTTCCTCTTCAACACGCGACTTCTTCAAAGTGGTCCATTTCATGCTTCAGGACCGCAGGCTGAGTAAGGCTGAGATTGCACGTCGCTGTGACATGACGGATCGCCGCTGGCACCGTCTTGAGAAAGGCGAGACACCCTTCAAGTATGAAGACCTGGTCAAGATCGGGAGTGCTCTCGACATGAACCCGGCTCTCCTCCTGCTGATAGCTCACGCTCCCGTTGATCGAGACCTGAAGGAGAAGGCCGCTTATTTTCCTGATCTCGTAGAGCGTTTGTTCTATGATCTCTTGTCTATGGAAGCGCGAGATTGGCTGAGTCTTTCTGAGCATGTGGCGGACTTGAAGCGCTTGAGAGAAGGCCCTGTCTTCGCCAGTGTTTCTGGTGACGACATCACCTAAACTTATGTTTCCCATTATCCATTCCCTGACGCAGGATTTCACGCCGGACTTTTCAGATGATGGTTCGACTTTGGCGCCTATTGTTCAGACCATGTATGTCTGCTCATACCTGCAAAAGACGTCAGTCACCCTCACCCGGCTTGCAAGCGCCGTAGACGCGCTGCTTGTGTCTATGGGTCGAAGCGACCGCTACGCGCCTTTAGCGCTCACTGATCGAACGCAGGCGGCGCTCCTGGACCTGTCACGCTTCTCCAACGGTCTGTACTGGATCTCCGCCGAGTTCACCTATGCAGAACAAGCCCGGATTCATGGATACGGGCAGTTCGATGCTCTGACCCATGAATATCAGCTCATTCAGCGCGCAAATCCGCTGATTGAGACCCGCATTCTGGTCTGCGAACCCAATTGCAAGCCGATCAATACACTGCTGCAACAGCCTGATGAGGCTCTGTTTGAAGCGGGTGGATTTCATACTGTTGGGCGCCGCGACGGGCTGACGGGTTACGCCTTTAAAGGGGATATGATCACCGAGGATCTTCTGGTCACTGTGCATGAGGCCTGCTTCCAGGCTCGCCAGATGTGTGCTGAGAAGCTTCTGCCTCTACGAGACATCTGGGATCTTCCGATTCAGGTGAGCCAGTACATGGATGTTTCTCAACGCATGTGGGATCACCTGGATAAAGCGAACCCCCTGCCCCCCGGCATCGAGCCCTCGGGCCGCCCAAGGGTATCGCTCTAAGCCGACCACATGACGCATCCGCCTGCGAGGACCTTGATCTAAAAAGAGAAAGGAAGGGAATGGGTTTTTGCCAATTTTGGCAAAATGGAGGAATGACCCATGACCAACCAACTCACCATGATCAAAACGCCGCTCGCCAGCCTGGTGAAAGATCCTCAGAACGTTCGCTCTCGCGATTATGCTGAAGAAGATGTGCGCCAGTTGGCGGATATGATCGCATCCAAAGGCCTGCTTCAGCCGCCGCTCGTGCGCCAAATGAAGGGCGGCAAGAAGCCTGTGTTTGGCGTGTCTGCCGGTGGACGCCGTCTTGCTGCCCTCAATCTCCTGGCCGCTGAAAACCGCCTCCCTGAAGCGATCGCCAAGGAAGGCGTTGACGTCATCCTGCGGGACAACAACACCGCTGATGTCCTGGAAGTGTCCCTGATGGAGAACTTCAACCGGGCGCCGCTCAGCGCCGTTGAAGAAATGCGCGCCTTCCAGTCGGTGCAGTCGGAAGGTCAATCCATCGAGCAGATCTCGAACACCTTTGGCGTTCCCGTGCGCATCGTCAAACAGCGTCTGGCGTTGGCTGACATCCATGCTGACATCCTGGCAGCCTTCGATGAGGGCGATATGAGCCTCGACGCGCTCAAAGCGTTCACCCTGTCCTCGGATCAGGAAACGCAAAAGCGCGTGTTTGACCAGCTCTCACCTCATAATTTGCATCCGTCGTCCATTCGCAAAGCTATCAGTCAGGAAGGCGTCACGGCCGGCAATAAACTTGCCAGCTTTGCGACCGTGGAAGCCTATATCGAGCGCGGTGGTGAGGTTCTTCAGAACCTTTTCGATGAAGACCAGTCGGTCCTCACCAATGCGAGCCTTCTGCATGAGATCTGCCTTGAAAAGCTCGAGCTCGAGGCTGAACGGCTCCGCAATGAAGGCTGGGCGGACGTCCGCGTGTTCCTGGAGGCTGATTACAATTGGTCGCAGAATATGGACCCCTTGTATCAGGAAGAGCGTGAGCTGACTGAAGACGAAGCGGCCCGCGTCAAAGCTATTGTGGATGAGCGCAATGATTTGACCCATGACCTTCGTTCCACCTACGACTCAGCAGAGCGTCAAGTCATTCTCGAACGTATCCGAATTCTTCAAGATGAATTGGACGCCTTGACCAAAGCGGACTTTACGCTTGAGGACAAGGCACGCGCCAGTCTCGCTGTTTTCATCGGTCATGAGGGTGCGGTTGAGCTGTCGAGGCCCTACGTCACGAGTGAAGAAGGCGCTTCTGGTGCTTCAAGCGCGAATGCCGACCCGGATCATATCTCCGGATCTTTGGCCGAGGACTACAACGCCATTATCGAAGCTGAAATGCGTTTCGCCATCACTCAGAACGCGGATGTCGCATATCTGGTTTCGACCGCAGCACTTGCTCAACAAGCCTTCTATGTTCGGTCCCCTGCCCTCACGGTCGGCGCGGTCGAACGCTCTAAATTCGACCACAAGCTGAGCGGCGCGAACCAGGAGGCTTTCGCTGAACAGTATGAAATCTGGAGTGAACGGCTTGCCCAGATTGACGGTAGTCTCATCGCGGAGTTGTCTGAATGGAAACCAGCAGATGTGAAAGCCCTGCATACTTTCTGCGCAGCGGTTCTGTATTCGCGTCAGCGCTCTTATCTGACTTCTGGGAACACTCGGGATCACGAAGCGGTGCGTCAGTTGACCGGATTCAACCCGGCTGTAAGCGTTCCTGCAGATGAAGGCTTCATGGGGCGTTTGAAACGCCCTCAGCTGGTAGCGCTGTGCAACCAGATCAGTGACGCCAAGGTGAGTGCTTCGACCAAGAAGGGCGATCTCGTGCCGATTGCGGTTAAGCGCGCGAAAGAGACCGGCTGGACGCCTGCTATGGCTCAGATCGATGCAGCTTATGGCTCATTGGGCTTGACGGAATCCACCGAAGCGGACTCCTAATCGCCCAAAGGTGCGGGCCGTTTCCTCCGCGGCTCGCACCTTCTCTTCATAGCCGTTTACGTCGTTTACGTCGTTTACGCCGTCACTGAAACTTACGGCGCTTACATCATTTTCAGTGTCGTGACTGTAAGCGCCGCACACCGCGCTTACTAGGCTTACGGGGTAGGCGCTGCTTACGTTGCTTACTCTGTTTCTGGCGTATGTGGCGTGTGCGTTGTAATCGTTGTTTACGCCACATTCATTGTTACGGGTGTAGACCTTGTGTGCGGCGCAATTGTCGTTTTCAATGCTTTCGTTGCTGGCGGCGTATTCCTTGTATGCGCCGTCGGGAGAGTAAACGCTGTGTGCATTGAATGCGCTGTGTTCCTCGTAATTGAAGCGAACACATAAGGGAGGGTCTGAATGTCAAAGGTCATTAGCGTTTGCACCTCGAAGGGAGGCGCAGGCAAAACCACGCTGACGATTGCTATCGCTTCGGCGTTCGCGCACATGGGCGCGAAATGCGCCCTGATCGACACTGACCCTCAGCGGTCCTTGTCAAAGTGGGCTTCTCGCAAGGAATTGCCCTCAAACATCGATGTCTTCACCGAAGTGGAAGATGACTCCCGTCTTCTCGATCTGATTGAGGACGCGCGTAAGACCTACCAGATCGTGCTCATCGACGTGCAAGGCACCGTGAACGTCCTTCAGCACACCGCAATCGCTTGGTCTGACCTGGTCCTTGTGCCCTGCAAGGCCTCACATTTTGATGCCGAGGCGGCTTTCGAGACAATCAAAGTCATCAAGACTGTTGAGCGCAAACAACGCACCACCATCGATTATGGCGTGGTCATGAATGGCCTGTCGCCGGCAATCAATTCGCGGACGGCCTCGGCCATTATCGACGCCTTCAAAGAATATGAGATCGATGTCCTGTACGGCATGATCGAGCGCGAAACCTTCAAGGTCATTACGGCCACAGGCGGTACGCTCTGGACGCTTGAGAAGGATGACGCGCCCTCTATCGAGAAAGCGCGCAACGACGCGCTTGATCTCGCTGATCGCGTTGGCACCAAGCTAGGACTGAAGAAGGTGGCTGCATAAATGAGCGCTGTGAAACGACCCCCGATGGGATTCAAGTTCGACGATGAAGAACCCGCAGTTCCCGCCGCTTCCGCACGCACGAAAGAAGAAGCGCGCAGGATCTCTGAATCGCTCGCAACCGAAGCGGGCCTCAAGCCTGAAAAGAAACCCGCCAAACAGGGCAGGGGCGTCTTTAGCGGGCGAATGAGCCAAGCACACCTTGATGCTCTCGCTCTGATGACTGATGAAGTCGGTCGGTCGGCAGAGATCTATGAAGAGGCCATGCGTGATCTGGCGGCCAAGGCGGTGAAGTCAGGCGAACTGCTTGGTCGCCCCATGCGATCGCAGACCCACGAAGCCCTAAAGGCATTGCTTAAGAGCTTGTAGTTCTGACTTTCAGATCGATCCAATGAAGGGCTGAGGCTTCCGTCTCAGCCCTTTTTCTATGGCGGAGAACGTCTGGGCGCATATTCCGCTTTGTCCCACACCATTTGACAACGATCACGGGGGAGGCGCGCTCACAGGTGATGTGGGCGCTTACGCGCGAGAAGGTCCAATGAGCGCAGGCGCACGGTCGTTGGGTCAGACAAGCCAGGCATGTCCAAAGCCAAAGGAAGGGGAGGGGTCTTCGGATTGAAAATCCGAAAGAAAGCCAGCTTCGCAATGGAGGATTCCGACATGCTGGACGAACAAACCCTCTTGGACATCTCGCTAAACGCAAAACCCCCGTCGATCACGCCCTGGGGCGTGCCAATGCACATCGCACAGCTTGCTCCTGGCATGTGGTGCATCGACACGCCCCGGCATGGCGGTATCGCGCTCGTCCCTGAGCGCTACCAAGCCATGCCAGAAGCCTTGCGCGCCAATCCTTATGGCGGGCAGGAGCTGGGCCTTCACTTTTTTGAAGAGGATCTGGAAGCGCTCTTTCCATTGGTCTTTTTCCGCGACGAGCTTGATACGCCGGAACGGAAAAACATGGTGCAGCGAGCTTTTGATGCCCTTGCCCGTCTGGCCGGCCAGCAAGAGCACCGCGCAGACCCGACCTACGGACGCGCCTATAGCTGGGTGCATGAAAACCTCCTCGATGAGGCCAGCGTTCAGGGTGAAGGCCATGATTGAGGATCATCAAATCACCGCTTCGCGCGTGCCTTTGGATCAGACCCGTGCGCTGATCGCTAAACACGTTCCCTCTGTTCAGCAATTGAGTAGTCCCGAGCACTTCGAGAACCTGGTCTATGCCCGCGCGAGAGCCGCTTGTGAGGCGTACAAAGGCGGTTTTTGGACTTACTTCGAGCTGTCCACGGGCGGCTTCTATTGCGCGCCGTTACTAAGCCGGCGGAAGTTGCATGTGATCTGGCCCGGGAACCATTTTGAGGCGCAGATGACGCCCGATGCCTTCGGCATTGGCGTCACGCTCATGGCGTTGTCCTCGCTCAGCTTTGATCTGTTCGGATACGACGAGAACGATAGCGTCGTTGAGGCCTTCCATGCCCTGCGGGCCTTTGCGAGCCAGCATGTCGAGGCCGAGCTGATCTTCAGGTTTATCGACTGAAAAAAGGGAAAGTCAGGGAAGGGCGATGGTGAACCATCTTTCCAAAGGAGGAAGGCATGCACGTCATCGCCCCAACACCCAAACGGCTCGCCCGCTCCATGCCGAAGTTACATCACGGGACTTCCGATCCTCGATATTCCCAGCTCCTGGTCGCTCCGGCTAATAGGCCGCCTGTCTACATTGCGACCTTCCTGGGAAAATGGATCGGGGAGGGCGCCACGATCGAGGAAGCCGCCGAGATCTGTCGCGATCATCGTGTAGCTGAAGCCGTCAGCCATGCATGGCGCGTGTTTGGCCCCAGGCTGGACCGGCCGGTGTCCAATCCACCCGCCCCCGAAGATCATATGGCGCTGGCCGACTTCCTTGAGTCCGGCGCTATCCGCGTGCGTTTGCCGACCTGGCCAAAGGCGCTGCGCGAGGTCGCGGGCCGGCTGAGCCGCCTGCACTGATCAATTCGTCCCATTCAAATCTACTGACCAACGGAGTCTGTCATGGCCGCCGCCAAACGAGATGTGCCTGCTGAAATCGTGCAATCCATCATCGAGCAGATTGAACAAGGGCTCGCCAATCCGAACGACTATGTCGTCCCCTGGCATCGCCGCACCTCTGAAGGCGGCCCGATGAACGCGATCACCGGCGATCGCTATAAGGGGATCAATACCCTCGTGCTGAGCTTGTCTGCCCTGCCTTTTGAAACCAATCGCTGGGCCACCTTCAAACAGTGGAAGGCGGCCGGCGCTTCGGTCAAGAAAGGCTCCAAGGGCGCGAAAATATGCTTTTACAGCTCTGTTGAGCGCGAGGTTGCTGCTGACGGCAACGCAGAACCTGAGACCAAACATGTCCGCTTCCTGAAGACCTACACGGTCTTCAATGCGGACCAGGTTGAAGGCTGGGAAGATCCAGCCGCTTCAGAAGAGCTGGTTCTGCCCTGTGAAGGCAAGCGCATCGAAGCCGCCGACGCCTTCGTTCGCGCCTCTGGCGCCAAGATCCGCCATGAGGGCGGCCGGGCTTTCTATAGCCTTGGAACTGACGCCATCACCATGCCCGATCCTGATCGGTTCCGGGCTGTCGCGGACGCGAGTGCGACCCAGACCTATTACGCGACTCTGCTCCATGAGCTCACGCACTGGACGGGGGCGCCCAAACGCCTTGATCGGCTGACCTATTGCCGCTTCGGAGATCCTGAATACGCCTTTGAAGAGCTGGTGGCTGAACTCGGCTCCGTGTTCCTGTGCCGGCACCTTCATATCGCAAGCGCCCCGCGTGCGGATCATGCGCGCTATCTCGCTTCCTGGCTCAAATGCCTGAAGGCGCACCCGCGCGCCCTTTTCAAGGCGGCCGCGCTGGCCCAACAGGCCGTTGATTATCTCGAGGATAAAGCCGCGATCGTGGATCAGCCCTTGGCGGCATAAAGATAAAGGAGGGGGGCCTTGTGGTGTGAACCACAAGGAGGAAAGTCACATGTCCCTTCCCGAACAGATCCGCCAGTCCCGTGAAATGGATCTTCGTCAGAAGGTCCGCGATGCCGAGCGCGAGCTTGCCGGCCTTAGCTGCTTTGATCCGAACTATCTGGGCACATTGAGCAAACTGAACACGCTCAAACGCCGCTTGCAGCTCTATGCGCCGCAGGACGTAGCGGCCTGATGAAACCCGCCCTGTCACCGGCTCAGTCACGAGCGCTAGCGCTCGCGGCTGAGTACGGCCGGCTTATCCGTCTCAGAGGCGGCTTTTGGGTCACGTCGCATTTCGCGGACTGCGAAACGCGCACCCCGAAACGCTCAGAATATGCCGGCACTCAAACCGTCAACGCTCTCAAAGAGCGCGGACTTCTCACCTTGACCTCCAATGGCATCGCGACCCTGACCGAACTCGGATCGGCGCAAGCCCTCTTGAGCAATAACGCCTAGCCCTGGAACTCGCCATGACGATGCACCTGCCTGTCCAACACAACACGGTCGAACAGATCGTTGAACTTCGTAATGCCGCAATCGGCACGCTTGGCGCGCAATTCGACCTCGAGCAGGAGGCGAATGCCCTGCACATCGAACGCATCAAGTATATCAAGGCTGCCGGGTATCGGCTGAAGCCGAACCAAGATGCACCCTGGGACAAGGTAAAGGTCTTGTCTGAAGAAGAAATCGCTGAGCAGCGCGAGGCCTTTATTCACGCCGAAACGCGCGACATCGATCGTGGCCTATGGGAGCAGGTGGTTGAAGCGTCGGGCATCGAGAAATTGATGGATACTCAGTCCAAGGAAGAGCTTTATGGCTCGTTGAGGAGTGACGATCTTCCCGAGCTGACGATTGATAACATCTGGGCCACCCTCGAGAAGTTCCGGGACGATTCTCACGACATCTTCCAGCGTGGGATCGCCAATGTCTTCTCCAAGCTCGATCGCCGTTTCAAATCCCATGACGGTTTCAAGATCGGCTCACGCATCATCTTCAATGAAGCTCTGAACGAGTATGGCAGCTGGAACTACTACAGAAAGACCGACGATCGCCTGCGCGATGTGGAACGGACTTTCTTTGTGCTCGATGGCGAACCCGTACCCGAAAAATATATGGGCATCGCTGGCCTGGTTGAACGTCACGCCACTTGGGACAAGAAGGATTACCCCAAAATCATCGAGTCCGAAGATTTTCCGGATAAAGCTTTTCAAGAACGGCAACATCAATGTCTGGTTTTGCGTGAAGAGCGCAGTAGTAACCTCGCGCTCTTCAATATGAATTGAAATCAAGGTGTTATGCGTTTGGAAGTCGTTTCGTGCATGGCGCGTTATAGCACTCTATGTGCTAACATTCAGAACGCCGCTTGGCTCAAGACTGTTAATGGCTTCATTCACTTCAACTGAATCCGATCATAATGCTTGACCTCTTCCTCTCATGGCGTCACTAGAAGTATGTGATTTTCCATCCGAGGATCTATGCGGCACGTTCTGACCTTTCTGTTGATTGCAATGCTGGCTTGGCTCGGACCTGCGTCCGGGATGGAAGCGCATGCGCATGAGGTCGGAGCGGAGCATCATCATTTAGATGTGGCGGTTGATCATGAGGACGCGCATCATCACCGGGGATCGGATCGCGAGATTGATCTGGCCAAGATACGCAAGGCGGCGGATGTTGGTGCGGACGAAAGTGGGGATGTGATCCTGCATGCCCATGTCCACATGGATGGTGCGCCGATGGCGGTGGTCATGGGCCTGCATCAGATCTACTCAGCCGGACCCGTACGGTCCCTGAGTAATTCTGCGCCCGTACCAGACCCCGGATTGGACGGGCTGCGCCGTCCTCCCAAACTGATCCTGTAACGATTGATACCGGCGGCCGGCACTGCTGGCTGAACGTTGCTTTTCGTTTACAGGACTATTTTCAATGCGAACCTCATCATGTTTGCTCGCGCTGGCCGCGATGCAAATCCTCGTGGCCCCCGTGTGTGCGGTGGCCCAGAGCGCTCAACCGTCCGTGCTGAGCTTGGACGAGGCGTTGGCGCGAGCCCTCGCTGAAGCCCCTGAACTCACCGCTGCCGATGCCCGTATCGAGGCCAGTGACCAGCGTATTGCTGGTGCGGCCCGGCGGCCCAATCCGACCCTGGATTTCACCTCTGAAAGCGTGCTGGGAACCGGCGACCGCAATCTCTTAAACGAGGGGGAAGCTGCTGTCGGCATCATGCAGCCCTGGGAGCGCGGGGGGGACCGTGAAGCCCGCTCAGTTCTAGCAGAACGAGAACGCGACCTTCGGATCGCGGAGGCCGAGATTGCCCGGCGTGATCTGATGCAACAGGTCGAGCTGGCTTATCTGGACGCGCAGGCCGAGCGCGTGCGTCATTCTATCGCCGAGGACCGGATAATCTCACTGGAAGCGCTGGCGGCTATCGTTGACCGCCGCGTACAGGCCGCCCGTGACCCGCGCATGGCGCGGGACCGGATCGAGGCCCGTCTGGCCGAAGCCCGGATCGAGGCCGGACTGGCGCAGCGCAAAGTCACGTCCAGCGCCACCGTCCTGGCCTCCTATTGGAGCGGCCTGCCGGATTTCTCGGTTGACATGCAGAGCTTCCTGTCGCCGGACGATCTGGGCGCCAACTCGGCGGACCAGAATACGCCCGAAATCGCTCTATTGCGAGCCCAGAGAGCCCGCAGTGATGCCGAAATCGGTCTTGAAACGGCCCGCTCCGTGCCGGACGCAAATGTCGGCCTTGAGCTGCGACACTTCCAGTCGTCGAATGATGTGGCGCTGGGGGTGCGTTTCTCCATCCCGCTGCAGGTTTGGAATGCCAATCAGGCCAACATTGCATCGGCCCGATCCGAAGCAGCCGCGATTGATGCTGACCTCGCCGCCCGCGAGCGGGTCGTTCAGCGTCAGCTCCAGACTCTGATCTTGCGCCGCCAGGCGGCGGCTGGAGAGTTGGCCGCACTTGAGGAGACAGTGATCCCGCCTTTGGAAACCGCTCTGGAGCAGGCCGAAACCGGCTTCGCCCGCGGCAGTTTCTCCTTCCTGGAAATTTATGACGTCCAGCAGGCCCTCATCAACGCGCGGCTGCGCTCGGTTGATGCTCTCTACGCCATTCACCAGGCCGATATCCAGTTGCGCCGTTTGACAGGCGCCCACGACAACATGCCTCAGCGCATGGGAGTGCAATAATGACGATCCTGTTTTCCTCCCCCATTCGATACCTGCTTCTAGGCTCCGCCCTGGCCGTACTCGCGGCCTGTTCGCAGGACGCGCCCGAAGCTTCGGGCAGCGGCCATGGCGCCGAGGTCGCAGGCGACGAGTATGAACGCGGTCCGCATCGCGGCCGCATGCTGCGCGAGGGCGAGTTCGCACTGGAACTCACGATTTTCGAGGATGGTGTCGATCCGGAATTCCGGCTCTTCCCCTATATCAACGGCCAGCCGGTCGACCCGTCCCGCGTGACGGCGAGCATCGAACTCGGTCGCCTCGGCGGCCAGATCGACCGCTTTGCATTCGCGCCCCAGGATGATTTCCTTCGCGGCGATGGTGTCGTCACCGAGCCGCACTCCTTTGATGTGACCGTGACGGCCTCGATGCCGGGCATGAATGCCCGGTGGCAATACGAGTCCTATGAGGGCCGAACGACGTTTTCCCGCGATCAGGCGGAAGCCGGCGGGATCGAGGTGTCGGTAACCGGTCCGGCGACGCTCGACGAGACCGTCGAGGTGTATGGCGAGATCGCACTCATACCGGAGGGCCGGGCCGAGCTGCGCGGCTGGCTGCCGGGCCGTGTGGTCGCTCTCAATGCCAGCATTGGCGACCGTGTCGAAGCCGGTCAGACCCTCGCTCGCATCACGGCGACGGAGAGCTTGCAGACCTATTCCGTCACATCGCCGATCAGCGGCGTTGTGGTGGAACGCGGCGCTACGCTGAACGGTCCGACCGGAAGCGAACCGCTCTTCGTGGTCGCTGACCCCAGCCAGTTGCATGCCGAGCTGTTCATCTATCCCGGCGATCTGGGCTCAGTCGCGACCGGCCAGCCGGTTCGTGTAACCAGCTTTGACGGCGGACGCAGCGCGGAGAGCGAGATCGAGTTTCTCTCCCCGATGATCGATCCGGACAGTCAGAGGGCCATCGCCCATGTCGAAATCCCCAATGAGGATGGCCAATGGCGTCCCGGTGAGCGCATCAGCGCCCGCATCGAGGTGGGTGAGCTCGACGTGCCGCTGGCCGTCCGAACCGACGCCCTGCAGCGTTTCCGCGACTTTACGGTCGTTTATGCCCGCGTCGACGACACCTATGAGGTCCGCATGCTCGAACTGGGCGCTCAGACACCGGAATGGACGGAAATTCTGGGCGGTATCGATCCGGGTGTGACCTATGTCAGCGAGAACGCCTTCCTGATCACGGCGGACGTTATGAAGTCTGGCGCGAGCCACGACCACTAGGAGCGGATCATGTTGAAATCGATAATCTACCAGTCGATCCGCTATCGGTGGCTGGTTCTATTCCTCGTGATCGCCGTCGGGGCGCTCGGGGTGTGGAACTTCCAGCGTCTGCCGATTGACGCCACGCCGGACATCACCAATGTCCAGGTGCAGATCAATTCCGAAGCCGAAGGGTTTTCGCCGCTCGAAGCGGAGCAGCGGATCACCTTCCCCATCGAAACCGCCATCTCCGGCATTCCTGGGCTGGACTATACCCGCTCGGTGTCCCGCTACGGCCTCTCGCAGGTCACTGTGGTCTTCCAGGATGGGACCGATATCTATTTCGCGCGGCAATTGGTGAATGAGCGGCTGCAAGCCGTTCGCGACCAGCTGCCCGAAGGGGTCACCCCGGAAATGGGGCCCATAGCCACGGGTCTCGGTGAGATCTTCATGTACACGCTGGAGATCGAACCGGGCGCCACGCGCGATGACGGCTCACCCTGGACCGCCGAGGACTTGCGCACCCTGCAAGACTGGGTGATCCGGCCGCAGCTCCTGCGAACGCCCGGCGTGGTCGAGGTGAATACGATCGGCGGCTATGTGCGCCAGTATCACGTCACCCCGCAACCGGACCAACTGGCCGCCTACGGGCTGACGCTGGACGATGTGGTCGAGGCTCTGGCTCTCAACAACGCCAATACCGGCGCGGGCTATGTCGAACATAATGGTGAACAGCTCTTGATCCGCTCGCCGGGCCAGGCGCAGAGCATTGCCGATCTGGAAGCCTCCGTGATCGCAAACCGCAATGGCCAGCCCATTCTGGTGCGCGATGTCGCCGAGGTGATCATGGGCGAGGAGCTCCGCACCGGCGCAGCCACGGAGAATGGCCAGGAAGTCGTGCTCGGCACGGTCTTCATGCTGATGGGCGAGAACAGTCGCCAGGTGTCCCATGACGTGGCGATCCGGCTGGAGGAGGCCGCACAGGCCTTGCCGGCGGGCGTCCGGGCCGAGGCGA
>TARA_R100000306_G_scaffold120_3_pt1 | contig 16104 bp, 12 predicted proteins | sample TARA_R100000306 | Tara Oceans TARA_R100000306 (sample SAMEA2620824) | marine metagenome | biome: marine biome (ENVO:00000447); feature: mesopelagic zone (ENVO:00000213); material: "saline water (ENVO:00002010), including plankton (ENVO:xxxxxxxx)" | depth 1000 m | reverse complement strand
GATCCTCAACGACAATGACATGTCTATTTCCCGCAATGTGGGTGGGTTGTCGAACTATTTTGCCAAGCTGTTGGCGAGCCGGACCTACAATCAGGTCCGCGACAGCGGAAAACGGGTGCTTCAGGGCACGCCACAGTTGATGGCGCTGGCCCGCAAGACCGAGGAACACTTCAAGGGCATGATTTCCCCGGGCACGCTGTTTGAGGAGCTGGGGTTCAACTACATCGGCCCCATCGACGGCCATGACCTGCCTCTGCTGCTGGAGACTCTGGAGAACATCCGCGAACTGGACGGACCGCAATTCCTCCACGTGGTCACCACCAAGGGCAAGGGTTTCGCCCCGGCCGAAGCCGATCCAATCGGCTACCATGCCATCAACAAGATCGAACCGGTGCCGCCCAGCAAGCCAGAACCGGTTGCTCCGAAGCCATCGAAGCTGAAATACGCCAACGTGTTTGGCCAATGGCTCTGCGACGCCGCAGAAGCCGACGACCGCATTGTGGGGATCACCCCCGCCATGTGTGAAGGCTCCGATCTTCTGGCGTTCTCCCAACGCTTCCCGGACCGGTATTTCGACGTCGCCATTGCCGAACAGCATTCCGTCACCCTGGCGGCGGGCCTTGCCTGTGACGGCGCCAAACCGGTGGTGGCGATCTATTCGACGTTCCTGCAGCGTGCCTACGATCAGCTGATCCATGACGTGGCCATACAGAACCTGGACGTCCTGTTCGCGATTGACCGCGCCGGGCTGGTCGGCGAAGACGGCCCCACTCACGCAGGCGCGTTTGACATCAGCTACTTGCGCTGTGTCCCGAACATGATCGTGATGACTCCCTCTGACGAAAACGAAACCCGGCAACTGCTGCACACAGGTATGCTGTTTGAGGGGCCGGCGGCAGTGCGCTACCCACGGGGCACAGGCCCGGGTGCAGAGATGGTCCGCGAGCTGGCTCCACTACCGATCGGCAAGGGTCGGCTCGTGAAAGAAGGCTCAGGGGTTGCCATACTCAACTTCGGCACACTGCTCACGCCCGCACTGGAGGCTGCCAAGTCTCTGGGCGCCACTGTCGCCGACATGCGCTTTGTAAAACCGTTGGATGAAGAGCTCATCCTGGCATTGGCGGAAAAGCATGACCTGCTGGTTACGATTGAAGAGAACGCCATTGCCGGCGGAGCGGGCAGCGCGGTGACGGAATTCCTGAACAGTCGGGATGTCAGCCAGCCGGTGCTTCAGATCGGCCTGCCAGACACCTTCATAGATCACGGTAAGCACGGCGAGTTGCTGTCTTCCTGTGGACTGGATGCCGAAGGTATCAGGCACACTATTGAAACCCGCCTGGAGCGAATGAAGTACAACCAGTCGCTAAAGGCGGTTCAATAAACACGCGAAGAGATCACATCAGACGGCGGGATCGTCGTCCTGGTGGGTCTCGAACCAGTGTCCGAGCTTGCTCTGCTTGGTATTGAGGTAATGCTCATTGTGGGGGTTGCGCCCCACGTGCAGAGGGACGCGCTCCGCTATTTCTATACCCAGATCGGTCAAAGCATCTACCTTACGGGGGTTATTGGTCATCAGCCTCAGGCTACGAATGTCCAGGTGCGCCAACATATCCCGGCACATGCTGTAGTCCCGCAAGTCAGCCGCAAAGCCGAGTTGTTCGTTGGCTTCCACCGTATCCGCACCCTGATCCTGCAGGTTGTAGGCACGAATCTTGTTCAGCAGCCCAATACCCCGGCCTTCCTGGCGCAGGTACATAAGAATGCCCCGACCTTCGCGGGCAATACTGCGCAAGGCTTCTTCCAACTGATAACCACAGTCACAGCGCATGCTGTACAGGGCATCACCGGTCAGGCACTCGGAGTGGGTCCGCGCCAGCATCGGCTCCGGACTGTTGAGGTCACCCAGCGTAAGCGCCACGTGCTCCTTTCCGGTGTCCGGCTCTTCAAAGCCGTGCATGTCGAAAACGCCGAAAGGGGTTGGCAGCCGGCAAGTCTGGATGTAACGAACAGCCACAGTGTTTCCTCGTGGTTCAGTCAATCGAGCGGCGCATTCTATCACGAGGCCAGCGCCCTGGCGTAGTCTCTGTATGATGGATCCTACGAACCGGAGTCAGAAGCAGACCAGTGGCCACTACGCCCACCCTTCTTCTCCAACAGGCGGACATTGTCCACGACCATCCCGCGATCAACGGCCTTGCACATATCGTAGAGGGTCAGTGCCGCCACGCTGGCGGCCGTCAGGGCCTCCATCTCAACACCGGTCTGGCCGGAGAGCTTGCAGCGAGTGGCGATGTGAATCGAAGCGCCGTCCTTGCCCGGCGTCAGCTCTACCTTTACCGAGGTCAGGTTCAGCGCGTGGCAAAGCGGAATCAGCTCGTGGGTTTTCTTGGCCGCCATGATACCGGCAACCCGCGCCACCGCCAGCACATCTCCCTTGGGATGCTGCCCTTCCACAATCATTGCCAGGGTGTCCGGCGCCATCCGAATCAGCGCCTCGGCCCTGGCCTCACGCTCGGTAACAGCCTTGGACGTAACGTCTACCATACGCGCGGCGCCAGTATCGTCAAGATGCGTCAGTTTGCTCACGGTGTCTCCCAAAATCGTTGATAAAAGCGGCCTTCACGGATCTATCATACCAGAGCGTACAGAACTGGCGGCGGGATCAGTATCCGTCCCCTGACCACCAGAAACCAATACCCGCAATGCCCTGAGCGCCAGCCTGCCGTGCTGCGAGGATATCATCAGGGACAAGCCCGCCAAGGGCATAAACAGGAATCGCGGCGCCTGCGACCAGCTCCTGGAAACGCTCCCACCCAATTCCCGGCGCGCCAGGATGGGAAGAGGTAGGCTTTACCGGTCCCAGGGTAATGAAGTCTGCCTGGAGCTGTTCTGCATGGGCAATTTCCTCTTCATCGTGACAGGAGATTGCCAGCAGGTAGCCCTCGGGTATCGGCCGGGAGGAAAACTGCCGGGCCTCCCGCCACGGCAGGTGCAAACCGGTGGCCTGGGGCAGGCACTCAAGCAGCGGCGGGGCACCGTGAAGCATCAACAGCGAATCGCTGGCGCGACACGCCTCCAGTGACCAGCCCGCCAACCGCTCGTAGACCTCATCGCTTAGTCCCGGTGCCCTGAACAGGCACATCTGTGGGCGCGTTTCGAGCAAGCGCTGACGAAGTTGTTCAGGGAATGCCGAGGGATCGCCAGCAGAACCGGTAATGGCATAGCGACGAGGCAGCTTCAGGGCGCGGATAATCGGACGGTTTGCAGCGGGGAAATCAACATCCGCCAGGTCCTGGACATCGAGCCATTGTATCGCCTGCCCTTCACGGCCCTCGGGGTCGCCTTCAGCGGAAGAGGTTTCCCAGACATCAAGAAACACCCGCTTGTCCCCATAATCGTGGCGAACTCCAATCACCGGCTCAAGCAGGTTCGGATTTATCCGCAACCCGGTCTCTTCCCGAATCTCCCTGACCAGGGCCTGTTGGACCGTTTCACCGGCCTCAACCTTGCCACCCGGAAACTCAAGCAAACCACCCTGGTGAACATGGTCCGGCCGACGGGCGATCAATACCTTCCCATCACGAAAGACAACACCCACCGCAACGTGTATTTCCTGAACCGGCGTCATAATCAGGTGCGATACTCAGCATTGATGGTGACGTAGTCATGGGAAAAGTCGCAGGTCCACACCCGTTCACTGACATTCCCCCGCCCGAGATCAATCTGGATGGTAATTTCCTCACCGTCCATCACGGCCTGCCCGCGGGACTCGCTGTAATCCGCAGCACGGCCGCCATTGCGAACCAGGCACACATCTCCCAGCCAGATCTCGAGGGCGTTCAGGTCCAGCCCGGCGACACCAGCACGCCCCACGGCAGCCAGTATCCGCCCCCAGTTGGGATCGGATGCAAACAGTGCGGTTTTGACCAGTGGTGAGTGAGCGACCGTATAGGCAACGTCCAGCGCCTCCTGTACCGATGTCGCGCGGCTCACTTCAATAGTGACAAACTTGGTGGCACCTTCGCCGTCGCGAACAATCGCGTGCGCCAGCTCGAGGAACACCTCTCGTAGCGCATCCCTGAGCTTTGGCAGGGACGGGCTATCGGCCGCGATTTCAGGGCCGCCGGACTGACCGCTGGCAATGAGCATGCAGGCATCGTTGGTGGACGTGTCACCGTCGATGGTAATCCGATTGAACGACGCCTCTCCTAATTCTGACGCAAGGCTCGCCAACACATCCGGTGCGATATTCGCATCGGTGGCAATAAAGCCCAGCATGGTAGCCATATTGGGGCGGATCATGCCCGCCCCCTTACTGATACCGGATATGGATACCGCTTGGCCATCCAGATCAATCTGGCGCGAGGCACCCTTGGGACGAGTGTCGGTGGTCATGATCCCAGACGCCGCTTCAGCCCAGTGGGACTCCGAGACATCCGCCAGTGCTTGCGGCAACGCGCTGACAATTTTACCAACCGGCAGTGGCTCCCCGATAACCCCTGTCGAAAACGGCAGCACGCTACCAGCGGGGACACCGGCGTGATCCGCCAAAGCCTGACAACAGGCCTGGGCATCCTTCATACCTTGTTCGCCGGTGCCGGCATTGGCATTGCCTGTGTTGATCAGCAGGTAGCGCGGTGCATCGCTTGCCAGATGGCTTCGCGTGACGTGAACAGGGGCCGCGCAAAACTGATTACGGGTGAAAATACCGGCCACTCTGCTACCCGGCGCCAACTCTATAACCACCAGATCCTTCTTGCCGGGTTTCTTGATACCGGCACTGCCGATACCCAGCCTGACACCGGCCACCGGGAAAAACGTCGGCAAGGTTCCTGGACCAACTGCCATTTTTACTCTCCTTTCGTCATGATCGGCTTCTACCCGGCGACCCGGCCGGAACACCGGTTACCAAACGAAAAACCCGCAACCTGTCGATCAGGGTGCGGGCCTTAGTTCGCTCACTCAGCGGCGGAAATCAGTTGACCTTTCCACAACACTGCTTGTACTTCTTGCCAGACCCGCATGGACAAGGCTCGTTTCGCCCTACCTTTCGGTCCTGTCGCACAAAGGTCTCCGGCGTTCCCTGAGGCTGCTGGGTAGCAGCTCCATCTGCGCTGTCATCCTGCCTGTGCTGTGCGGTGGCGCTGGTTTCATCGTGGCGCAGTCGCGCCTGGGCAAGCTCCCGCTCCAATTCTTCCTTGCGGCGGCGCTCCACCTCTTCCATTTCTTCACGGCCCTGAACACGGACATGGGACAACACCCGAACCACATCGCGCTTCATGGTTTCCAGCATACTTTCGAACAGGTTAAAGGCCTCGCGCTTGTACTCCTGCTTGGGGTTCTTCTGGGCATAACCACGCAGGTGGATACCACGGCGCAGGTGATCCATGTTTGAAAGATGCTCTTTCCAGAGCGTGTCGAGCACTTGCAGGAACACCTGCTTCTCGAACTTGCGCATCGACTCGGAGCCCGCCAGTTCCTCTTTGGCGTCGTAGGCTGCGACAATCTCTTCCAGAATACGCTGACGCAGATTCTCTTCGTAGAGCTTGCTGTCCTCGTCCAGCCATTGCTGAACAGGCAGGTTGATCGCCATTTCCGATTGCAGCTGGCTTTCCAGGCCGGCAACATCCCACTGTTCCGGCATGCTCTGCGGCGGGATGAACTCACTGACCAGCGAGTCCACCACATCCTCGCGAATGGTTTTAATCATCTCGGAAACGTCTTCCGAAGACATGACCTCGTTACGCTGATCATAGATCACCGTACGCTGGTCGTTGGCAACATCATCGTACTCCAGCAGGGTTTTCCGCATATCGAAGTTGCGGCCTTCCACCTTGCGCTGGGATTTTTCAATGGCGTTGGTGACCATTCGATGCTCGATGGCCTCGCCTTTTTTCATCCCCATGGCCTGCATCAGGCTCTTCACCCGATCCGGCGCGAATATCCGCATCAGGTTATCTTCCAGCGACAGGAAGAACCGTGATGAACCAGGATCGCCCTGACGACCGGCACGGCCTCGAAGCTGATTGTCGATACGGCGGGATTCGTGACGCTCGGTACCAATGATGTGCAGACCACCAGCCTCAAGCACCTGGTTGTGGCGCTCGGTCCATTCGGCCTTGGTACGGGCAATTTCCTCTTCGGTGGGGCTTTCCATACCCGCCACTTCAAATTCCCAGTTACCACCCAGCACAATATCCGTACCACGGCCGGCCATGTTGGTGGCAATGGTGACTGCACCCGGGCGACCGGCCTGGGCAATGATCTGGGCCTCACTCTCATGCTGTTTGGCGTTCAGGATCTTGTGGTCAATCCGCGCCTTCTTGAGCAGCATGGACAGAAGCTCAGAGGCCTCAATTGAGGCCGTGCCCACCAGGATTGGTCGTCCCTCAGCCGTCACGTCCTTGATCTCATCAATGATGGCGTGGAACTTCTCTTCCTGAGTCAGGTAAATCAGATCGTTGTAATCGATTCGCTGGATGGGCTTGTTGGGCGGAATAACAACCACGTCCAGACCGTAGATCTGGCGAAATTCAAACGCCTCGGTGTCCGCGGTACCGGTCATGCCGGCGAGCTTGTCGTAAAGACGGAAATAATTCTGGAAAGTGGTGGATGCCAGGGTCTGGCTCTCTGCCTGAATGCGAACACCTTCCTTGGCTTCAATCGACTGGTGCAGACCTTCACTCCAGCGACGGCCCGGCATGGTACGACCTGTGTGCTCGTCAACGATCACCACCTGATCGCCCTGGACAATGTAATCCACGTCCTTCTGGAACAGATGATGAGCTCGGAGGGCCGAGTGGACGTGATGCAACAGGCTAAGGTTGGCTGCGGAGTACAGGCTCTCACCTTCCTTCAGCAAGCCCCTTTCCAACAACAGCTCTTCCACTTTTTCATGGCCGGTTTCGGTCAATTCCACCTGACGGGATTTCTCATCGATGGTGAAATCGCCACTGGGCTCACCCTCTTCACTGACTTCACCCATCTCAAGGCTTGGCACAAGCTCGTTGATCGCCAGGTAAAGTTTTGAACTGTCCTCCGCCGCGCCCGAGATGATCAGCGGGGTACGGGCTTCGTCAATCAGGATCGAGTCCACTTCGTCCACGATGGCAAAGTGGAGGCCGCGCTGCACCTTGTCTTCCGTGCTGAAGGCCATGTTGTCGCGAAGATAGTCAAAGCCGAACTCGTTGTTCGTGCCGTAGGTAATATCCGCCTGATAGGCAGCCCGCTTCTCTTCAGGCGGCTGGCCGGCTACGACAACACCTACCTGTAGCCCCAGGAAGCGATACAGCTTCCCCATCCATTCGGCATCGCGGCGAGCCAGGTAGTCGTTCACAGTGACCAGATGCACGCCCTTGCCAGTCAGAGCATTCAGATACACGGCCAGCGTCGCTACCAGCGTTTTACCTTCGCCGGTTTTCATCTCGGAAATACGGCCTTCGTGAAGCGTGATACCGCCGATCATCTGCACGTCGTAGTGGCGCATCCCCATGACTCGACGACTTGCCTCACGGGTGGTGGCAAACGCTTCGGGAAGCAATGCGTCAAGGCTTTCACCTTCGTCATAGCGACGGCGAAACTCCGCAGTTTTGCCTTGCAACTCGGTGTCGGACAAATTGCCATACTGCTCTTCAAGCTCATTAATACGCGATACGGTTTTGCGCATTCGCTTGATTTCTCTGGCGTTCTTACTGCCGAACATCTTGGTTGCAAGCTTTGTGAACATAGACCACTGCTTCTTTGATTAAACGGAGGAAGCCGGCATTCTAACCTTATTTCGCAGCAGTACAAAAGTCAGGCCTCACAGAAGCCTGTCACAACGCTGAAAAGATTGAAAAAAGAGTGCCGGACGGGGACAACGGGAAGAGATCAGGCGCCCTCACAGGCGCCTCTACAAGCGGTTAGCGGCTAGCTCGTTTGATGTAGGTTTCCGGATTCTCGGATTTGCCGTTGCGGATTACTTCAAAATGCACGTGAGGCCCGGTGGAACGGCCTGTACTGCCCATCAGAGCCAGCACCTGCCCCTTCTGGACAACGTCGCCCACTTTGACCTTGATGGTCTTGGCATGGGCGTAGCGGGTTACCAGGCCATCGCCGTGGTCCACCTCAACGAGGTTGCCGTAGCCATAGCGCTCGTCGGCATAAGTGACCACGCCACCCGCCACGGAGATAATGTCGCTACCTTCCTTGCCAGCCAGGTCCACACCGGCGTGCCAGGTACGCTTACCGGTGAACGGATCGGAACGATAGCCGTATTTCGAGGACAGCCAACCCCAGGTAATAGGACGACCCTCCACGAAGAGCTCTTTCTCGAGCTTCTGGCGGGAAGTAACCATATCCAGCATGCGCAATTGTTGCTCCCGATCTTCAATGCGGCGGGCAAGCTGATCAATCATGCTGGTCAGTTCTGGCGCGGTGAAAGAGTCGCCATCAAGACTTTCCTCGGGGCCACCGACGGCAGCTGGCTGATCAAAGTCGAATTCGTCGCTGGCCACCAGGCCCGATTCCAGAAAGCGCTGCCCGAGAGCATCAAGCCTGAGCAGACGCCCCTGCATTTCACCCAGCCGCAGCGTTAAGGCATCAACCTGCTGCTGGACGTTCCGCTCGATCCGTGCAAGCTCTACCTTCTGTTCGCCCAGCCGGGATTGCCACTGAGCGACCAATTCTGATTCTGCAGGCTCCGCCGGTTCAATCTGGCTCACCGCCACCTTATAGCCGGACCAGCCCGCCAGTACCAACAGTGCAGTCACGAATAACACCGCGCCTGCCAGGACAGGGGCGTTTACCGAAACCGTGCGGGATTTCCCATGGCGTTTGCCAACGAGGATAATGTTCATATCGTCTTCTGGTTTCATGTGGACGCAACCTGATCCTGTAGTGTTGCATCCAGAGTGTTCTGACTGGGCCTGCCGGGGCATCCTTTGCCAGATTGCGGATTTCCTATCCGACTACTCAATCCTGGGCAGCATAAATCGCGTCTGAAAACGCACGTGCTATCCATTGCAACGACTACGTTTAATAAAATAGCAGCCGCCCGTGGACATACACACACCAGACAATGTAAAACGAGTGTAATACAGGCTCTGCCTATTAACCGTGCCGAAGTGTAACCAATCGTTACCGTTGTCGTCGAGAATTACTGATTGCCATGAAAAAGAAAACCGACCTCAAATTGACTCCGGACAGCTTCTCCAGGGCTTCAACCCTGCGTGAACTGATGGCAAAAGCCCAGCATCATACTCAGGCGGAACAACTCGTTCTCGCTGCGCTTCCGGAAAGTCTTGCCAAAGGCACACGGTTTGTCAGTTGCCGTGACGGGGAGCTGGTCCTGTCGGCTACGGCAGCCACCACCGCCAGCCAGATTCGTTTCCGCCAGCATGAAATCATGGAAGAACTTCGCAAACAGGAGCTGTTCCGTTTCGTCTGGAAACTCAAGGTCAAGGTCGCTCCGCCGCGATTCAGCGAGCGTCCGAAAGCAAAAATGACCCCCCTCAGTAACGAAAATGCCCGGCTCCTCAAAGAGGAAGCCGGGCACACGAAGGACAAACAATTACGCGAGGTTCTCGAAAAACTCGCAAGCCACGTCCGGGATTAAGGCGTCCTGCCTCAGCCCGCCGCCAGCACAGGTTTCATGTAGGAAATCGGGGCAGCGGCCTCGTCGTCGAAGGTCACCACTTCCCACGCATCCTCTTCTGCCCTGAGCTTGCGCAGCAGCTTGTTGTTCAGGTCGTGGCCGGATTTAATACCACGGAACTCGCCAATCAGGCTGTTGCCCAACTGGTAGAGGTCACCGATGGCATCCAGCAGCTTGTGCTTGACGAATTCGTCGTCGTAACGCAGACCGTCTTCGTTGAGGATTTTGTAATCGTCAACGACGATGGCACTGTCAACGCTTCCGCCCAACGCCAGGTTCATCGCACGCAACTTTTCAATATCACGCATGAAACCAAACGTCCGTGCGCGGCTGACTTCCTTCACAAACGACGTGCTGGAAAAGTCAACGGTTGCGGTCTGGGCGCGCCCCTTGAAGACAGGGTGGTCAAAGTCGATACCGAAGCTGACCTTGAAGCCTTCGAAAGGCAGCAGAGTCGCCTTCTTGTCACCTTCTTCAACCGTTACTTCGCGCTTGATGCGGATGAAACGCTTGGCGGCGTCCTGCTCGGCAATACCGGCGGACTGCAGAAGAAACACAAACGGACCGGCAGAGCCGTCCATAATGGGCACTTCCGCGGCGCTGAGCTCGACGAAACAGTTATCAATCCCGAGACCAGCCATGGCTGACAACAAATGCTCCACTGTTGCAACCCGGACACCGTCTTTCAGCAGTGTCGTGGAAAGCATGGTCTCACCAACGTTTTCCGCGCAGGCACGGATTTCAACCACAGGGTCAAGATCGGTACGGCGAAAAACGATCCCCGAGTCCACCGGAGCGGGCTTCAGGGTCAGATACACTTTCTCCCCCGAGTGCAAGCCAACGCCGGTGGCGCGGATGGTGTTCTTAAGTGTCCGTTGTCTGATCATCGGTACATATTTCCGTCACATAAAAGCGATATAGTCTGGGCAAAATTCTGCCCGGAGAATACCAGAAAGTAAGACTGAATACCATTTAACCAATCGTTAACCTTTGATTGGCCTCCCGGCACAAGTCCGGACTGATAGTCAGCACACGTAATTCGGTCGCAAAGGTTCCATTACCGAATACATTTGCAACAGATTATCAGTCAGCCTGACGGCGAAGGAATGCGGGAATATCGAGATAGTCGACTCCCTGCTCCTCGCTGTCCTTGCTCTGATCAATCGCCACATTGCCGTGAGCCACGGCGCGACGACGCAGAACGGCCGGACGGTCAAGCTGGTTGTAATCCGTTGTGCCATCCAGGCTACGGGTGTTGTCCACCACCTTGGTCGGCTTCTCGCGGTCACCGCCCAGGCCGGTCGCAACCACCGTCACCTTGAGTTCGTCAGTCATTTCCGGATCAATCACGGTACCCACGACCACCGTGGCGGAATCCGAAGCGAATTCACGAACAATGTCGCCAACCTCAGAGAATTCTCCCAGGTTGAGATCCATACCTGCGGTGATGTTGACCAGGATACCCTTGGCACCCTGCAGGTTGATGTCTTCCAGAAGCGGGCTTCGAACAGCGGCTTCTGCAGCTTCGCGGGCGCGGTTCTCGCCAGTGGCACGCGCCGTACCCATCATGGCGTTGCCCATCTCCGACATAACGGTTTTTACGTCGGCGAAGTCCACGTTGATCATACCGTTGCGGGTAATCAGGTCAGCAATACCCTGAACCGCCCCCAACAGCACATCGTTTGCTGAACCAAACGCGTCCAGCAGGCTGGTTTTCTTACCCATCACCGCCAACAACTTTTCGTTGGGGATGGTGATCAGCGAGTCAACGGTTTCCTCCAGCTCCTTGAGGCCGGCTTCCGCCACACTCATGCGCTTGCCACCTTCAAACATGAATGGCTTGGTGACAACGGCAACGGTCAGGATACCCATTTCCCGGGCCACTTCAGCCACAACCGGAGCAGCACCGGTTCCGGTTCCGCCGCCCATGCCGGCGGTAATGAACACCATGTCGGCGCCTTTCAGCGACTCGGCGATGCGATCACGGTCTTCCAGAGCTGATTGACGCCCTACTTCCGGGTTGGCACCGGCACCCAGCCCTTTGGTGATATTGCCACCAAGCTGAATAATCTGACGTGCATCCAGGTCCGTCAGGGCCTGAGCGTCGGTGTTGGCGCAAATAAACTCCACGCCTTCGATATCACTGTTGAGCATGTGGCGAACGGCATTGCCGCCACCACCGCCAACGCCTACTACTTTAATGACAGCGTTTTGCTGGACATTATCGACGAGTTCAAACATTTCCCCTACTCCTTCGTGCTGTTTATCAGCCTTTTCCAGACTGATTTTTCGAGATTATGATTTTCGAGATACCTTCGTGTATGTCTTCTCCCGGCTCGCCGTCAGAAGTGACCGGTAAACCAGGCTTTCATGCGCTCAAACAGCGTGGGTGCATCTTCACCCTTAAGCGCCGGCGCCCGCCCCAGATCCATCTGGCGGAAGCCATGGATCAACAACCCAACGCCCGTGGCGTAGATGGGGTTGTTGACTACCTCCGTCATACCGGAGACCGCCTGCGGACAGGCCAGCCTTACCGGCATGTGGAAGATTTCTTCGGCCAGTTCCACCACGCCTTCCATGGTGGAGGAACCGCCGGTAATCACGATGCCGGCCGGGATCAGGTCTTCGAATCCCGAACGACGAAGTTCAGACTGCACCAGGGTGAACAGCTCTTCGTAACGCGGCTCCACCACCTCGGCGAGCGCCTGACGGGACAAATCCCGTGGCGCCCGGTCACCCACACTGGGCACCTTGATGGTTTCATCCGCGCCGGCCAGCTGAGTCAAGGCGCAGGCGTATTTGATCTTGATTTCCTCGGCATTCTGCGTGGGTGTCCGCAGGGCCATGGCGATGTCGTTGGTGACCTGATCACCAGCGATAGGAATGACCGCCGTGTGCCGAATGGCACCACCGGTGAACACCGCGATATCGGTGGTACCACCGCCAATATCCACCACGCAGACACCCAGTTCCTTTTCATCCTCGGTGAGGATGGCGTGACTGGAGGCCAACTGCTCCAGGATGATGTCATCCACTTCCAGGCCGCAGCGTTTCACGCATTTTTCGATGTTCTGGGCGGCGTTCACCGCACAGGTGACGAGGTGAACCTTGGCCTCCAGGCGAACGCCGGACATTCCCATGGGCTCCTTGATGCCCTCCTGGCTGTCGATCACAAACTCCTGCGGCAGTATGTGAAGGATCTTCTGGTCCGCCGGAATCGCCACCGCCTGGGCGGCGTCAATCACCCGGTCAATGTCAGCCTGGGTCACCTCCCGGTCACGGATCGCTACAATGCCGTGGGAGTTGAGGCTCTTGATATGGCTGCCGGCAATACCCGCGTAGACCGAGTGAATCCGGCAACCCGCCATCAGTTCGGCTTCTTCCACCGCACGCTGTATCGCCTGGACCGTGGTTTCGATATTGACCACCACGCCACGTTTGAGCCCGCGGGAGGGATGGGAACCGATACCCACCACCTCAATGGTCCCGTCCATTTTGCGCTTGCCGACGATCGCAACCACTTTCGAGGTTCCGATATCGAGGCCGACAATCATGTTTTCCGTTTCAACCGATGACATGTGTTTCACCAAACCGTAGGTCTGAATTTAGCGTTGCTATGATTTTGTCCGCGAGGCCGTTTCTGACGGCTTCCACTGAACCGCCACCCCATTGCTGTAGCGGGCATCCACCCGTCTGACTTCGTCTGAACGCGACGCCAGCCGTTCCTGATAAACCGTGACAAAGCGTTCAAAACGCGCCTCAACCTGATCCCTGCCCAGAACCACTTCGATGCCGTTGGCAAGGGTCAGCGTCCAGGCACCGCGCTGTTCAAGACTCAACCCGGCAAACCCGAGATTATGACCGGTGAGCGTATCCGACATGGTCCTTGCCATATCAATCACTTCCTTCACACGCTCATCCGGGCCAGCCAGCCGAGGCAGTCGCCCGGCCACTTCGGGGTTAGGCGGCGCAAACAGTTCTCCGTTGCGGCTCACCAGCCGGTTGCTGTTCCAGTACGCCAGTGGCTTTTTCTCACGAACGTCGATCTGCAGCCGGTCCGGCCATACGCGCTTGACCGCTGCAGACTCCACCCATGGGCGCTGCTCCAGGCTCTCCTTGATGTCAGAGAGATCGGTGGCAAAGAAACTCCGCCCTATCCACTTGCCCGCACTGCGCTCCAGCGCTGTACGGTTTTCACCCACCAGTTCGCCCTTCACGTCGATGGCCATGACCTGACGATCCATGGCGCTCAGCACCTCGCTGGTTCCCCAGGGAACCAATGCCGCCAGCAGGACAATACCCGCTCCCATGAGCGCCTGCCCCCAGGGCACGGCGGACAATACAGCTCTCAGCAAACCAAACCGGTCCCGCTCAGGCCCAAGAGAGGTAGCTCCCCTGCGCTTCGGTGGGTCGGACGGTACCGCCCGGCTCCGGATCAGCAGCTTTTCAAGCATCGCCTGCCTCCAAGGTGTCCATGAGGATCCTCACCACCAGTTCCTCGAAACTGATACCGGCCGCCCTAGCCGACATGGGCACCAGACTGTGGTCAGTCATTCCAGGGACTGTGTTCACTTCCAGAATCCAGAACTCACCCTGGCGGTCCTGCATTATGTCTACCCGGCCCCAGGTTCGGCAGCCGAGCACCCTGAACGCATCCAATGCCAGATGCTGGAGCTTCAGCTCGCTGTCCGGGTCCAGCCCGCAGGGGATCTGGTAGCGGGTGTCGTCGGCCAGGTACTTGGCGTCGTAGTCATAGAAAACGTGGTCTGTACTCAAGCCAATGGCCGGCAGCGCCTGATCCTGCAGAAGGCTGACGGTAAATTCGGGGCCTTCAATCCATTCTTCGACGAGAACCAGAGGGTCCAGCGCGGCCGCCTGCGTATATGCTTCAACCAGCTCCTGTTCACTGTTCACCTTGCGAATGCCAATGCTGGAGCCTTCCCGCGAGGGTTTTACGCTCAGCGGCAACGACAGCGACTGTACTAGGCTGCCGGCTTCCTCCACGGACCCCATGGCACGGAATTTCGGAGTTGGCAGTCCGCAGCCTTCAAACACGTATTTGCTGCGCAGCTTGTCCATGGCCAGCGCAGAGGCCAGAACGTCACTTCCCGTAAAGGGAATACCAGCCTGGGACAGGATGGCCTGAATCGTGCCGTCTTCCCCGCCGCGCCCGTGCAGGGCAATGAAAACCCGATCAAACTCGGGCTCTTCGACGGTTTTCAGCAAACAACCGCGTACATCCACGGCATAGGCGTCAACTCCGGCGGATACCAGTGCCGACAGTACTGCCTGTCCGCTTTTCAGTGACACTTCACGCTCGGCGGAATCACCGCCCATAAAGACAGCCACCCGTCCCAGTGCCTTCAGCGTCTCCGGATCGGCCTGATAACCTTGTGAATCTACAGTCCTGGCCATCTCACTCATCCGCAATCACTCCTGCAGCTGCCAGTCGCGCAGCCACTCCGCCTATATCACCCGCGCCCTGTGTAATCAGCAGATCGCCGTCCTGTAACGTGTTGGCAAGCAGGGCTTCGATCTCTCCGTTTTCTTCCACAAAAAGCGGCTCCACGCTGCCTCGCTGCCGCAGGCTGCGACACAATGCACGACCATCCGCACCCGGTATCGCCGGCTCACCCGCTGAATACACGTCCATCAGTAACAGCCCGTCCACTTCCGAGAGTACCCTGACGAAATCCTCATAGAGATCCCGGGTACGGGTGTAGCGGTGAGGCTGATAAAGCATGACCAGCCTGCGATCCGGCCAGGCATCACGGGCCGCCCGGATAACGGCCTCCACTTCCGTGGGATGGTGCCCATAGTCATCAATCAAGGTGACAGTGCCTTTGCGGGTGTTGTAATCACCGTAGACCTGGAACCGGCGTCCAACCCCGGCAAAACCTGCAAGGCCCCGACAGATGGCGGCATCATCCACGCCCTCATCAGTGGCCACGGCAATAGCCGCCAGGGCATTCAGTACGTTGTGGCGACCGGGCATTTTCAGTTCAACGTCCAAATCACTACGGCCACCCGGGCGGCGAACGACAAACCGAGTCCGAAGGCCATCGGATTCAATGTTTTCCGCCCGGTAGTCGGCATCCGGATTATCGATGCCATAGGTAATGATGGCGCGGGAAATCCTGGGGATGATTTCCTGCACAAAGCCGTCATCCACACACATCACCGCAACGCCGTAAAACGGCAGGTTGTGGAGGAAATCCACGAATGTCTGTTTCAGGCGCCCAACGTCTCCGCCATAGGTGTCCATATGGTCGGCTTCAATGTTGGTCACCACCGAGATCACCGGCGTCAAGTGAAGGAATGAGGCATCGCTTTCATCGGCCTCAGCCACCAGATAGCGGGAGCCGCCAAGCTGCGCGTTGGTTCCGGCGCTATTGAGCTTGCCACCAATCACAAAGGTGGGATCCAGGCCAGCCTCTCCCAGAACCGATGCAATCAGACTGGTGGTGGTG
>TARA_R100000306_G_scaffold48922_1_pt1 | contig 16160 bp, 13 predicted proteins | sample TARA_R100000306 | Tara Oceans TARA_R100000306 (sample SAMEA2620824) | marine metagenome | biome: marine biome (ENVO:00000447); feature: mesopelagic zone (ENVO:00000213); material: "saline water (ENVO:00002010), including plankton (ENVO:xxxxxxxx)" | depth 1000 m | reverse complement strand
GTGCCGGCCATGACCGTCGTTACGCGATTGATGCCAGCAAGCTGGAAGGCGAACTGGGCTGGATGGCTGCAGAAAATTTTGAGACCGGGATTAAGAAGACCATACAGTGGTATTTGGAGAAGTACTTATAACCTATAAATTATTTCTTATTTTGATTAAAAAGATTCAAGATAAACTTAGTAGAGATGCCAATCTAAAAGAATTACTTTCAGGTAGCGCTATTACTTTTGTGATTAAGGTTACAGGAATGTTAATTGGTTATATCGCTGTATTATTGGTATCACGAATGTATGGAGCTGAAGGAACAGGAGTTTATAGTTTAACAACTACGGTATTAAATAGTCTTGCGATTTTGGGAGGCCTAGGATTAAATACCGCAGTACTTAGGTACGTTGGACAGTTTAATAAATTGGAGAACGGAATGGCCAATTTGAAGGAGTTGTTCAAATATATTTGCCAACTTGCTTTTCCTTTTTCAATTATCGTTGGGATCTTATTATTTTTTTTGTCTGAAGAAGTAGCAGTGAACGTTTTTGATAACCCTACATATATTCCAGCATTGAAGGTAGGTGCTGTAGCATTACCTTTTTTCACTTTAAACCTAATAAATGTTGAGTTTATACGTGGTTTGAAACTGCTTAAGGTGAGTGAGTATTTACGAAGTATAAATCGACAGTTGGTGGTTGTTATAATTCTTTCTTTTTCTATATTATCTTATGGGATACTTGATGCGGTATACGCTGCGGTATTAGGAATCATTTTAAGCTTTATACTATCTCTAATTTTTATTTTAAACTATTTCAAAAAGTTAAAATACGATAACACAAAAAAGCCCGATTTAACAAGAAAAGAACTTTTACGTACTTCTATTCCAATGATGACTACTGCGGTTGCATCATTTGTAATAGCAAATGCAGGATCTTTCTTTTTAGAAATGTATAGTACAACTAATGAGGTTGGTGTTTTTACAGTTTGTTTGAGATTGGCTCAACTGGTTAGTTTAGTTCTTATTGTCGTAAATACAATCTCAGCTCCAAAATTTGCTGAATTGTATTGGGGTGGGAAGAGAAGGGAATTGCAAAAGTTTATTCATCAAACTTCTAAATTAATTTTCTTTATTAGTCTTATAATTTCTGTAACTCTAATTGTTTTTTCAAATTTTGCATTGAGCTTATTCGGAGAGGAATTTGTTGATGGTAGTTTAGCGTTAGTTATTTTGATTGTTGGTCAATTAATTAATGCTATGACAGGATCTGTAGGAATATTACTTAATATGACAGGTAATCAAAAAGTTTTTAAAAATATAATCAGTATTACAACTCTACTGTTAATAGGTAGTTATATTATTATTGTGCCTTCCTATGGTCTCTTGGGAGCGTCTATAGTGAATTTGTTTGGAGTAGTAGTATTAAACTTTTCTTTAGCAACATATGTTTATAAAAAATTAAGGTTTCAAACCTTTTATATTCCATTTATATCTTAAAATTTTTTAAATGTAACCTAAGGCATTAAGGTTATTACAGGAAATAGTTAATTATTCAAAACAAAAGTATTATATGCATTTAGCAGTTCACATTCCGAAAACCGCAGGGACGTCTTTTAGGGAGGTTATTCAGAAATTATATAAGGACGATATTTGTTATGATTATACAGATAATTATAATCTGTCTGATTATGTTAAGCCTAGTATGAAAATGAAAATGCAACGAAAGTGGCATTACAGAAAGTTTCGACAAAAATTAAAGGATACTGATAAATGTATTTATGGGCATTTTAGAGTTTCAAAATATCAAAGTCTAGATAATCTAAATGAGGTGACTTTTTTTTTAAGAGAACCGACAGAGAGGTTAATCTCTCATTATTATTATTGGAAGAAAAATCCTGACCCTCTTAATTATGTTTGTAAAGAGTTAATTGAAAATGATCTCAGTTTAGAAAATTTTGCAAAGTTACCACTGGTTCAAAACTTTCAATCAAAGTTTGTCGGTAACACTCCTATTTCAGATTTTTCTTTTATTGGAATAACTGAAAAATTTGATCAATGTATTGAATCTTTTTGTGATTTGCACGGGATTACATCTCCAGATTTGGAAAGAAAAATGGTCAATAAGGACAAAACACCATTAAAGGATATTTCCCCTAAGGTATTAGAAAAAATCAGATCTTTAAATACAATCGATTTACGATTGTATGAGGAGGCTATGGAATTAGCTATAAAAAAAAATATAATCTAAATGATTAATTTTATTTGTATAGGGGCTCAAAAGGCTGGGACTACTACACTTCATGATATTTTACAACAGCATCCTGAAATCTTTTTGCCTAATATTAAAGAAACACATTTTTTTGATAAAGATGAGCTCTATAATGAGGGATTAGATTGGTATTACCATCGTTTTTTTTCAAATTCTGAAAATAAAATTAAAGGTGAAATTACACCTGATTATTTATTTTTTGAAGATGCGTTGAGACGTATAGCAAATGATTTACCCAAAGAACTAAAAATCATAGTTGTTTTTAGAAACCCTGTAGATAGAGCTATATCGCATTATCAGATGAGTAAACGTAGAGGTTATGAATCCTTGAGTTTAACCAAGGCTTTAAAAGAAGAAAATGATAGAATCACTAAGGGATATTTTGAAAAATCAAATTTCAGTTATATCACTAGAGGGCTTTATGCGAAACAATATAAAATATTATTAAATTTTTTTGATAAAAAACAAATATTGCCTTTAATTTTTGAAACAGAAATAAAACAGAATTTGAACCTTACTTTAGAAAAAATAACGTCTTTTATAAATGTTTCAACATTTGATTTCGACACTCAAATACAGAGTAATTCTAGTAAAAGTTCATTATTTCCTTTTTTTTCAAGGTTCATCATGAAACCTCCAAAATTTGTTCAAGTAATTAGTCGGTTTTTCTTTAAAGAGCCTCTTTTGAAGTATAAGATTAAAGTATGGTTAAATAGTTTTTTGTTACGAAAGAATAATTACAAAGTTGATAGTAACCTTAAAAGGGAATTATTCCTTGAGTATTTTGAAAAAGATACCAAGGAACTGAGTTTGTTGATTGATAAGGATTTGAGTCATTGGCTAAAAAAGGAGGAGGGGTTGTAATTATATGATTGCTTTAAATAAGTTTTCGTACTACTTAGTATTCTTCGCTTTAATTTCGTTTATATATCCTTTGGGTATTCAGCTTAATGGGGTGCTATTTTCTACAGTAGAGCTTTGTTTGGGTATAATGATAATGTGTGCCTTGAGTCTATTGGTTAATTTTCAAGAAGTTTTATTTTTTTTTAGAACTAGACTGTTTAAAACCTACTCATTTTATTTTCTTACCATATTATTAACATCATTTTTTAATTCAACATTAGATTCAACAAGTTCTATAGTTAGTTTAGTTAGGGTTGTTGAAGCTTATTTTTTCTTTATTGCTCTGGGCATAATTTTAAGAAAAATTGAAATTGAACCGTTGAGGTTTTTTTACATATTGAAAGTCGCTGCATTATTAGGTTCAATTTATACAATAGGTCAATTTTTTTTGATTGAAGATAGTACAAGCAGTAAAATTGGAGGTTTATTAGGTGGAGGGTATGGAGCCATAACATCCACTGGGATAATAGTATTTGGATATGATTTTAAACAAAACAAAAGCATAAAAAAACTTGTAGGTTTTTTTATTTGCTTGTTTGGTACGTTTTGCACTAATACTAGAACTTGGTTGCTAGCCCCTGTTTTATCTACTTTAATTGTTTATTTTATAGTTAATAAAGCTGATGTTTTTGTTGTTTTTAAGACAAGTTTATTTATAATTCTTACAATAGGATCGTTATTCATTGCAAAAAATATCTCATTAGCTGCTGATTTTCCTGGGGTAAGTAGAATTTACGAAGTTATTGATATTCTATTTGGTTTAAATACAAATAATACTTCTGTAGATTCTCGTTTCTTAAAATGGTTTTTAGCTTATCAGAATTTTTTGTCCTCACCTTTGGTTGGCGTAGGTCTTGAAAATATAGATCTGGGATTACCAAGTTGGATTGATGCTTTAGGTAATAAAAGAAGTGATTCACAGTTTTTAGATACACTGGCTTCTAATGGGATTTTCGCTTTATTGTCTTTATGTATACTCTTTTTTGCGTGCATAAAAAGTGGACTACGAGCGCTTACTCAAAGAATTGAACTTGCTGACCTTTATTTAATACTTGTGTTTAATTGGATGTTTGTATCTTTTTTTTGGTCAACATTGAGTGGTTTTAATGCTTGTTTGTTTTCAATTCATATTGTGATATATCAGTACTTTATTTCCAAGAATTTTTTAAGATTTAAACAGGGTAAATCTTAAGAATACTTATTTCTTAATATATGATTGGTAAAAAAAAAGAATGTGTCGTTGTATTGGTTAATTATAATGGATTCGATGATACAAAAGCTTGTTTAGAATCAATTCAATTAGTAGATGGTAATTTGCCTTATGTAGTATTAATTGATAACGCTTCTGTTGAAGCTCAAAAATTAGAGAGTCTTAAGGCTTTGTATAAGGATTTATTTATAATATACAGTGAGGAAAACTTAGGTTTTGGTAGAGCAAATAATCTGGGAATACGTTGGGCACAGGATAATTTGGATTTTGACTATTTATTACTTTTAAATAATGATACTTTAATAGATCCTAAGAGCATATTTTATTTAATCGAGCCTTTTAAAAGAGATTCTCATATTGCCATAACAACATCTAAAACTATGTACGAGGCAAATCGGGATATTGTTTGGTATGGCGGTGGTATTATAAATAAATTAAAAGGTTGGCCAATTATTTATGACTTTCAAAAGCCCGCAACTCAAGAAGGGGCAAATAAAGCAAAATACGTTGGTTTTATCTCGGGTTGTGTTATGATGTTTTCTAAAAGTAGTATTGAACAACTGCAAGGCTTTGATGATGATTATTTCATGTATTGTGAAGATTTAGAATTATCTCTGCGCGCATCAAAACTTGGGTTTAAGTTGTACTATGAGCCGAAAAGCATAATATATCATAAGGTTCAGGGTAGTTCTAAAAGTAAAGTAAAAGGTATGAAAGTGAATAACCCTAATCTTTCATTTTTATTTTTTCATATGAAATCAAACCAGTGGATTACTATGAAGAAGCATCTCAAAACAATACATTTTATACCTTTTAATATCTATTTTTGGCTGCTTTTTAGTTACCTCATGTCTAAGTATTTGATTTATGGGCGCAATGAAATGATCAAAGTGGGATGGAAAACATTTTTACGTATTTATAAGTATTCATCATAATGAAATTCATCTATCTATCCATACTAACTTGCATTTGCTTTACAAATTGTGAGAATATTTCTTTTACATCAAAGACAAGTAGCGACCTAAAAGTTATGCCTGCAAAAAAATCCTTTTATAAGAATTATGTAGAAGCGAGTACAAGTTCTGATGATACAGTTATAGCTATTAAAAGTCTAGTAAGCGCACAAACTATTCCGTTATATGGTTTCAATGCCAATAATATTCGGGGAGTATCTTGGACAGACTCATTATTAATGGCTAGGATAAAAAAATTGAAGCCGCAAATATTGAGATATCCCGGGGGTAATGTTGCCAATTGGTGGAATTGGAAAACCGGTTGGTTTGTAAATCACAAAAATTTACCCCAAAAGTTCGGTAGTATAAAAGATGCAAATAGGGTTAAAATGGACCTCTCGGAACTTCAGTCTCTCGTAAATGTGACAGGCAGTGATGTTCTGTTTGTTCTTAATGTGCTAACCGCAACATTAGAAGACCAGATAAATATGCTTCATAAGGCAGAAGAATTAGGAATTCCAGTGAAGTGGGTAGAACTTGGTAATGAACTAAATTTAATTAATAACCCAGGACACATAGCCTTTAGAACCGGAGGTAACTATGGGGAAAAATGTAGTAAATGGATTCTAAAAATAAAAGAAGAATTTCCTGATGTAAAAATTGCTGTTGTTGGGGGTAATCGAAAAGATAATAACCATGTTAAAACTTGGAATCGCGATGTTCTTGGTGCTATTCCAGATGTAGATGCGTTAGTATGGCATTCCTATTTAGCAGCTAAACACACCGTTGAATTGAAAAAAGGAATAAATTTTGAATTGCTGGATAGAAAATTGAAGGGGATATTTCATGCAGAGGGCTTTAAAAAAGATATTGGTAATAAAGATACAGAGGTTTGGGTGACGGAGTATAATTTACAGTGGACAATACTTAAAGATGAAAATAAAAAGCAAATACAAAAGATTTCACAGACCTGGCAAAATGCTTTAGCAGTTTTATTTATAACGTCAGAAATTACAGAAGTGTCGCCCAGGGTCAAAATGGTATTAAATCACAACTTAACAAGTTTTCCTATATTTGCCGCTATAGAAACATTTCCAAATACGACTTATAATTTATTGCCAAATGGAGAGGCCATGCAAATCTGGTTGAATACAATTCAGCAAATGACCCTAATGCAGAAATTGAATTTTGAAGAAAATGAGTGTAAAATTGAAGATTATGAGGTTTTCGGTTGGAAATTCTCAAATGACGAACAAGGTCGAATTCTTATTGTAAATATTACCGATCAAAATAAAACTATAGATCTCAATTCTTTTTACAATGACAACCCCTTCAAGGTATACTACTCAAATGAACAGAAAACTACTGTAAATTTTGAAGATGTTCAAATTAAAGAAGGAAAACTGAAGAGTGAAACTATGGTTTTGCCTCCACACGCCGTTGCAATAATTGAAATCTAGAAATCATAAATAATGACAAAACCAAATCTTTTTATTGTAGGGGCGCCAAAGTCGGGAAGTACTTTCCTTTATGAAAAATTAAAAGATCATCCTGATTTATTTTTTACTAAAATAAAGGAGGTTAATCACTTTTCTTATAAAGAACTGTCAGAGGCTTCTTATTATAAGGATTATAAGATTGAGGACCAGCCGACTTATCTTAAAGCTTATAAACACGCGAAAAATCATAAATACTGCGTGGATGCCAGTGTATCTTATTTTGCTTATCAAGCAGTTGCTCGTAGGATTTATGATTTTAATCCAGATGCAAAAATTATCATCTTAATGCGTGATCCCTACAAGCGCGCCTTTTCTCATTATTTAATGGATATACGGATGCAATACGCAACATGTGATTTTTGTGAGTATATTGAGGAGCGGGGGGCACATTTTACCCAATATGTAGGGAATAGTTTGTTCGGCGCGAACATTAGAAACTATATTGAAGTTTTTGGTAAAGAACAAGTTTTGGTACTTCAATTGGAATATCTAGAGCAACAGTTGGATCGTGTTTTTGATTTTTTGGAAATAGAGAATATTTCTCAAAGCATAAACACTAATGATCGTGTAAATCCTAACAAAACCCCTAATAATAGGATTGCGAGTTATTTTCAAAAAAACCGGGGCGTCACCGAAAAGCTGAAGTTAATCATCCCAAAGTCTATTGTACGATTTGGAAATCAATTTTTATACAGTAAAGCAGACCAGACCCAAAAAATAAGTGAAAGGGAGATAGCAGGTCTAAGACCTTATTTGAAGCCTGACTTAGAAGTTTTATCTAGTTTAAAACTTAATTTACAATTAGAGGATCTAAAAGAAACATATGCATAAAATAGCCCTAATCGATCCCGTAGGAGGCCATGGCGGGATGGACTTTTATGACTATGGGCTGGCTCAGGGTTTGGGTGCGCATCAGGTCAAGGTATGGTATTGTAGCAGTAGCCAGACAAACGTCCGAACCTACCCTAATGTGAAAACCGTCCTGTGTTTTAAAAAGGTTTGGGATACTTCAAATAAATGGTTAAGGCTGTTTTTTTTTCTGAAGGGCTATTTTAAAGCCTTTCAGGTTGCAAAAAAAGCCGGAGTGGAGACGGTGCATTTGCAGTTTTTTGATCTGGGGTGGCTTAATGTGTTGGTGATGCTTGTTTTATCCCGGTTTAAATTTCAGAAGGTACTCACCCTACACGATGTGTCTTCTTTTAAGGGTAAGAATGTGGGCTTTTCTGAAAATTTTATTTTAAAACGTTTTGATAAGTTTGTGGTGCATAACCGGTTGAGTTATGCGGAGCTGTTAGATAAGCTCCCCAAAAAGAACCCCATCGCTATCATACCTCACGGAAATTACCTGCCTTTTGTAAAAGAGTTAGCCTACGAAGTGCATACGGACCGTCCTTTAAAATTGCTGTTTTTTGGGCAGATCAAAAAGGTAAAGGGGCTTGATGTCTTGCTTGAAGCACTTGGCTTAGCAATTCAGGAAAATCCCGATATCCGGTTGGTCATTGCCGGTAAGCCATGGCATGATGAATTGTCTTATTATAAAGAGCTGATCGCAGTCTTAGACCTAACTGAGGTTGTAACTACTCATTTTGAGTATATTCCCAACGAAGCAGTTGCCTCTTATTTTGAAGCTTGTGATGCTGTGATCCTGCCCTATCGTAAAATTTACCAGAGCGGGGTGTTGCTTTTGGCGATGAGTTACGGGCGGGTGACCGTGTGCTCAGATCTGCCGGCTTTTAAAGAAGTAGTAGACGATGGAGTAAATGGCTATTTGTTTGAGCAACAAAATGCACAGGATCTCGCAGGTGTGCTTTTGAAGATGGCACAACATAAAGCGCAGCTGCTGCAGGTGCGCGAACAAGCTTCTAGAAAATTAAAGAATGAATTCGATTGGTCTGAAATAGGCGCGAAAACAAAGGCATTTTATAACGTATAAACTATGAAAATAGGCATCTTAGGTACTCGAGGGATCCCCAATCATTATGGAGGCTTTGAGCAATTTGCAGAGTATTTGTCGCAGTATCTCGTGACTGAGGGCGACGAGGTCTATGTATATAACTCGCATACCCATCCTTATCAGGAAACCACCTGGAAGGGCGTACACCTGATCCATCAAAAAGATCCGGAAGATCAACTGGGAACAGCAGGCCAATTCCTGTATGATCTCAATTGTATACGAGATGCGCGCAAGCGAGACTTTGATGTGGTGTTGCAGCTGGGTTATACCAGCAGTTCGGTTTGGGGAAAGCTCTTGCCTAAAAAAGCGGTGATCGTTACCAATATGGACGGGCTGGAGTGGAAGCGTACCAAGTTCAGCAAACCGGTACGTCGCTTTATCAAGTTTGCAGAATCTTTAGCCATTACAACCAGCGATTTTTTGATTGCCGATTCGATAGGCATTCAGGAACACTTGCAAAGTGCCTATGGGGCGACTTCCAAGTATATCCCTTATGGCGCCCACGTGTTTAAAACGCCTGAAACGGCTCAAATCGAAGCTTATGATGTTGCGCCCTACGCATACAATATGCTGGTGGCCCGTTTGGAGCCCGAAAACAGTATAGAAGTGATCTTAGACGGGGTTGTGGCGAGCGGTAGCCCGATGCCTTTTTTGGTCATCGGAAATCACAATACGGCCTATGGCGCTTATTTAAAGGATAAATTTAAGGAGGCTACCCACATACGTTTTGTAGGAGGTGTTTACAATATCGAGGTGTTGAACAATTTAAGATACTATAGTAACCTGTATTTTCACGGGCATACGGTAGGCGGGACCAATCCTTCCTTATTAGAAGCCATGGCTTCGGGAGCCCTGCTGGTGGCAAATGACAATATCTTTAACAAATCTATTCTTGGCGACGAGGCGCTTTATTTTAGCGATGCCAGTGATGTGGCAGAAAGCATCACCAAGGTTGAGAAAAAGCGCTATGCACATTTTGTAGATAGGAACCGGAATAAAATAGAGGAGATTTACTCCTGGGAGCTTATCAATAAACAATATCGGGAGTATATGCTTTCTTGTTTAGCGCAAGCATCAAAAGTAAACCAAGGCTAAACCTTTATGAAGCGTATTTTAGTCACCGGGGGCGCCGGGTTTATTGGGTCCCATCTTTGTAAACAGTTACTTCAAGAAGGGCACGAAGTCTTATGTCTGGATAATTATTTTACAGGGAATAAGGAGCATATCGTTCCCTTGCTAGCCAATCCTTATTTTGAATTGATCCGTCATGATATCACTGAAGCCTACTATGCCGAGGTAGACGAGATCTATAATCTGGCCTGCCCTGCCAGCCCGGTACACTACCAATACAATCCCATAAAAACCATCAAGACTTCGGTGATGGGGGCGATCCATATGCTGGGGCTTGCCAAGCGGGTAAAAGCCAAAATTCTTCAGGCAAGTACTTCTGAGGTATATGGAGATCCTGCGGTACATCCGCAACCCGAAAGCTATTGGGGGAACGTGAATCCTATAGGACCACGTTCATGCTATGATGAAGGGAAGCGTTGTGCCGAGACCTTGTTTATGGATTACCATACGCAAAACGGGGTAGCGATCAAGATCGCCCGAATCTTCAATACCTATGGTCCCAATATGAATATCCATGATGGGCGGGTGGTCTCCAATTTTATCGTACAGGCCTTGCAGGGTAAGGACCTGACGATTTTTGGTGATGGGAGTCAAACCCGAAGCTTTCAATATGTAGACGATCTGGTCACCGGTCTCACCGCCTTGATGGGTACGGATGAGCAGGTAACAGGTCCGGTGAATCTGGGCAATCCTCAGGAGTGTACCATGTTGCAATTGGCAGCAAGCATTCTTGATTTAACGGGATCTTCCTCCAAGTTGATTTTTCAAGCCTTACCTCAGGATGACCCGCAACAACGGCGTCCCGATATTTCAAAAGCCAGAGAAGTGCTTAACGGCTGGGAGCCTCAAGTGCCCCTTTATGAGGGGCTTAAAGCTACTATAACCTATTTTGAACACCTGCTTTTAAAATCTAAGCTGTAATAAACAGCGCACATTCCTAAACGATGTCTTATACAATACCCCTTTAAGAAACAAATACCAACGTAAGCATACACTATCGCATGAAACGCTCAGAACTTATTGTACCGGTTACGATTCTTATTCATTTATTGTTGATCAATGGCTTTTTGGCTTGGTTTATTCCGGAATTGTATTTTAACTTGTATTCTATACTGTTCTTTAATGCGACTTGGTTGTTGAGCGCGTATGCGATCGATTATTATCCCACCTCCCGAAAAGAACGCTTTTTCACCAATTTGCATAAGCCCATACAGCTTTATATTCTTTTTACCTTGGGGTATTTTGCCTGGTTTAGTTTAAGTGATACGCCCTTGGGATCTGCCCAATATCATGCATATCTACTTTTGGGTTTGTTTGGAAGCTTGTTTGCCTATCGTATTTTGTTTTACTATACGCGTGCAAAGTATCGGGAAGTAGGGGGGAATGCGGTTAAGGTGGTTGTGATCGGCAGGGACCGGAATCTTAAAAAAATACGTAAAGTTTTTGATGAGCCCGATCTGGGGTATCGTTATCTGGGCTATTTTGATAACAGTCATTCTAAAAGTCCCACCTACCTTGGGAAGGTTGAAGAAGCCTTCGCCTATTTTAAAAATACTGAAGTTGAACAGATCTTTTGTGTTGCTTCGCGCTTATCGCAGCCGCAGTTGTTCAATTTGATGGCTTTTGCCGATAATAATTTGATCAAACTCAAGATCATTCCTGATAATAAAGAGATCTTTACCCGGGCGATGAAGATCGAGTTGTATGATAATGTGCCCGTACTCAACTTACGGGAACTGCCTTTAGAAACGCCTTATGCCAAGGTGGTTAAACGGGCTTTTGATGTGGTCTTTGCCCTTATCGTCATTGTGGGGGTTCTGTCTTGGTTGAGCCCCATTGTCTACCTGTTGCAGCGTTTTGATTCTAATGAACCTCTGTTCTTTAAGCAAAAGCGGCACGGGGTGAACCGGAAGGTGTTTTGGTGTTATAAATTTCGCTCTATGGCTACCACGGCGGATGCCGATACCAAGATGATGACCAAAGATGATAAGCGGGTGACCAAGCTGGGACGTATTTTACGCAAGACCAGTATTGATGAGTTGCCACAGTTCTATAATGTGTTACTAGGCAATATGAGTGTGGTAGGACCCCGCCCGCATATGGAAGTACATACCGAAAAGTATCAGGTATCTGTAGATAAATATTTGGTACGCCATTTTGTAAAGCCCGGGATTACCGGACTGGCGCAGATTAAAGGCTATCGGGGAGAAATTGTTGAGCAAAGCGATATCATTAATCGTACGCGTTTGGATGTATTTTATGTGGAAAAATGGTCCTTGTTTTTCGATTGTAAGATTATTTTTAAAACCGTCTTAAACGCCGTTCAAGGCGAGGAGAAAGCTTATTAATGAGAAAAAAGTTCAAACAATGGAGGAATACATTTCTATATTATTATATTTTAGCAAAAAAAACTTAATGAAGTTAATAAAACCGTTGTTCTTACTTCTCATAGGAATTAATTTATTGTCTTGTATATCGAGAAAAGAAATCGCCTATTTTCACGAAACTGAAACTGCATTAGATTCGGCACAGGTGTTTAATTTAGAGCAGATGAGACGTCCTCAACCAGTTATTAAGCCCAACGATCAACTCAATATTATCGTTTCTTCTTCAGAGCCTGAAGCAGCCTTACCTTTTAATTTGCCCACCGCAAGTACTGGAAGTATTTCAAACGGAGGTATGCGTCCTGTAGGTACGCCGCAATTGCAAAGTTATTTGGTAGCCTCTGATGGTACTATTAATTTTCCTGTACTTGGACAAATTAAAGTAAGCGGTTTGTCAAGAAGCGAACTGGCTGCAGAGCTTAAAAAACAACTTTCAAAATACCTACAAGAGCCGGTTATTAACGTGCGATTGGCTAATTTTCAAATCTCGGTATTGGGTGAAGTTCTAAAGCCCGGAACTTTTCCTTTGAGTGATGAATATATAAGTCTACCCAAGGCACTGGGCTTGGCCGGAGATCTAACCATCTATGGACGTCGGGATAATGTTTTGGTCATGCGCGAGGAGGCAGATGGAATGAAAAAGGTGTATTTAGATTTGACCGATAATAAGATCGTCAATTCCCCTTACTATTATTTACAACAAAACGATGTGGTCTATGTAGAGCCCAACGGGCCTCAACGACAATCGGCCAGCTATAACCGGAATGCTTCGATCTACATTTCCATCGCTTCGGTATTGGTATCTCTTGCCGTATTAATCTCTCGTTAATGTCAGACAATCAATCATTGAATAATTTGGAAGAACAGGAAATCAACTTACGTGAAGAGCTGGACAAGTATCTAAGATACTGGCCCTGGTTTATACTAGGGGTTCTAGCGAGTATCATTTTAGCTTTTGTTTATTTAAAACTTACGGTGCCGGTGTACAATACTGTAGCAAGTGTTATCATCAAAGATGATGAAGGTTCTGCCGGAGGAATAGGTTCAGAGTTGGCGGCATTTGAAGATTTAGGACTGCTGGGCGGTATGAGTACGAGCAGTATTGAAAATGAAATAGGTCTCTTTAAATCCCGACGCATGATGGTGAATACCGTTAGTGCACTCAAGCTGAATATCAGCTATTTTGATACAGAGGGATTGAAAGCCGATGAACTTTATTTAAATACGCCATTTTCGGTAGAGGTTATTAGTCTGGATAAAAGGGGCTTGCTGGAGGCTCAGGAAAATGAGGAGAATGAATTCTTTATTAAACCTGATTCAGGTAAAAACCTGAGTGTTGAAATTGCAGCAACCGGAGAAAAACGTTCTACAGTGCCCGGCCAACTATTGAGTTTGCCTTGGGGATCCTTTATCATTAAGGATAACCGAGCTGCACTAGCTGATCTCGAAGAAGTTAAGACGAACGTCTTGGTGAGGGTAGCAACAATTGAAGATGTTGCTGACTATTTTAAGAAAGAAGTTAAGGTGGAATTAACCGATGATAATGCTACGCTATTACAATTTGGTTTAGAGAGTACCGTGCCTCAAAAAGCCAGAGATATTTTAGATCAGTTGATCTTTGAATATAATAAGGAAGCTATTCAGGATAAAAATGAGGTGGCCTTAAGTACCGCAAGGTTTATCGATGAACGTCTGGCTATCATTAATGAAGAATTGGATACGGTAGAAGTTGGGATCGAAGAATTTAAGGAGGATAATAGTCTTACTGATATTGAAGCAGAGGGGAAGCTGATTCTTGAAAATGCAAGCGATTATAGACAAAAGGAGCAGGAACTTACCACACAGCGTGCCATAGCACAGTCGTTGTTGAACTATTTGATAGATGATGATTTTGGAGATCAACCTCTCCCGGCCAATGTAGGCTTAGAGGGGGAATCTGTGAATGCTCAAATTGGTAGGTATAATGACCTGATTTTGGAGCGTAATCGTATACGTGCCGGAGCTACGGAGTTGAATCCGATCGTATCTCGTTTAAATGCACAGATCGAACAGTTGAAAGAAACCATCTTAACGGGAATGCGCAGGCAAGTGGCTAACTTGAATATAGCACTCAACGACTTGAATCAACAAAACCGTTTAATAGGTGATGAGATTGCAGCAGTACCAGCTAAAGAACGAAAATTTAGGGATATATCCCGGCAACAGAATATCAAGGAAGCCTTGTACATATTCCTCCTGCAGCGCAGAGAAGAAAATTCACTTTCTTTGGCAGCTACTGCACCTAAAGCTAAAATTGTTGATAGTGCGTATACTTCAAAGGAGGCAGTATTCCCTAATCCGAAGATTATATTAGCAGCAGCTTTGCTTTTGGGGCTCGGAATACCATTTGTAATTATTTATATTCGCCGCTTACTGAATAATAAAATTGAACGTAGAGAGGATGTCGAAAAAATCACCAAAACCATACCTATTGTTGGGGAACTGCCCCGAATTGCTAAAGGAGACTCTGATTTGATCGAAGAAAATGACCGTTCGGTATTGGCAGAATCCTTCCGTATTATGACGACCAACCTGCAGTACCTGCTTGTTAATGCTAAAAATGAAGGTAAGGGCTATTGTATTTATACCACCTCTACCGTAAAAGGAGAAGGGAAAACTTTTACTTCGATCAACTTAGCTATGACCCTGGCCAATACCGGGAAAAAGGTAATATTGATCGGGGCTGATCTTAGAAATCCACAATTGCAACGCTATGATACGGAGTCTAAAAGTGCGATCGGGGTGAGTGATTATTTGGTAAATGAGGATCATAGACTAGAATCCTTGATCCATGATTCTAAATTCCACCCTAATTTAAAATTGTTCTTATCGGGTAGTATTCCTCCTAACCCTTCAGAATTGTTACGCCAGTCAAAATTTGGGCGCATGATCCACGAATTACGGGAGCAGTATGATTATGTGATCGTTGATACCGCACCTTCCATGCTGGTAGCTGATACCTTTCTGATCAGCAAGTATGCCGACTTGATCTTGTATGTTACTCGTGCGGGGTATACGGAAAAGAAATTGCTCCATTTTGCTGTAGACGCACAAAATGATGGGAAATTGCATGACGTCAGTTTTGTGATCAACGATGTAAAAACCGCCAATTTTGGCTATGGGAATAAGTATGGCTATGCCTATGGACAAAGCAAACCTTCGTTGTGGGAACGGTTTAAAAGGAGTTTTTAAGTAGTCTATAGCTACTCGCTATTAGTCGATAGATTTAAAAAAGGATGCTGTGATCAGTGTCCTTTTTTTGTTTGTGGTTTGCTGTTCATTGTTTGTTGTTTGTTGTTTGCTGTTTTGGGGTGAGGGTTAGCATGTAGCTGTTAGTCGATAGGCTCGTTTGAGGTTTATTGTTTTCTGTTTATTATTCCTTGTTTCTTGTTTCTTGTTTTGAGTTTTTTGTTTCGGGTTGAAGTTTGGGTAACAGCTAATAGCTTGTAGTCGATAGCTATGAGTCGATAGGGTGGAGTGGTTCCTGATTTCTTGTTTTGTGTTTTTTGTTTTGTGTTTTTTATTTTGGGGTTGAGGATTGGACGATAGCTTATAGCTTGTAGTCGATAGGTTTTGGTGGGTTTTATTGTTTTTTGTTTGTTGTTCGTGATTTGTTATTTTTAGTTTCTGTCGTTTGTATTTTTGTTTTGGTAGCGCATTAAAGCAAAAAAAGCAGAGTTGTTAATAAAATCTTAAAATTCTACTTCTAAAGTGGCGTTTTCATACACTCTTCATACACCATCCTAGGGGATGCCTAGGGGATGCCTAGGGGTTGACTGGGAGTTGGCCTGCCTGAGCCATAGTTTACCATTGGAATACTAGTTACTTTAAA
>TARA_R100000306_G_scaffold62520_1_pt1 | contig 16411 bp, 16 predicted proteins | sample TARA_R100000306 | Tara Oceans TARA_R100000306 (sample SAMEA2620824) | marine metagenome | biome: marine biome (ENVO:00000447); feature: mesopelagic zone (ENVO:00000213); material: "saline water (ENVO:00002010), including plankton (ENVO:xxxxxxxx)" | depth 1000 m | reverse complement strand
TTCGGTCATCGGCAACTATGAAAACCTAACCGACCGACTGGTCCAGCGGACAGGGGCATTCCACCATCCCGTCTAGACATTGCCCGCACTGGCTTTTGTGATCCCGCGAAACTCAGAGACAACAAGTCTCTGCGAGCCCGCCTCAAGCAATTAGCCGCGATAAAGTTCGCTTCCGGCTACCACTGCTACTACGATCCACGAAGGCTAGACTAGAAGCCAGCGGAGTAGTGGTTATCACCAGGTTAGTCTGATGACGCTAATTTAGTGCGACCAACCCTTGGGCCCGGTATCAGCGCAAGAATAGCAACGACAACGGCTATAAATAGAGCAACAAAGGCAGCAGCTTCGTACCGGTAGAAGGCACCTTGCGAGAGTAAAAAGAAGGGAGCGAGAGAGGCGACGCCGAAGCCCATCCAAGTGACTGCCACCTTCAGAGCAGGGTGGGTCGGATTGACGAAAAACAGCAATGCCATAACCGAAGCTGCGACCAAAGTCATACCGAAGATATAGTTCACGAAGTTGTAAAAGTTTAGCTCCCCATAGATATTAGCTTCTGATGAGCAGACATATGGGCAAAAATACTCCAATAACTCTGGCAGCGGGTTGAACGGGAGTGCATTAGAACCTGTTGGAGCTGTCCAGATAAAGTCATAACGTGTTATCCCTAGCGACTGAAGAATCAAATCAGCTTTGAAATCAAAAACTGCAGAAGGATGCTTTACCAGCATTTCCTTGAAAACGTCAATATTCTGCGTTGAGTTGAGCTGTTCGTCTACTTCCAATGCAGGGGCAACCCCCCAAAATAGGTAATCGGTAGGAGCTGTATGCTTGTAGCCCTCCACCGCGCGCAACAGTTTCTCAGGATCGTCGTCGTAGAACTCTTGAAGTATAGCACGGCGCTGTGACATATTTAGCTTTGACAAGGAGCCGAAGGAATCGAAAGCCAAGACGAAGTTAATCATTGAGCCGGGACTTTTAACGCTCATAGATGTCTCAATTAGCGACTTTGCTCCATAAATGGCAGTGAAAAATATTAGAACAAAAGACCCTGCCTTTACCGAAGGAAGCTTTTTTGAAACCGGTGCCGGAAATACCGCCCACCAAACCAAAATACACACCATGATGCTGGCCGCAGCATTATGTCTTGACAGCAGAGCTAATAAGCTGGCGGCAAAAAAAACAAACAACATCTTTGCGTTCTTGAGATTTATAGCATCTATGCGCATTAGCGCTGTACATGAAAATATAAAGAACGCGACAAAGTAAACATCTTTCCATATCGGCTTTAAAAAGAACCAAAATGGGTAGAACGAAAATGTCAGCAATATTGCAGCTATGAACTTTACATTATTTGTGAGGTGTTTTTTTAAAGCCCAGAATAGAGAAGCATAAAAAAGAAATACACCCAACGCATGGATGGCCTGATCAGCATTGGCTAACCCAATATCGTCAAAGGCCCGTACCAAGCCTGCCAGTAATACAGGGTGCCAGTTGGTTAGAACCGAAAAAGCCTGACTTTTTTGGAACAAATAATCGCTTGACGGAAGGCCAGGATAAAGTGCCGCGACAGCTAAAACTATGCAGCATGACCAAATGACACCATATGATCTTATAGTAGTCATAATTTATTCGTCGCTCTCCGACCGAACACTGAGATGGCAACCGATATGACTATAGCTAGCGCGATGTTTAGCAGTGTTGCACGCGTCAAGATCCTTGAACTCTCCGACAACTTAACTGCATTGTCTAACATCATTGCATCGAACTTGTTATTGTTGATATATAGGTGTCCGTTAATATATATGCCACCAAACTTATCGACTTGGAGTATCTGAGAGCCTTCGTTATTTTTAACAATTAGACCTCGTCCCTCCATAGTTATTTCGGTCCAAACGTCTTCCCCAATCTTCGTGTCAGTTGCCGTTAATGAATCTACTGCGTGCCCTGCTGTTGAGGCTGACACGATTAGAATCAAAAATGCAATAGTGACTGTTAATCGGATCATCGTTGTACCTTTGATAAAGTTGAGGAGTATTGAAGGATCGTAGGAGTCACAACTCGTTTCGACTGTTTCAAGGATTATACCGACCTAAACAGGCATTCACCAACGTCTGTAATACCAAAAGATTCCCTTTGAAACTCGAGATTTTCGTCGGGACAGGACCTTTAGGGTAGCGGCGAGTTGAAGGTACTTCTTTGCAGCTGTATCCGCATTTGGGCACCCTATAGCTAAGATAAGCTAAGAGTTCGTAGGAATTGAAAACACCTCGGAACGGTGCAATATTTCTGTCTCGCAGGATGGTACTGCTATAGGCTCGAAACCCTTGGGTAGTATCTGTCCACCTAAAACCAGAAAAAAGAGAAAGCATTGGAGCGTGTATTAGCCTAATCGCGATATCGCGAATCAGTGGTGTCCGCTCGGCCACACCGCCAGGTATATAGCGTGAGCCTTGCACAAAGTCGGTGCCATTCTCGAGTTCTCTGATGAATTCTGGTATCGCTTTGGGGTCATCCTTATTGTTGCCATCAATAGTTACAACGCCTCGGTAACCTTCTTCGAGCGCAAAAGAATAAGCACAGCGTAATTGCGCGCTCAACTTGCCGGGACCAGTCTTTACAAGCAGGGCACGAACCCTGTGAGTTGATAGCATGGATTCTCGAAGAGAGTCGTCGGAGCTCCCACCATCGGCAATTATGATGTCGGCATAATCAGGAACTCCAAGTGCCAGCATTCGCCCAAGCAAATCCTGAATACGCTTCCCTTCATTAATAACTGGTATTACGACACACCAATCATGGCTGCGCTGCTGCAAGAGCGTTGTGTTGTAGGATGGCACCTCCCATGCGTAGCTTTGCTCGAGAGGCATGTCCTCCAACTCCTTCCCTTTAGTAGTCATGACACTTTTACCGTAATTAAAACCACCCCAACAATAACAAAGAATATTCCGCCAGCTGTTGTCCAATGAAACGGCTCTCGAAATATCAGCACTGAGAGTAGCGCAACCGTTGCGACTGCTCCTGAGGTCAGCACAGGGTGAACCACGTTCAAAGGCAGTTTTGCAAGTGCGGCAGCATATAGCAGGAATGCAGCTCCGTAGAGGAAGAGACCTAGCCAGAAGGGCCAGTTGGTGAGCGCTGTCATGGGATCAGAAAGCGAGGGAAATCGTCTGGGTGGCAACATGGCCATTTTCACCAGAACGCTAGCTGAGGCATTCGTAAGAATTCCAGCAATCAGGAGTATCCACTTCATTAGATGTTACCGTTGTACGAGTGAGTCGGCGCGAAAATGCCGGAGGGCTGTCTGGATCGCTCTTTCTATTGAGTTGGCGTGAGGCTCGTCAGAGGTGGCGACCATTTCTATAGCTATGACTGAGTCCGGAAAATGTTTCTTCAATGACTCTGCCATCGCTGCTAAATCAGAACTCCCGTCCCCCAAGGGCTTGAGCTGTGGTTCGCTCGCATGAATATGACCGATTACATCTGCATTGGCGGAGAGTACGTCTTCCGCTGCTTCTGAATTGATCGCCAGAGCCCCTGAGTCGAACTGCATCTTGATTGCGGGATGATTCACAGCTCTGACGATATGGGCCGTCTCAGAAGAGTTAACCATGAAATTTGCGCCATAGCAGGTGGGGTTCGGCTCAAGACAGACTCTGACTCCGTGCGCCTCCGCGATCTTAGCCAGCTTTCGAAAAAAAGGAACTGCTACAGCCGCGGCCTCTTCATCGCTCAAAGCACCTCGATCACGATTCTTCGGGGAACCGAACACAAGGTGCTGCGCACCAAGCCCGCTTCCTATTCGGCAAATTGCATCCAAATGAGCGAGCATTTCCGACTGCGAACTCTGAGAACCGAAGAGATTCAAGCCTTGGGTACCAAACAGCAGTGACTGCATGCCTACTATTTCGATGCCTTTTTCTGCCCACCACTGCCTGATTCGGCTTATTTCGCTGTCGCTCGCAGAAAAGGGATTGGGAAAGTACTTGCCTGGAGCCACATCTATAGCGTCGACATCATGCCTGGTAAGAAGAGACGCGATGATATCGTCTTCCTGTGGGTCCCAAGCAATGTTGGAAATTGACAACCTCATTCAAGATTTTCCGTGATGATCAAGTGAAAGCGGCTCGCTCTGGGCATAGCTTCTGATTGCCTGGATGGTCTCTCTGCGGCTGTACTGGTATGAACCAGCGCCACCAGAGACCGCTGCGTATTTACTGCGCATGTCGTAAGTGGCTGCATCGCCAGAAAAAGACTGTTCAAACTGCCGGCCAAATCCTTGTGAGGAAACATCAGCCACACTGATTGGTTCTGCAGTGAGATGGACTACCCTGAGGTTGGCTTGAAGCGCACTTTGGATGTCAAACCAGAGGTTTACCATGGGGTAGAATTGAAAAACGCCACGGCTATCAATAGCATTCAGATTATTCTCGTTCAGAAAGTCAAAAATCACGTTCTTGCGCAATCCCGGACCAACCAGCCCTGGCAGTCGCACAATGATGTGATTTGAGAACGTTGCTTCAACAAATTTCTCAAGCAGCCGGCGATTGAGCCCATAAGCGTGAAGACCAGATTCTTCGACGATGCTCTCTTCATCAACACCAATTGGCCTTTGAAACACGTCCACGGTGCTGATGAGGATGAACGTCTGGCACTTAATAGTTCTGAGGTGCGCTATCAGCTCATCAATCTTTTGCCTATCATTCTCTGGGTCCCGGTTGGCTAACCACTTCTGTGCGGGCGCTCCGGCACACACAACAGTATCGAAAGCCTTCCCGGCAATTTCATGGATATCGGTTGAGCGATACTGATGTTGGAAGGCTTTCTGTTTCAAAAGTGTGCTGCCAACGAAGCCCGAATAGCCGATGAGAGCGTCCATCATCAAGTCCTACCTATCAACTGCGAAGTTGTCTCTAGCCGCTCCTGATCAAGCTTCTCGAGCACGTCATAAATATTGTCGATCTTCCCGCCCAATATCGAGTAACACCCAAGGAGATCCTGATGTCGCTCAAATAAGATGGGTCTCCCATCGTCTCCTTCGTTCTTCAACAAAACTGTTTTAACCTCAAATAAAGAGTCTTCGTAGGTTGCAGACGACATGGCTGGCAAATACCTGCTGACGTCCCGCATCATTCGATCTACGCGGGTATCGCGTGCATAGCTTGCCAATCGTTCATAAGGATCAATCGTGGGCTCATCCAGCCAACTCGTGTGTGGAGTATACCGGACATGAGAAAGCGTGTGCAGATCACGAGCAGGGAAGGGCATGATCGAGAAAAACGGGCCATCCATCACCGTTATCCCGACATTCTCGAGAACAGCAGGCACTTTCATCAAGGCCATTTCTGTTATCTCATGTTTCAGCCCCGTCCGAGGCGCGGCGAAGCTTGTTCCAAACTGATTCAATCCACTATATGTGCAGTTGAAGACGTACCGCGTACAAATCGTCTGATGCTGACCGTCCTCGTGTCTGAGCGCCACCTGTAAGATCGATGAAGAGCCTTTAGTAATCTCCATAACACGGGTGTTGAGTCGGGTTTCAATATCACACTCCGCGAGTTCCGTCCTGGCCCAATCGGCAAGACGCTCAGAATTAAAAGCGTATTCGACAACCTCGAACACGGATTCTATCAAGCGAGGTTCAAACAAAGACACTAGGGAGCGTTCAGCTGGTCGAATATCGGCTCCAATCTCCTTGCAGAATCGCACGAACTGCTTTGAGGTGACTTTCGAATTGCGACGAGCTATTGCGTAGAGCTTTGTGAAATCCTGTCTGACGGCAAGAGGCCAATCTTGAACAAATTTTGGGAGATTGACGCGACTTCGAAAAGCAGTGGTGTAGCTCCGAGGATAATGATAGCCGTTGTGAACCCTCGCCTGGTTGTTATAGGAAGCCCTGGTGAGTATGGCTGAAGCCTGCTCCACCAGAAGAATGCGCTTCAAACCGCGTTGCTTCGCAAGGTAGACGGCAACCGCCGTACCATAAAAACCGGCACCTATAACTACTGCATCGTAGCTTCCATCATTGATCATCGGCTCACTCTTCAATGACTGGCGTTGTGTGCCAGCTCAGCCTTTCTGAAGCCTCTTCGACGTTCAACCGATCTCGACGGGTCATGTGAGCACTCGTAAATTCCTGGCCGACATGATACAGCGGGCCTTCATTAGAAAGACTGGCCATGTGCAAGATGTATTCGCCGAGGACCAAAAGCACGAGAGAGATGAGAAAAAACATGCCGGATTGCTGTAGTGAAAGACTGACCCAGCCTGTGGCTACATCCGACTTGAAGAGGGCGATAGCTACCACATAAACGGAATAGACCAGGTTAGCTACCGCACCAAAAAGCGAGAGTGAGGTCACAAGCCGCATCGGCAAATGAGTAGTGGAAACAAGCATCCTCATACCGCGATCTATGCTACTGCCCAAGTATTTCTTGCTGGCAGCTTTAGGCTCAGCGCTATAGCTGAGATTGATCCGCGCGAAGCCACCAGTAGCCGGCAAGTGGCGATAAGTCATTGCCGGTCGAGGATGTTGGAGAATGAAGTTAACCACTCTCTTGCTTAGAACGCGATAATGCGGCGCCTCTTTCGCTAAATGGATACCGTTGAACGATCTATATAAAGTGTTAAACACTGCATCGGCTGTTCGATAGGCAAGACTTTGAGGCTGCTTCTTCGTGTTGCTGGCGAACACGACATCCATTCCTCCAACCGCTTTTTCGAGCATTGCTGGAAGGAACGCCAGGTCATCAATCAACGGATCGATTACCGCTACGAAATCGCCTAATGCGTTTTCAAGCCCGACCCAAGAGGCAGTGTCCGCATCGACCTCTTTCGTCAGAGCATATACCTGAAGGTTCGGTTTGCCGTTTTCTCCCGTGAGCTTTTTCAAAAGGGCAACGCTTTCGTCATTAGATGCGTTATCGACAAAGATTAACTCGTAATCGCTCACGAGGGAGGACAGCAGTTCTGCCGCCTCCTCCTGAATCCTTTCTATCCTTTCGACATGGTTTCGAACCACTATTACAAGCGACAGAAAAATAGGAAAGTAGGGCATTAGCTTACCTTTCTGATAATGAGAGGTCTTCTCAACAATACGATTGAACTGGGTGAATGCTCTGATATGGCCATGCGAATCTATTCTTGAGCAAGTCCGTCAGCAGAGAAGAGGTACAAAGGCACGTCGTGCAGGCGCAAGACAGTCGCCGACGGCCTGAGATTCTAGAGATACCCGCCCCCCTTTACAAGTTGAGCTAAAGCTCCATAAACTCTGCCTAGCCCTCAACCAACCCCCCCCAAGCCACCCCAATCATCACCAACCCCACAAACCGCACCGCACTCCCCATATTCTTCGCATTCTTCGCTGGCACATGAATATCCAGCGACACCCGATCCACCGCGTTCTCAATCACCGTATTCAGCAACTCAATCGCCAGCGACAACAACGGCACCAGCATCAGAATCGCGCGCTCGGCCTTCGACACGTCCAAGCTGAGCGAGATCGGCTGCAGCACCAGACTGATATACACGATCTACCTGAAAGCAGCCTCAGTCAAAAAAGCAGTCCTCAGGCCCGTCACGCCCGCTTCGCCGCCATCCGCTCGGCCATCGCGGAAGTCATCCCGTGCACAAATATCGACAGAATCACTGCCACGATGCAGATGCGCCAGATCGACTCGATATCATCGAAGTTGCTCTGGCTCTGCGCGTAGGCAACATAGAAGAAGGTGCCAAAGCCACGGATACCCATCATGGCGATGAGCCCACGGTCGAACCGGCTCCCTTGGGTGGGCAGCAGACAGATGTACGCGATCACCGGCCGAATGACGACGATCAGTAACAAGGCCACGCCCAATTCGCCGAGCGACAGACTATTGAGTATCCCCGAAACGGCCACCGACCCGAGCCACAACAGCAGCAGTGCCAACAGCACCTTCTCGATCTGATCGGAGAACCAGTGCGGCATGGTGGCGTAGCTTTCGTGTTCAGTGCCACGCACAAAAGCCCTTGTTGCTCGGGCTGAGACGAATACCGCTAGAAAGCCGTAGCCGCCCACCATCTCGGTGAGGCCATAAACAAGAAAGGTCGAAGCCATCAAGACGAGGCCCTGATTCTCGCCACCAGTTGCAGCGTCCCCATAACGACTGAACACAAATCTTGCAACCAGGTGACCTATTACCCAACCGGCGGCGACTCCCATCGCCACGCGGTACAGGAGGTCAAGCCATACCCATGTCCAGAGCTTATCCACATCGATATCCGCAACGCCTGCGAGCGACATGCCGGCCAGCACCACGGCGAGGTGTACAAAGGGAAAGGCGAGGCCGTCATTCAGGCCGGCCTCTGTTGTAAGCGAAAGCCTGACGTCGTCCTCCTCACCTTTGAGCGGCCCCTCGACCTGTACGGCGCGCGCGAGTACCGGGTCCGTTGGCGCCAGGGCGGCAGCAAGCAGCATCGAGCACGCAATTGAAAGCCCGGCCATTGTGTAACCGAGATAGGCCACAGCCACGATGCTGAGCGGCATCACCAGAATGAGCAGGACCCAGGTGTGCTGCCACTCCCGCTTTCCTGCCTCACGATCGACCGCAAGACCGGCACCGGCCAGCGCGATAATGACGATCAGCTCTGTCAGATACTCGATGGTATCGCGCGACAGTACCGACTCAAGCGGATCGACCAAGGGCAGGGCGAGTGGTGACAGGGCAAGTAGCGCGCCTGCGATCAGAAAAACGATCGGGGCTGTCACGAAAGGTGAACGACCGAACAGCGGGACGAAAGTGAAGCCGGCGAACACCAGACCGGTGACAATATAGAATACATCGTGAAGTTCAATCGTCATCGGTCACCACTGCAGTTGGCTATAAGTCAGGCGTTCCTCTTATACGCACGCTTGCAGTCGCGCTATCACGCGAGTACCTAAAGTACTCGCGCAAGCCCCACGTCAATTTGTGTTACCTCGATGCGCCGCAACGAAACGTGCAGCATCAAGGCTAAAGTTGCCCGAGTAACGCTCTACGACTCGAATCCGATCTTCAATACCATATAGCCGATACTGGGCCTCCATCGCCAAGCCGTAGTTAGGCAGGTGGACCACGTCGACTGTTCTACTCAGATACTCCTGTGCCGTCACTTTATGGTCGATAGCGCTGCCGGTGTAGAGCAGCTCCATCTGTGGCGAGTCAGGGTTGACGCCGGCAGGTGCGTGACCGTAGATGAGCCGGTATTCATCATCAAGCAGATCCCGCTGGTAACGCGCTGCGACAGGCGCCTCCAGAAAGTGGCTGCGGAACCAGTGTGGTGAGAACGATGTTTGTGCGTCACGGGCGATCACACCGCGAACTGCCGATGAGACTCGCCTCACTGGTGACGGATCAGACGGACTGGCGATTTCGCGGGCACCGGCATGAACCGCCACGCCGGCGCCAAGTGACGTCGCTACGAGGAAGATGTTCTCAGGGTCGATATTGAGCTCAGCGGCATGATAACGGGCGAACTGCACGGCATAACTAAGGTCGGCAACCGACACCGGGGTGAGGTCGTTTGCGAGCTGCTTCAATGGATGCCTGAAATGCACCGAGGCCACCACCACACCCGAGCCAGATCTGGCAACATGTAACAGATATCTGAGTAGGGATTGACCCCGCGTCAGTAGTGATTCCTTGTTTGACCCAGCCGAATGGGCATAAATCACCAGGGTGCTTGGCGCTGCGGCTGCGTCGAGATGTCCTCCCGCGCTGGAATAGTAGAGATCCATTCTAAGTCCATCTGGCAAACCGTCACCGCGCTCCGGCACCCAGCTCACCTCGGGGTCACCGTAATACACATTCGAGTAATAGCCGCAGACTGGTTTGCAATCGGCTAGAACTTGAAAGTGATCCGACAGATCCGCTGCCGAAAACAATTCAGGCACATCAACACCCGCTGGCTGCGGCCCACCCCTCATCTCGGCATAGCCACAGGCTTCATCCGCGGCGTCCTCGTCGATACAAATTCTTAGCAGACGCTTGTCACCATTGGGAATTCCTTCTGAATATTGGAAGATCTGTGGACCGAACTGGGGGCCTGCTGGCGGACGTCGCTCGTGAAGCTGCCCGTCGATGTAAAAGACCTGATCGGCGAGCGTCGGCTTGAGTGTGGTGTATCGAATATCGACAGGCACCGCGGCCGGCACGTGACCATTCGTACCAACGGGGTTGATTTCCACCGCCTGAGCTGGCGTTAGAGCCTGCAAGGCAAGGTGAATTAGGCATGGGGCGAGCATAGATAACTCCCTTGAAGGTTGAAGGGACTACCATACAGCTCGATTCAGTTTAAGTGATTGAAGGGCAGTGGGCTAGCGGATTCGGCTGAAGCGTTGCCGCTGCGACTGGCCGGTGGAGAAGGGCTCTCCAGGCGTCGCAACGGCACAGCCACACTGGACGGGCAGCCTTATTTCAAGTTCGCGCAGTTGGCGTAGTAAGTCACGGTCGCTGGCCAATCGCTGAAGATGCCGATGACTTTGACGTCCTGTGCCAGCACATGAATAAGGTTCATCACATCGCCGTCGTTATTGATGGCGTCAGCGATACTGGCAAAATAGAAACCGCCGCCATTGGCCAGTGGACCAGATCGCTCGAGCGACCAGGTGATGATATCCAGGCCTGCCGCGCGCGCTCTGCGGGCGTACTCGGACGGTACGATATTGCCTTCAGCATCAAGCGTCACCAGAACCGGCGTTGGTGGGGCAATAATCTTTACGCCATCAGCTCTGAGCTCAGTCATGCTGGGCGACCAGGTGCTGGCGTCCATGGGATTGAAGGCAGGATCTGCATAGCGGCCGTCGAGATAAACGGCCTGCTGACCGAAGGCTGGATAGTTATCAACCCAGAACAGCACATCCTCCAGATTGAAGGACTGCGGCCAGACCTTGCGCGGATCGATACCGGCGGCCTTGTACTCTTCAATCATCTGACTGGCATAATCAGCCTGCGTGTAGTCACCCTCATATGGCATGTCGACTTCCGGCGCCTTGAGCTCGGGCGTGAACTTCACCTTGAGCGACTTCAGCAGCTCGATGCTCTCGCGGTGCGTCATCAGCGTGCCGTTCTGCGAATACAGATCGGTGCGATAGTCCGCGGTGCCAGCCATATAGCCTTCGACGGTCGTGGCCTTGGAATTGGCACCGTCCATCTTGCCTTTGAGCGTTCTGAACTCTTCAAGCGTGATGTCACTGGTGCAGCACTTCGCGCTAGCCGGTGTGCCTGCGACTGGGTCAGCTGGCGTAAACGGCACGCTGCATTTCGCAGCCAGTTCAGGCTTGGCGAGAATATCCGTCGTGGTGTGAAGGTCACACTGTGAATGGCGGCAGACCAGCTCACGATCCTTGGTGAAGGTGACATCGCATTCGACGATGCCCGCACCCATGACGACAGCGGCTTCGTACGATTCCTTGGTGTGCTCGGGAAACTGCAATGGGGCTCCGCGGTGGCCTATGGAGAAATCAGTACGGTAAAACGGGCCATCGGCACACTGCTGCAGTCGCTGCTTCAGTCTGCCTTCATCCATGTCTTCGACAAGGTAGAAAGGACGCGGACCAAGCTGCGCTTCTGCTCGCCCTTTGCGTCTGTTGTCGCGATATTTCTCTAGCAGTGAACCCAGCTTTTCCTTGAGGTCGGCGTAGCGATGGTCGGCTGCTGCTGTGTCAGAGGCCTCGGGGCCGGCAGAATGAGCGTAATTTCCAGCGAGAAGGCCTACGGCGACGATGCCACCAATTGCGAAGTGTTGTCGGGTAATCATGATTAAGAGTCCTGCAGTTTCTGATTATTGGAGCGGCGACTACTCATACGCTGCCAAAGCAAGTCCACGCTACCTGAGTCATGTTGCAGTTTCGCTTCAAAAAAACAATAAACATTGCCGGCCCTGGCTCGAGTAGAAATAGCTATGGTCGGTTCAGGCTGCGTTGCAAATCGAGCAGACTTTTCTGATCGACTTCGATAAGACCCCGACGCGGCCGGTCGAGATCAATGATAATGAACACGAGTAACACGATCAGGCCGATCAATATGTAAGACACGAAAGAGGCCCGGTGGCCAGATACACCGGACGCGTAACCGACAAGGAGGCCTGTCATCAGGAAGGTGCCGTGCAGTAGCATGAGCACCAGCTCCGGAACATGACGGCTCAGCACGGCGTCACGATTGGTATATTCGTCAATCATGTCATTGAGTGCCTGAATAAAGAGGCCACTCCTGACAGGTCCCCCGTCCATCTCGGCCGACTCAATTGCTTTTAGCCAGAGTTGATCCAGCAACTGACTGCCTTCGGTCAGCAAGACGGCCCGTTGCTCTTCATGATCGAGCGCCACTGTCGCTGCGCCCACACGGTTGTCAGTGTATTGCTTAAGCAGGTCGGTCACCTCGGCCTTCAGGGGATCTGGCAGCAACTGGGCACGCAATGCGGTGGTGCCGATGGCGTTTGCCTCATCCACCACGGCGACGCTACGTGCGTCGAAACGCTGCAGCGCCAGTGAGAATGTGAAACCGAGGAGCAAAGCCAGAATACCGAGTAGCGAGCCCTGGATAGTGTTGATCTGAGCCTTTGTCGGCTCGCTCGCCTTGCCGGAGGTCCGGGTGCCGAGCCGATAGCCGATTTCAACGACGATCATCATCGATACGAACAATGCCACTGCAATGGCTACGCTACTCTGGTCGTACATTATTTCTCTCATTCGGGTTCCTGAGCGTTGCAGTAATCCACAGCCAGCGGCAGAAAGCTATCGCTCATCGCTATGCTGCTGGCGGGCCGCTATGGCATTCCCAGATAGTTCGGCAGCCATAGCGAGACGGCAGGCACGTAGGTGATGACCATCAGAAAGCCCAGCAGCAGCATCAGCCAAGGGGCCGCCGCTTTGATCACAGCACTCAGCGGCATACCGGTCACGGCTGACGTCACAAACAGGTTCAGCCCCACCGGCGGTGTGATGAGTCCAATTTCCATATTGACCACCATGATGATACCGAGATGTATCGGATCGATACCGAGCTGAGTGGCAATTGGAAACAGAATGGGCGCAAGAATCAGGATGATTGCCGAGGGTTCCATGAAGTTGCCGGCAATCAGCAGCACCACGTTCATGATCAGCAGGAACATCCAGGGTGAGAGACCGAGGCTGGTGACCCAGGCAGCAATTTCCTGCGGTATTTGCTCTGTTGTCAGCACGTGCGCAAACAGCATGGCATTGGCGATGATGAACATCAGCATGATGGTGAGTTTGCCGGCGTCCAGCAGCACGCCAGGGCACTGTCGGATGGTCATGTCCTTGTACACGAAGATAGCGATGAAACCGGCGTAAACGGCAGAAACAGCAGCCGCTTCAGTAGGTGTAAACATGCCTGAATAAATACCGCCCAGAATGATTACCATCAACAGAAGGCCCCAGAGTGCCTTGCGACCTGATGAGAGCCACTGCCTGAACGTTGCTCGAGGCAGGGCAGGGAGATTCTTTTTTACTGCAACGATGTAGATCGCCACCATGAGAATCAGGCCCAACAACAGGCCGGGCACTACGCCGGCCATAAATAGCTTGCCCACTGAGGTTTCGGTTGCCGCGGCAAACACAACCATGACGATCGACGGCGGAATGAGAATGCCCAGCGTACCGGCGTTACAGATAATGCCCGCGCCAAAGGCCTGGGGATAGCCGGAGCGCACCATGCCGGCGATGGCGATGGAACCAACGGCTGCAACGGTGGCTGGAGAAGATCCCGACAAGGCCGCAAAGAGCATGCAGGCCATGACCGAACCGATGGCGAGACCTCCGCGGATGTGACCGACGCTTGTATTGGCGAAGTCGATCAGCCGGCGTGCCACTCCGCCAGTCGTCATGAAGGCGCCCGCCAGCAGAAAGAAAGGGATAGCGAGGAGGGTGTAGTGCTCTGAGGTCTCGAAAAGCTTGATCGCCAGGCCGCTCACGGAATCCTGACTGAAAAGCAGTATGGTCAGCGAGCCTGCAAGCCCCAGTGAGATCGCAATCGGCACCCCTATGAGCATCAGTGCAAACAGCGCCACGAACAGAAAGAGTATGGTCATGATCGCGGCGTCCTTTTCACGACTTTGGCATCCGCCTGTTGTGTCTCCGTCAGCCCTTCTTCTGCCAGCTTCATCGCTGTTCGGGCTTCGTCAGCCAGTCCCAGGCCAGTCTGCTGATGAGTCCAGATGCGATAAAACACTTCGAGCAGGCGGACCAGCACCAGCGCAAAGCCGATCGGTACGACCAAGGCGATATGCCACTGCTTGATCCCGAAACGCCCGAGATCTTCCGCCATCACTGGGTAGGTGTACATCGCATGCATCCACTGGAAGCTCGAGACCATCATCAGCCCGGCGTAGCCAAGACAGGCGAGACAGGCGATCAGACCAATGCGACGCTGAACAGGGGTGCTGGCTAGCTTTACCAGCGCATCGATTCCGATATGACCAGCGGTACGTACGCCATAGGCGATGCCGATAAAGATCAGCCAGCCGAACATCACTTTCACCAGGGCGTTGCTCCAGGTCATTTCCTGTGCGGGTATGATGAGCAGGTCACCAGCATTGAAGAACCACTCCGAAACCGCGGGCGCACTCGCTTCGAAGCGGTCGCCGAAGTGATAGAACACTGGGTAGAGATTATTGAGAATAACGTAGACGCAAGTGACGATAGTCATCGCGCCGAGCAGGAAGGCCACGATGGCTTCCTCAAGGCGAGACCAGAGTGTGTACAGCCAGGTCATGATCTCGGCCCTCCAGGTTAATAACCAATCAGCCTTTGTTGGCTTGCTGCGCAGCGTCGATGAGATCCTTGCCAATCTCGTCTTCAAACTTCTCCCACACAGGCTTCATCTGCTCGACCCAGAGTTTGCGCTGTTCCGGGGTGAGCTGGATGACTTCGGTCTTGCCGGAATCGATGACAGTCTGTTTCGCCTTTGCGTTCAACTCAGCCGCATTGTTGTTCACGTACTTGGTGACTTCGGCGATGATGCTCTCGAGTTCGCTACGAACCTCGGGGTCGAGGCCGTTCCAGAAATCGGTGTTGGTGATGAGCATATAGTCCAGCACCCCGTGATCGCTCTCGGTGATATGGCTCTGCACTTCGTAAAACTTCTGTGACTCGATGTTCGACCAGGGGTTTTCAGCACCATTCACGACGCCAGTCTGGAGGCCCTGATACACCTCACCGAATGCCATCTTTCGAGCATTGGCTCGCAGTGCCTTGAACTGCTCTTCGAGCACTTCCGAGGCCTGAACCCGGAACTTCAGACCACGGGCATCCTTCGGCTTTTCCAGTTTCTTGTTGGCGGAAAGCTGCTTCATGCCATTATGCCAATAGCCGAGACCGGTGATCTTGGAATCTTCCATGCTCTTGAGCAGTTTCTGTCCAGCCGGACCGCTTTGAAAGCGGTCGACGGCTTCGATATTGTCGAACAGAAAGGGAAGATCGAAAATCTGTACCTTGGGCGTGTATTGCCCGAACTTTGCCAGGGAGGGCGCGATGATCTGCACGTCACCCAGCAACAAGGCTTCCATCTCCTTACCGTCGCCAAAGAGCGAGGAGTTTGGATAGACCTGTACCGCCACCTTGCCTGGCAGACGCTCTTCGACGAGCTCTTTGAATCGCAGGGCGCCTTGACCTTTGGGTGTATTGTCAGCGACGACATGTGAGAATTTGATCAGTATGGGATCAGCCGCAGAAAGGCTGGTAGAGAGACCTAAAGTGGTCGCCGTCAGGAGGGCAGCAGATAGCACTGAAATCGTCGTTTTGAACATAGCTGGGCACCATTATTGTCGTTATAGGCTCTGTAGCCGAAAGCACCTGATCCCTGGCAGACTCTACTGTACGGTCTTGAGTGCGGCTTGTCGCTGGGGATGGCCAGCAATGTCACTAGACTTTAGTCGAAGCACATATGTTCTGGCCGACTGATTGCCATCAGGCGTACCATGACCGATAAGCACCTGAACGGGGTATGGCGCGGGTGTTCACGACTCATCAGGGGAGATCAGGGATGTTCGAGCAGAAAAAAATCGTGGCCTGTATCGACGGCGCCACCTTGAGTGAAGCAGTCTGTGATTACGCGGTGTGGATCGCACAGACTGTTGGCGCTCCGCTCAAGCTTTTGCACAGCGTCGAATACCGTGCTATTCCCGCCGTCGCTGATATTACTGGCGCCCTCGGCCTCGGCGCCTCCGAGGATCTGCTGGCAGAACTGACCGAGGTCGAGGAAAACCGCAGCCGCCTGCTGGTGCAGAAAGGACAGCTCATGCTGAATGCGGCCAGGCAGCACACGACTGCCGCTGGTGTGAAGGATGTGGAAGTGCTGCAACGGCACGGTAGCCTCGCTGAATCACTCGTGGACCTCGAGGAAGAGATTCGTGTACTGGTGATCGGTATTCGGGGTGA
>TARA_R100000306_G_scaffold41809_1_pt1 | contig 16447 bp, 16 predicted proteins | sample TARA_R100000306 | Tara Oceans TARA_R100000306 (sample SAMEA2620824) | marine metagenome | biome: marine biome (ENVO:00000447); feature: mesopelagic zone (ENVO:00000213); material: "saline water (ENVO:00002010), including plankton (ENVO:xxxxxxxx)" | depth 1000 m | reverse complement strand
TACCGACAACGATTTGGCCGTTTTTGAACAGACCGGACTTACCCCAAAAGGTGGCCCGCCGCTGCATATCCATCCTTTTCAGGACGAATGGTTTTACGTTGTGGAGGGCGAATACCTGTTTCAAGTGGGCGATGATAAATTTGAAATGAAAGCGGGCGACACCATTTTTCTGCCCCGAAAGGTGCAGCACGCCTTTATCCAATTATCGGAAAATGGAAAAATGATTGTTTCCTACCTGCCCGCGGGAAAAATGGAGGCCTTTTTTAAGGTAACCGACCAATGGACTTCGCCCCCTTCAAAAGAGGAAATCGTAAAAGTATTTAAAAACCACGATATGCTTGTAGTGGGTGCGCCATTAAAACCGGATTGATAACTAAGCACAAACGCTCAACAGGTATAAAAAATAGGCCAATTAGCCCTTAGCTTAAGTCCTTTAGCACATACCATACTTTGTGCTTCCCCAAAAGTTCAGTATTTCATAATTACCCGTTTTTTATAAACTAACCCTTGCCGGTCATCCAAGAATATCCACAAAAAACTAAAAGTCGATGGGAAAAATAATCGCAGCATTAAATATGACAATGGATGGAATTTGCGACCATACTGCCGGGATCCCTGATGAGGCAATACATCAACATTATACCCAACTTTTAGCGCAGGGAGATGCAATCCTATACGGCAGGATTACATATGGCCTTATGGAATTCTGGCGGACGGTTCTGGACAATCCTTCCGAGAATAAATCGATGCATGACTTTGCCGTGGTTATCGACAAAATTCCAAAAATAGTTTTCTCCCGTACGCTTAAAAATGTAACTTGGAAGAGTGCCACAATAGCCAAACGCAGCCTAAAAGAGGAGGTTTTGGAACTCAAGCAACAACCGGGAAAGGATATTTTTGTGGGCAGCCGCAGTTTGATTATCCAATTGCTGAACCTTCAATTGATCGATGAATTCCAACTTTGCATTCATCCCCTGGTCGAAGGAAAAGGTTTGCGCTTGTTTGAAAACATAAACAACAGGATTATTTTTAAACTCGTTAAGAACAAAACTTTTAAGAATGGAGCTATAATTCTGTATTATCAACCGAAAAACAAATAACAGGGCAAAATCAAATCTTTATATATGCGCAATGGTCGCGCTTTAAACCCATTGTACAAGCCTCGAGAATATACCGTAGGCCCCTGAAAAATTTACAAATAGCAATAAAGCCTCTCATAAAAGACCCTTGCAAAGACTAAAGTTTTAGAAAACCCACAATCCTTCGATACTTTCATAAGTGTGTCCGTCGACGGCAGTTGAGTTTTAATGAATTGCGTAACATAAACTTCCCAACTTCATTTTATCTACATCAAAATCACAAGACCCAAAATTTCATAGGTATAAATTAGTGAGCCTTTCCTCTACCTTAAACTTAATAAGTGCGGTTCCTATTGGATAATTATTATATTTAATAAATTTAAACTTTCAAGTAAGTACTAAAATAGACGGAATTGCACCCATGGACTATAGAACCTTAGAACAACAGCGCCTTGAATTTATCAACCAAAAATTTTTAGCCACTCCCTTGGCCGGTCTTATTATTTGGGCCTTGATTGGCGCAACCGGCATTTTCTTTTCCGATTTTATTGCCGTTTGGGCTGTATTTATTGGAACGGGAAGTATAGTATATCTCGGCCTGTTTCTTTCCAAATTCACAGGCGAAAACTTTCTCGACAAGAGCAGGCCAAAAAACGAATTCGATACCCTTTTTCTTTATACTGCAGGGCAGGCCATCCTTGTTTACTCCATTGCCATCCCCTTCTTTTTGATAGACTATACCTCTCTTCCCCTTACCGTCGGCATACTCACGGGACTTATGTGGTTGCCGTTTTCCTGGATCGTAAAGCATTGGGTCGGCATTTTTCACGCCCTCATCCGAACTATTTTGGTACTCGCCCTTTGGTACTTACTGCCCGAATATAGATTTATAGCAATTCCCTTTGGCATCGTTTTGATTTATATCCTCACCTTATTAATTTTAAACCACAGAAAGACTGCTTACATACCAAAATCTTAGGCAATGGAAAAAATAAGCAGGGAATTCAATCTTGGAATAGCAAGGGGGAAGGCCTTCCAAAAATTTTTAAACGAACTCAACGCCTGGTGGCCAAAGGAATACACTTGGTCGCAGGATAAACTCAAGGAAATTCGGATTGACGGGCAAAAGGACGGCCTCTGTACCGAAATAGGTCCTAACGGCTTTCGTTGTGATTGGGGGCGCGTAACTGAGTTAGAAGAAAACGAAAAAATAAAATTAAAATGGCAGATAAGCCCCACCCGCGAACCCGTTCCCGATCCGGAAAAGGCAAGTGATATTGAAATTGTATTTTCGGAAAATGGCGAAGGAGCAAAAGTATATTTTGAACACCGAAATTTTGAAAACCACGGCAAGGGAGCAGCTGAATATCGCGAAATGATGGCCGGCGCGCAAGGCTGGGACTATATTTTAGGGGCTTAGAAAAAATACTGCGAAAAGTGAGTTTTTAACAAATGGATAAAAGCCCCCGTTGGTGCGCGATTGCCCCGCGTTTCTTCCCTCGTCTTTCCCAATAGACTCATTATTTTCATCTCAGTCATTTCATTAAAATTCAAATTCAAATTCAATATCGTTTTCGTTTTCGTTTTCGATTTCGATTTCGATTTCGATTTCATTTTCGTTTTGACTCCAAAATGATGGCCCAAAAAATTAGGTCAATAAATAATTAGAAACCAACATCCATTTCAATTTTATACGTATCTTGCTACTACCGCACGCTTGGGCTGCTATTCCCCTCCAAAAACAGCATCCCGAAAAATTATATAATTTCCTATCGAGAATTATAGTATTCCACCACAACAATTTTATAATTTTATTCCAATAATTATATTACTTTTAGCTACAAGAAACGGGCGATGCAAACGCAACTAACCGTGTTTTGCATTGCAATTACCTGAGCTTTATTAGAAATTAACCATTCACTCAATAGCAATCTTCATGGCACTCAAATACCGCATCACCAAACGCAAGGACAACATTGGCCCCGAGGGCCAGGAATACTACATCATGCAGGCCATTGGCACGGGCGAGATAGATATTAAACGGCTCAGTTACCTGATAAGCAATGAGTGCACCGTAAAGCGGCCCGATGTGGTAGCGGTGCTCACCGCCCTGGGCGATAAGATGAAGGAGTTGCTGGCAGACGGCCACGTGATCAACCTCGAAAACATTGGCCGCTTTAAAATGGGCTTTAAAAGCACTCCCCAGCCCAGCCCCGAATTGCTGCGGCCGCACGAGATAAAAAAGTTCCACATCAACTACCAGCCCACCCCGGAAATGAAAAATTGGCTAAAAGGCAAATCCATAAATGTGGTAAAGGAGCCACGGAAGCGGTAAAAATACAATCTATTGGCTTTCAGTCTTCCCGCAATTACAGAGGCGTATTTCATCGATTATCTACATCTTAAATTTTTCTTAAAGGGAAAATATTTTATCTTTCGGGTTCTCCCCAGAAAATTTGTCGCCATTGCGGATTCCCGTAATGGGATGGATTTTTAATGTTTTATATTTGAAAATTAACTAATCAATAGCATGCAACCAAATCAAAACCCTGAACAAATAGCGCGCGATAAAATCGATGCAATGCTACTAAAAGCAGGGTGGGTTATTCAATCAAAAGACAAGATTAATCTTGCTGCAAATAAAGGAATTGCCATTAGGGAATACCAAACAGATGTAGGGCCTGCTGATTATGTGTTGTTTGTAGATAGAAATCCAGTCGGTATCATTGAAGCAAAAAGGGAAGATGAAGGTCACAGACTTACAGTGGTTGAAGAACAATCGGGAGATTATGCAAAAGCCAAACTAAAATATCTCACTAACGAGCCATTGCCTTTTGTATATGAGAGCACGGGTACAATTACTCGATTTACTGACTACCGAGACCCAAAACCAAGAGGAAGAAATGTCTTTAGCTTCCATAAGCCAGAAACCATGGCTGCTTGGCTTAAAAAAGATAAAAGTTTAAGAGCAAGGCTAAAAGATTTTCCTTCACTGAATGAAGAAGGCTTGCGCCCAGCCCAAATAAAAGCAGTTAAAAACTTAGAAACATCCTTTAAAAATAACCGTCCAAAAGCATTAATTCAGATGGCAACCGGAGCGGGGAAAACGTTTACAGCTGCCACTTTTGTATATAGATTACTGAAATTTGCAGATGCCAAGCGCATACTGTTTTTGGTTGACACTAAAAACCTTGGCGAACAGGCAGAACAGGAATTTATGAAGTTCCAGCCCAATGATGATAACCGAAAGTTTACCGAGTTATACAACGTCCAACGCCTTAATTCCAGTTACATAGCTTCCGATAGCCAAGTCTGCATTTCTACCATCCAACGTTTGTATTCCATCTTAAAAGGAGAGGAATTGGATGAAAGTGCCGAAATGGAAAATCCCAATGAATCCTCTTGGATGCAGAAACAGTTAAATAAAAAAGAGCCACTTCCTGTAGCCTATAATGAGCGGGTTCCTATTGAACAATTTGACTTTATTATTATAGACGAATGCCACCGCTCCATTTACAATCTTTGGAAACAAGTATTAGACTATTTTGATGGTTTCCTTATTGGTTTAACAGCAACGCCAGACAAGCGTACTTTCGGTTTCTTTAATGAAAACGTAGTTAGTGAATATACCTATGAAGAATCTGTTGCCGATGGCGTAAACGTACCCTACGATGTCTATACGATAGAAACCGAAATATCACAAAAGGGGGCAGAACTCAAGGCAAAGGAATATGTGGATAAACGTGAAAAGCTCACTCGGAGAAAACGATGGGAGCAATTAGATGAAGATTACACCTACACTGCCAACAAGCTCGATAAAGATGTAGTAAACCCAAGTCAGATTCGAAATATTATAAAGGCTTATAAAGAAGCCCTAAGAAAAGAGATATACCCAAATCGGTTTGATGAAAATGGCGAATACGAAGTGCCTAAAACATTGGTCTTTGCAAAAACAGATAGCCACGCAGACGATATCATTAAAATAATTAGGGAAGAGTTCAACGAGGGCAACGATTTCTGTAAAAAAGTAACTTATAAAATAGAGGAAGACCCGAAATCAGTCCTCAACCGTTTCCGTAATTCCTATTACCCACGCATAGCCGTAACGGTAGATATGATTGCCACAGGCACCGATGTAAAACCCTTGGAGGTATTGCTCTTTATGCGCGATGTAAAAAGCATTAATTATTTTGAACAGATGAAAGGGCGTGGCACAAGGACTATCAACAACAACGATTTAAAATTAGTGTCCCGCACGGCAGATTCCAAAACCCACTTTGTAATTGTAGATGCCGTAGGCGCCATAAAATCGAAAAAAACAGATAGCCGACCTTTAGAGCGTAAACGAGGAGTACCCTTAAAAGATCTTTTAGGTGCTGTTACTATGGGCGTGGCAGAGGAAGACCTCTTCCTATCCCTTGCCAACAGATTGATACGTTTGGAAAAACAGATTACCGAAAACGAAAAAGAAAAAGTATTAGAGTATAGCGGTGGCAAGAACCTAAAACAAATGACCAGAGAGTTATTGGATGCCTTTAACCCAGATACCATAGAAAGTGCTGCAATTGTTTTAAAGGAAAAAGAACAATTGCCCAGTATGGAATTAGCCCGAGAAAAAGCCAAAGACCAATTAGCACAAACAGCAAGCACCACCTTTAATGGCGAGCTAAACGAATATCTGGACAATGTGCGTAAAATACACGAACAGATTATTGACCACATTAATATTGATACGGTTACTAAAAGCGAATGGGACACCACCTCGGTTGACAAAGCCAAGGAAACAATAAATGACTTTACCGAATATCTGGAAACCCATAAAGATGAGATTAAAGCGCTAAGCATTTTCTATAACCAGCCCTACAACCGCAGGGAGATTACCTTTAGAATGATAAAGGACGTTTTGGAAAAGCTAAAGATGGACAAACCCACTTTGGCGCCAGATTATGTGTGGCATGCCTATGCCGCTTTAGAAGATGTAAAAAGCCAAAAACCAGAAAACGAACTCACCGCATTGGTTTCTTTAATACGTCGTGCCTGTGGCATAGATAAAACCGTAACCGCTTTTGATAAAAAGATAGACGACAACTTTAACAAATGGATTTTTAAACAACACACAGGCCAGCACAACCGTTTTACGCAAGAACAGTTGGATTGGCTACGAATGCTAAAAGACCATATTGTAAGCAGTTTCCATATTGAAGTGGAAGATTTGGACTATACACCTTTTGATGCCCACGGAGGGCGTGGCAAGATGTGGCAACTCTTTGGGGAGGAAATGGAGGATATTATTAAGGAATTAAATACTGAATTAGTAGCATAATAACATATTGAAAATCAATTAATTGACTATTTTAAAATACTTAATATACTATTTGAAACCTATATCGTACATTTGAAGACAGCTATAAACATAATGGATTTCGAAAATAAACCACAAATTGGATTGGGTATCTATACAGCATCGGAGATTGCCCAAATACTGCGTTTGCCATATCAGAAAATCTATTTATGGATGAATAGGTATTGGGATGACAAATTAGGCAAGAGTTACGGCGAGAAATATTCGTGGCAAATGGAAGGCACACGCGCGGTAAGTTTTCACACGTTTGTAGAATTTTATGTTATGATGCGCTTTTCGGAAGCTGGTGTAAAGCCAAAAGAGGTTATGAAAGCTCACGCAGAATTGGTTGAATGGTACAAAACTCCATTTCCTTTTGCACTTAAGGAAGTACTTGACGGTATCCGTAGTGATGGTAAACGAATATTCTTAAACCACAAAGAGGGCACTATCGAATTGAATGGAATGAAGCAATTTAGTTTGGAAATAATTCAAATGTTCTTCGTTAAATTAGATTTTGGAGACAATAATCTTGCTTCCCGTTTTTACCCATTAGGTAAAGAAAAATCTATAGTAGTAGACCCTGAGCGTAAATTTGGAAGTCCTGTCTTTAAAAATCACAATATTTATCCTGAAACTTTTTACGGAATGTATAAGGCAGGAGAGCCCATTGAATTTATTGCACACATCTACGAAGTACCAGAACAAATGGTTAAAGACGCCATTGAATATTGCACTGCCGCATGATTGTTTATATCGATGAAAATCTTGCACCTGTTTTGGCTTCTGGGTTTAACACCTTACAAGCCCCTCTTAATTTTAGACACAAACTTAAGGAACCCATAGAAGTTCGTTCCATTAAAAAAGAATTTGGCGAAGGAGCCAAAGATGAAGATTGGATTCCCAAACTTTCCAGTGGTAAAGATTGCGTAATTACTCAAGATTATAATATAAATCGAATAAGGGAACAACGACAACTTTGTGAAAAGTTCAATATAGGTATGGTTTATTTTAGACCACCTTCTAAAAACGGTTTTGAATATTGGGATATGGTAACTATGCTCGTAAAGCATTGGCCAGAAATAATTAAAAGAGCAACCAAAGAGAAACGTCCGTTTTCCTTTAAAGTAACTTCCCGTTCTACTAAATTAGAAGAAATCTAATATCAGTAAATTATAAGAAAATCAATTTTAATGAGAGAAGATTGGATTGAGGCACTATTGCCGGACGTTTGCGAGATTAAAGATAATCTTAGAAAGCCAATAAATAATAAAGAAAGAAGTAAAAGGATACAAGGCAAATCAATTGATGAATTGTATCCATATTATGGAGCAACAGGCAAGGTTGGCTATATTGATGATTATTTAACTGATGGAGAGTTTGTTTTAGTAGGAGAAGATGCCGCGCCATTTCTCGATTATACAAAAGATGTAGCATATATTATAAAAGGAAAAACTTGGGTTAATAATCATGCTCATATTTTAAAATCAAATTTTAATGACAAATATCTATGTCATTACCTTAATCAGTTCCCTTATAAAGATTATGTTTCGGGAACCACTCGATTAAAATTAACACAGGGGGCAATGAAAAGAATGCCAGTTATAGTGGCTCCCCTCCCCGAACAACGCGCCATAGTAGCCAAAATTGAACAACTCTTTAGCGAGCTGGACAATGGCATTGCCAACCTTAGTATGGCACAGGAGCAGTTAAAAGTTTACAGGCAGGCGGTTTTGAAAAAGGCGTTTGAGGGTGGGTTCACGACAGAATGGAGAGAGAAGCAAACAGATTATGCTACTATTAATAAACTTTTGGAGCAACTAAGTAAAGAACGTCAAGATTTTTATAAAGAGCAAATTGAGGAATGGAAAAAAGCTGTAAAGGAATGGGAAATAGGGGGTAAAAAGACAAAGAAGCCTTCAAGAATTTCAAAGCCAAAAGAATTCGCCAAAGTTAAATTAAGCGATGTAGAAGATTATGATTCTTTACCTGGAAATTGGGCATGGTCAAGATTTGGTTCAATAACTTATAAGGTTGGTGATATTGACCATAAAATGCCTAAAACGGTTCCTAACGGGATGCCTTATTTATCAACAGGTAATATTGGTAAGGATGGGAAAGTAGATTTTGAAAATGCTAAATTGATTTCAAAAGAAGATTTCAAAAGATTAGCTTTAAAAATCAAACCTCAAAAAGGGGATATAATCTTTCCGAGATATGGTACAATTGGAAGAAATATTTTAATAGACTTTGAGAAGGAATTTTTAGTTTCCTATTCCTGTGCTATTATTAAGAATATCACCAAATTAATGGACGAAAAATTCATTCTGTATTATTCATTATCGCCAGTTATAAAAAAAGAAATAAAGAAATATACAGTTGAAACTACCCAAGCAAATATAGGTATAGCATCTATAGAAATGTTTGTGTTTCCTCTGTGCCCTTTAGAGGAACAACACCAAATCGTTCAAGAAATAGAATCCCGCCTTTCCGTTTGCGATAAGGTAGAAGAAATCATTGCAGTAAACTTACAAAAAGTAGAAGCCCTAAGGCAAAGTATCCTTAAAAAAGCCTTTTCTGGGGAGTTGCTCACAGATGCAGAAATAGCCGCCTGTAAAAAAGAAAAGGATTGGGAGCCTGCGAGGGAGTTGTTGAAAAGGATTAAAAAAGAAAAAAATTAATAAAATAATTATGTTTAAAGATTTACTTCAAGAAGACATATTAAATACAATAAAAAACTTTGACCATAATAATAGTGAACCTTCCCAATATAAAGTATGGTTTAAGAACAAATTATTTCCTCCAAAGGACGTAATAAAACAGGCATATAGTTTTAATGAAATAAAAATATCAAAAGGATTTACAACTGACCAAGCACAGTCTAGATTAATAGAATTAGGATTTCCCATTGTTGACTCTAACAGTTTGAATTTCTTTAGCGAGAAAGAGCTTTATACTTTTACTAAGATTATTAAACGAGATAACTATGACGACACCAATATGGTTGACAAGAACATAGGTGCCTTTCTTAATCAAGTAATTTGGGAAAAAACTAAAATTTGGAGAGATAAACTAATTGATTTAGGTTGGGTTACGGATAATGCAAAGAAAAATTGGCAGCGACAAAATAGGGGAAAAGGACAGCGCTACTCAACTTATACTTGGTACAGACTTTATCCCTCAACTAGTAGAACCAAATTGATTTATTTTACGGTTGGTGTTGATGACTTAGGGGATTTAATTTATAAAATAGATATTCAGAGAAATGACGATTTTTTTAAGAATGGTAAAGAGCAAGAGTTTGATTTTTTGAGGTCCAAGTTAAAAGGTAAAGGCATTGTAAGAATAAAGAAAGAGGATATTTATAAACTTGATTGGGTTAAACTTGTTAAAGCAACTGATAATTATTTTACTGAGCTGCTAACGGATTTTCACAGAATATCTTATGAATTAATGCCTGAAAATAGAATTACTCGTTTGGTGTGGAATGACAACCAATGGCATATACCAATGGGGAGAAAATTTAATCCAACTTGGCAAGGTTTAAGTGATAAGCCATATCATAGTCAATATGGCTACGGACACGAAGAATGGCTTTTTAATCCAAGATATCAAATAGATGGTATGCAATATGGATACATTAGAGGTGTTGCAAAATTAAAAGAATCAACAGATTTTGTAAATAATCTATTTCTCTACACAATAGATCCAAAAACCAAACAGTCTTATTTAATAGCACATTTAAAAAATGTTGAAGTTTATAGTGATCCTGATGAGTTAGAGCCGGAAATAAGAAATCTTTATTTAAATACCATAAATGAAATGAGAATTGAATTAGAAAACGTAGGCGCTGACCCCTCGAATCTTATAAACGATGAAGGAACTATTCCCCGTTTAGGATTTCCAATTCAAGACGCAGTAATTTATGAGGAAATGATTCCACTGCCAGACGATTTATTGAAATTACATCGATTTATGCCTTATAAAATAGATATCGATATTCAATCAATTATTTCTGAAATAGAAACTGAATATGATGAAGCACAATTAAATTTTTCAGAAGGGAATAATACAGGAAAAAATAAATATAAAACAAAAGGCCGCTCAAAAGGGGGCGAAGTAGAAAAAGTTCACGCTGATATTACTAATGACTTACACAAATACCTTACTACAAATAATAGATATAGAGGTTATAAAATATCTACTGAAAAAACTACAATTGGAACAAATTTAATTGATTCTATTGCAAAAAGCAATGAGGGTTCCATAATTTTTGAAGTTAAAACAAGAAGTAAAGTTTTGCCTAATATTCGTGAAGCACTAGGTCAAATACTAGAATATGGGCTATTAAATTCTCAACTAAATGTTGAGAAGCTTGTAATTTTGGGTCCAGCTTTTCCAAACATGAGAGATTTAACTTACTTAAAAAATTTAAAAAGTCATCTCAAACTACCTTTAGAATATTGTTCTTATGATAAAAGTGCCTCTACTTTAAATAACAAGTTTAAATTTTATAATTAAATGACCGAATCCTCAATAATATCAAAAGTCTGGAACTTTGCCAACGTACTCCGCGATGACGGCGTGGGCTATGGCGACTATTTGGAACAGATTACATACTTGCTATTCCTAAAAATGGCAGACGAGCTAAATAAGCCGCCCTATAACAAAGGTTTAAAGTTTCCACATTTAAAAGATGTGGAAGGCACCGAGCAGCAAGATGCTGAGGTCTGCGATTGGCAAACCCTAAGCAGCAAACGCGGCGCAGAGCTGGAGGCATTTTACACCCAAATGCTCCGTACCCTTGCAACAGAAAGCGGCATGCTTGGCCAAATATTCACCAAAAGCCAAAACAAAATACAAGACCCTGCCAAACTCTTAAAAATCATAGATATGATTGATAAAGAGGAATGGACGATGATGGGTGCAGACCTGAAGGGAAAAATTTATGAGGGCTTATTGGAAAAAAATGCGGAAGACACCAAAAGTGGTGCTGGCCAATATTTCACACCTCGTTCCCTTATTAGGGCAATGGTAGAATGTGTACGTCCAGAACCTAAAAAAACCATTATTGACCCTGCTTGTGGCACAGGAGGCTTCTTTTTGGCAGCTTATGACCATATTGTGGCCAATAATAAACTGGACAAAGAGCAAAAGGATTTTTTAAAGAACAAAACCTTCCACGGTAACGAGATAGTGGCAAACACTCGCCGTATGTGCTTGATGAATATGTTCCTGCACAACATTGGCGAGATAGACGGAGAATCCTTTATTTCTTCCGTTGATGCTCTAATTGCGGATGAGGGCATACGCTATGATTACGTACTTGCCAATCCACCCTTTGGCAAAAAGAGCAGCATGACCAGTACCAACGAAGCGGGGGAACAAGAGAAGCAGGATTTAAGCTATAACCGTCAGGATTTTTGGGCAAGCACCTCAAACAAACAATTGAACTTTTTACAGCATATAAAATCCTTGCTTAAAATACACGGGGAAGCAGCAGTAGTCTTACCAGACAATGTGCTCTTTGAAGGTGGAGCAGGGGAAACCGTCCGAAAGGAACTTCTAAAAACCACAGAACTACATACCGTTTTACGGCTACCAACAGGTATTTTTTATGCTAATGGAGTAAAGGCAAACGTACTTTTCTTTGACAACAAACCCGCCTCCAAAGAAGCGTGGACAAAAGACGTTTGGTTTTACGATTATAGAACCAACATTCACCATACGCTCAAGAAAAAACCAATACAGTTGGAAGACCTTGAGGAATTCATTGAACTCTACAATCCCAAAAACAGAAATAAACGCAAAGAAACTTGGAGCGAAGAATACGAGGAAGGCCGTTGGCGTAAATATAGTTATGAAGAAATAATAGCCAGAGATAAAACCAACCTAGATATTTTCTGGCTACGGGACAAAAGTCTAACAGATTTGGATAACCTACCCGATCCCGATATTCTTGCTGCCGAGATAATTGAAAATCTAGAGGCTGGGTTGGAAAGTTTTAGGGAGGTTATGGAAACGCTGAACGAAAACGTATAGTTTATAGAAATAAATTATCAAATGAAATTTGCCCTAGTAAATGGTATAAAAAAAATAGCAGAACCATCAGAAGTAGGAATATGTATTTGTTGCAACAGCCCTGTGAGAGCCTATTGTGGATCAGAACGAGTCCATCACTGGAAACATATAAATGCTGTTGAATGCGATTCTTGGAGTGAAGGCGAAACCGAATGGCATAGAGATTGGAAAAATAAATTTGATGCCAACCACCAAGAAATCATTCTACACGATCCAAAAAGTGGGGAAAAACATATAGCCGATGTTTATTTAAAACCCATTGATGTAGTCTTGGAATTTCAGCATTCCCCAATTCATATTGATGAAATAAAAGCCCGTGAATCCTTTTACAAAAAAATGATTTGGATTTTAGACCTACAACCATATAAAGAGAACATTAGTTTTCATAGGAATATTGGGGATGCGTTTCGCAAGTACAAAAGTGCCTTTTGGGAAACAAGATTTAGACAGAGTAATGAATTAGAAAAACAGGGAAAGCTAAAGGAAGTTGAAGCTTTATTGAATGATGAAGAGGTAGAGGCATGCTTTAAAAAATTGGAAAAAGAATATTTTCCTGATTACTTAGAAAAAAGGTTAAGGGCCGATACCGCTAGCAATCTCCTTAAAATTTTTGAAAAAGAAAAAAGCAGAGTCAACCAAAACTTAAGTGGATATTCACTCTCTGAAGAGTATAAAAATCGTTTGAAAGAATGGGAGAAGGAGCATCTTAACCAGAAATACCTTCTTATGATCTGGAAGCATAAACACAAAAGATGGAATCATGCTAAGGCTCATTTATTTTTTGATATTGGGGATGATTATGTTTACCATAGTATTGAAAATATTCAATATGGAAATGGATTTATAGTTAAAAATATAGCAAAGCAAGTTTTGTTTCCCATTACAAAGACCGAAAATAATATTCTCCAACTGGCACACAGCTCCAATAGCTATCGGGAGCAATATGCGACCAAATCCATCCTCGCCTTTGCGCCTTTGCAACGCCTGCCTCTATTTTAAAATTCATCAAACCCCAACCTACTAACACCCAAACAATTCGTGCATTCGTGGTGCCCAAATCCCCCTGTTCCCCTAAACAAACCTCAAAAACAGCTTGCCAAATTTCAAAAGTATTCCTATCTTTAAACGTCATTACGAATCACGATAAAGTGATAGCAACCTGCCCAAGCAGGCGAAGGTGCTACAAACAATGAGCCTACTTTTAGGAAAAATATGTCTTATTCCTTTTTTTACCGAAAAAATTAAAAACAAACGTTTTTAAAACCAAAAACACGAAAAGCGTTTGTAGCCGAGCCGGCAGTTCTTAAAAAAAGAACGGCCAAACCCGCAGCTTTTGCAAGTTGTGCGGATAGACCATTTGAAAGAATAAAAAATTAACCGTAAACCAAACTAAACAGTATGACAGAAAAATTCAAGAACGTGCCCGTGGAGCGCGACACCCAGATTATTGCGAGTATCCAAGCCCAAATTAATGCCTACGAGGTATTGTACCAAAAATGGTATTGGGACGGTATCTACGCCGAAAGCGTTATTTTCCTTAACGAGGATGTTGCAGACCTAAACGAGGAACAGATTAAAAAGGAAGTCGCCCTATGTACCGCCCTGGTAAATGAGGATACAGATATGACCTATAAAAAAGGTGATAAATACACCTTCGTAAATTTTAATTTCAAAACAACCAATTAACCCATAATTCTTAACCGGTAACACCTAACCCTTAACCCCTAACCCCTAACCCCTAACGCTTAACCCTTAACACCAAACAACAAACACCAAACACCAAACAATAAACACCAAAAACCAAACCCCCATGCAAATAACCATAGGAAAAATAATAAACGAATACCAAAACTACCTAACAGAGTATGAAATTGAAAAACTAAAAAAAGTGCAAAAACGAAATACAGACTTTGCCACACAAGTGAAGGAGCTTCGGTCGGCCCTATTCTCAGAGGACTGGGATTTTATGGCACGGGAATTTTCAGATAAGGAAAATCCGATGTCGCAGGAATACACCGATCGCGTCAACAGAAAGAGGGCAGTCTTTGGCGTGGGCCCCATACACGGGCAGGACGGTCCAACGCATATTTCCTCCACGCACTTTTGTGAGGAAGTGGTCCGCCACACCAAAAATTATAAGGAGCTATTGGACCTAAAAAAAAGAAACGCCAAGCAAGTGGTGTTCGTGGATATGGACAGCGTGCTGGTAAATTTTCAATCGGGAATCGATAGAATTTCTGAAGCCGATAAGCTAAAATACGACGACAAGCTCGATGAGGTCCCCGGTATTTTCTCCTTAATGGAACCCTACGAGGGCGCTATTGAAGGGTATAGATGGCTTTGCAAGAATTTTGACACCTATATTTTATCAACGGCCCCTTGGGAGAACCCTTCGGCCTGGACCGATAAACTGCTCTGGGTAAAAAAATATCTGCCCAAGGAGGCTCATAAAAGACTGATCCTATCGCACAACAAACAATTGGCCAAAGGCGATTTCCTTATCGATGACCGTACTGAAAATGGGGCAGGGGAATTCCCGGGGAAACAGATCCACTTTGGCCCCACCGGCAAGGACTTTGCCGATTGGAAAGCGGTAATCAGCTATATGAAAAATTTAGCTTAACCATTAGGGTGTCGAGTCATTTCTTCCCATTCAATTGGGAAGAAACTTGATGCCTCAAAATATAAATAATGACCTTAAACGACTTAATAAAAAGCTACACTTGGGCTACCATTGCCCCAAAATTTTTAGAAAGCTACCCCGAGGCAGAAAAAGATCTGCAAGCCTATAATAACGTTTTCGAAAAATTAAGAACCATGCCGCCCGAAAGGATTGATATGGCCATTGCCATAACTGAGGAAAAGGATACGATTGATGGAGAACTCTATTTAGATGTTGTGGGAATCTATAATAACCCGACAACCCCGGAAGAAAAGTATCCCCAAGGCATCGAGTTCCTTCCTTGGCGCAAGTGGTTGGGTATGGATATTGATAAAAACAGTTTAACCAACTTTTCCGAACAGGCGATTGTGGTACATTGCCTCTATGAAATGACATTTGAAGGGTTTGATGAGGATAAGATTAAATTCAAATAAAACCATGAATCAAGAGCAAGTAAAAGTCTCAAATCTCACGTCTCAAATCTCAAGTCTCAAATCTCACGTCTCAAGTCTACAAAAAACACAACTAATTTTTAAAAAATCAAACCCATAAAGCAAAAACAATGAAATACATCCTACTCTTCCTAATTTTCCCCCTCCTCTCAACAGCGCAAAGCTACATCAGGGAAGGAAAAGGCGATTATAATACCGTCCTGGCTACTTGGGATGGCAAATACCTAAGGCAGGGCAAAGGGAAGTACGAAACGGTATTATACACCTTGACCGATAAATTCATCCGCCAGGGCAAAGGAGATTACAATACGGTCTTGGCAACTTGGGATGGAAAATATCTGCGACAGGGTAAAGGAGATTATAACCCGGTGCTATATACCTGGGACGGGAAATATATAAGACAGGGCAAAGGCGACTATGAAACAGTGCTCTACACCTTTGATGGAAAATATTTGCGCCAGGGCAAAGGAGATTACAACACGGTTTTATATACCCTTTCCGGCGATATCCCTATTGAGATATTGATTTTTATACTCCCATAGATTCATGCGAAAAAGACTTTTGGCGGGCGTCCCCATAACTATCCGACATTCCGGCTGGCGCGCGTTTGCAATGCGTGGCCAAATCTCAAATCTCAAATCTCAAGTCTCAAGTCTCAAGTCTCAAGTCTCACCTCTCACCTCTCACGTCTCACCTCTCACGTCTCAAGTCTCACGTCTCAAGTCTCAAGTCTCAAGTCTCAAGTCTCACCTCTCACGTCTCACCTCTCAAATCTCACGCCCAAAACCATAAAAATATGTTGTTTAGTCCTTTCAGGATTTATTCTTTAACC
>TARA_R100000306_G_scaffold62379_1_pt1 | contig 16541 bp, 14 predicted proteins | sample TARA_R100000306 | Tara Oceans TARA_R100000306 (sample SAMEA2620824) | marine metagenome | biome: marine biome (ENVO:00000447); feature: mesopelagic zone (ENVO:00000213); material: "saline water (ENVO:00002010), including plankton (ENVO:xxxxxxxx)" | depth 1000 m | reverse complement strand
CCCGCTCACGCATCGCCCCGCGGTTCATGGAACCATCGGCCTCGACCATTTGTGTTCCAAATATTTCACGGATGGCTGGCATCGCCAACCCTTCCGGCTGCGTAAGCTGGTGCGCAATGACATCGGTATCAATAACACTGGCACCCCATTCCTGGAAAAGATTGGCGACCCGGGTTTTACCGGAACCGATTCCCCCTGTCAGGCCGATTTTCAACATAATTCCCGCTGATTGATTGCTTTGCACCCTATTTTATAGGCTTACAACTGATTGGGCTTAAGAGACAAGAAGAACTGCCACGCCCGACACCACCAGATAGGGGCCAAAAGGTAGTGTTTGCGCTAACACCGGACCCGACTCAGCCACGATATCACTGCCCCGGATACGCTGCAAGAATCGATAGGCGCACACTGCAACCAAACCCAAAATGCACGCCAGCAATAACACCAGCGGCAAAACACCATACCCAAGCCAGGCACCCAAAGCCGCCGTCAATTTAAAATCACCATACCCCATTCCCTCTTTTCCTCTGACCAGGAAAAACGTGACCGAAAGCAGCCACAGGAAACCATAACCGGCAATGGCTCCACCCACAGACTGATGCAGTGACACAGGCAAAATCCCCGACCACGCAAGCGCCAGTCCCAGCCACAGTAGCGGCAATGTAAGCACATCCGGCAACAAGCCAGTGTGCGCGTCTATCATCGCCAGCATAAAAAGCATGCTCACGGCCACGAGCAGAAAAACCGAATAAGCCGACACGCCGTAACGGCCCCCCACCCAAATACCCAGAAAAGCGCCCAACACCAGCGCCAAGGCACAATGACGCTGTCGGTTCGCCTGGGGCAGCCTCGCGCCGACAGACTGCACAAGGAGGTTTCTAACACCATGATCTGCCAACAGGCTGCACACGCCAAAAATCATGGCACTGACAGTCGCCAGGGAAACGACAGCGACAAAATGGGCTTGCCATGCCAGAACCGGCCACTCAAAGGATGCAAACCAGTGACGCAATGAAACAGAGTTGCGTAGAATAAGCGCTATATTCAATTCTTGATGGAATGCCATTATGCGTGCCCCTATTGACTTTCTTAACGCGGTTAGCCGGCCTCGTCTTCACACCACGGCCTTGGCGGCGATCAGCTTGCTGGCCTTGGTTGGCTGTGCCCAGCAACAGCAGCCCGGCTATTACGAGCCCGCCAAAGAATCAACCCTGTCGGATGCGCGGTCGCAGGCACAGGGAAGCCAGAACTCACGTGCGCCATCGCAGCTACAACTGGGTTTCGGCAACAACGAAACAGAACAAGATGCCAAACAAGATCCAGCGCAAACGGATGAAGGCCAGGAGCAAGACTCAGACACGTCGGAATCGGCTGAACAGGCCAACGTCATTCGCCCGTTGCGCGAACCCAAAACGTTTCTGGGAACCCTGCCATGCAACATGACTCGACAATTGTGCTCGGCCAGCCGCTTCACGCTCACACTGGCCCCGTCAGGTGAGTGGCGCGCTCGCGCCCAGCCCCTTGACGGTGCGGCTTCAGGCCAACCCTTTCTTGAGCAAGGTTGCTGGAAAGTGATTGGTACCGAACCATGGCGTATCCGCTTGGAAACCGGCGATGAAACAACCCTAAGCGCACTCACCTTCGAACATAACAATCTTTTGCGCGTAAACAGCATGAACACTGTGCAAGCGTCGTTACCATTCCATTTAACGCGCCAGGCCGACATTGATGGCATTGATGAACTCAACGATCCGCCGGCAATGCGTTGTCGCCCGTGAACCACTCATAGCGAAAACCGTTGGAAAGAGCGGCGTCGTATGCGCACCGATGACTTTCGCCGCATTGCGCTTTCCGGCATTGGCGCATACCCGAAGGTCCAACGGCATCCTGGCTATTGCTAACCTTGCAAAACCGATACACCGGCCAGGGGCCCTGGCCATTGCTGATTCCCTGTTTCTTGAGCCACAAACGCGTTAACTGGACAGCATTGCGCACGTCGGTTTTATCAAAAATCCGTGCCCGGTGCGCTTCAACTGTGCGCTGAGACAAAGCCATTTCCAATGCAATGTATTTATTCGACATCCCCTCGACGATGCCAAGCATGACTTCTCGTTCGCGGGGGGACAGAATGCAAAAAGGCTTTACGTTGAATTGTGTCTGGTCCATTGCGTCTCCAGTTGTTAGTTTCCAGAAACAATTCTGACACAACGGAAACAATTAGTAACCTAACAAAACTGACAGGATATTTTCGTCTCCATTATTTACCCTGCACTGGTACCCCAACGCGTTTTTCAACGTCGCTCTATTTCCAGGTTATCGATAAGCCGAGTACTACCAAGCTTTGCCGCGGCAAGCACCACCAACGGCACCCCGTTTTTCATATCATCCGCGTTAGGAGGCAACAAGTCGTGCTGACGCCGCACCGTAAAATAATCCACCTGCCATCCACGCTTTTGCAAATCGTCGATCGCCGCCTGCTCTAAAGCCAGGCAGTCAGACGCGCCGGCCAGAACCGCCTGGCGCAATTGATGCAGTAAAGAATATAAACGTGGCGCTTCAACACGCTCGTTGGGTGACAAATAACGGTTGCGTGAAGACAAAGCCAGCCCATCGCTGTCACGCACCGTCTCATGCGCAATGATTTGCACAGGCAACTGGAACTGACGACACATATTCCGCACGACCATTAGCTGCTGGTAATCTTTCTTGCCAAAAACGGCAACGCGCGGCTGTACGCAGGAAAACAGTTTCAGCACGACGGTGCTGACGCCCATGAAAAACCCCGGCCTGAACTCCCCTTCCAGGATCCCGCCCAGGTCCGGCGGTGGCAAAATCTGATAGCTTTGCGGCTCCGGATACATTTCGCTTTCATTGGGGGCAAACAAAACATATACGTCGCGCTCTTTCTCAAGCTTTTCGATATCGTCCTGCAAAGTACGCGGATAGCTATCGAAATCCTCGTTCGGACCAAACTGCAGGCGATTCACAAAAATACTGGCCACAACCGGATCGCCGTGCTGACGTGCCATTCGCATCAGAGACAAATGCCCCTCATGCAGATTACCCATGGTGGGCACGAAAGAGGCGCGAAGCTGGCCGCGCATTTGATCACGCAAAGCCTCAATAGTGTGAACGACTTTCAAAAAACATCTCCGTATAGAACGATCCGGAAAGGGGCCGCAAGATGGCTAAACCTTAATTGACAGCTTGGGTGTAGGTAAGCCGCACGTATATGGGGGCATAAGGAGCAGCCTGAGTGACCTCCAGCAAAGACTCCCGCGCCAACTCAAGCATCGCCAGAAAATGCACCACGATCACCGGCACGGCATGCCCCTTTTCAACTGATTCGCTGAAAAGCTCGGTGAACTCCATGAACCGCACATCCGCCAGGCGGCGCAAAATACGCGTCATGTGTTCGCGCACCGACAACTGTTCGCGCGTAATTTTATGGTGCGCATTCAATTTTGCCCGACGCATTATATCGGCCCAGGCTTGTCTCAAGTCATCTGCACTGACTTCCGGCAGCATTCTCTCAACGCGAATATCCATGAATGCGTGCGCACGCTGAAAATCACGCCCCAACTGAGGCAGTTCATTGAGCTTTTGCGCTGCCAGTTTCATGCGCTCGTACTCAAGCAGCCGACGCACGAGTTCGGCCCGCGGGTCATCGGGCTCTTCGCCGGTATCGGTCTTCTTCACCGGCAAAAGCATGCGCGACTTGATCTCAATGAGCAACGCCGCCATCAACAGATACTCGCCGGCCAGCTCGAGGTTATGCTCGCGTATTTGGTCCACATACGACAAATACTGGCGCGTCACTTCTGCCATGGGTATGTCCAGAACGTTAAAGTTCTGTTTACGAATCAAATACAGAAGCAAATCGAGCGGCCCTTCGAATGTCTCCAGAAAGACTTCGAGCGCATCGGGCGGAATGTACAGATCTTGTGGCAAAGCGAACAGGGGCTCGCCATACAATCGCGCAAAAGCCACCGAGTCGACAACATCCGGCGTACTATCGATCGCCGGATCGACCAAGCCCCTGAGATCAGGCGGTTGGCCCTGGTTAGACATTCGAATGGTTACTTGGTTTGATACACATAGGAAGCTTGAGGCACTTTCGCCGCGCGATAATTTTCAAGCAGTTCTGAGTCGAGCTGCCGATCCCACAAGCGAGCGCGCCCCTCGCGCTGGCGCTGCTCGGTATCAGGGTGCTCGCGCTTATATTCTTTCAGAAATTGCGTGATTTCCGACTCGTAATTCTTGGCCATAATCTCAATTCAATAAAATAGGTTTGCCAACGTGTTGGTTCGCATCATGTTCCAGTTTACTTCAGCCACAAAAAGTTAGAATCAGTTATGTCCCAAACGCCACCATCTCCCTCCCCCGAAGAGGCCAGCCGGGAACGGAAAGCCGTGCGCATGATTCCCTTTATTGTGGGCTGTGCGCTTTTCATGCAAATGCTCGATGCCACGGTTGTTGCCACTGCCATTCCGGCTATGGCTGCCGCATTAGGCACAACCGCCGTACAAATGAATATCTCCATTACCAGCTACCTGCTGGCTCTGGCCGTATTCGTGCCGATCAGCGGCTGGGCCGCCGACCGTTTTGGCGCCCGCCGCATTTTCATTACCGCGATTGTGCTTTTTTCAATCAGTTCAATTGCATGCGCCGTTTCCCAGGACCTTGTGCAGCTTGTGCTCTCCCGAATCGCCCAAGGGGCCGCAGGCGCCATGATGGTTCCTGTCGGACGCATCATCATGCTGCGCAAAACACCCAAAGAAGACCTGCTCAAAGCCATGGCATTTCTGGCGATGCCGGCCTTGCTGGGCCCGATTCTGGGGCCGCCCGTTGGCGGCTTCCTTGTCACGTACGCCTCATGGCACTGGATTTTTCTCATTAACGTACCCGTTGGCATACTGGGCATTTACCTGGTAATGCGCTTTATCCGCGAAGAGCTGCCCACAACATCGCCACGAATGGATTGGCCCGGATTTATTCTAAGTGCGGTCTGCCTTGCGGCACTGGTTTCAGGGTTTGAGGCCATCGGCCACCAGGACATAACCACAATACAAGTCTTAATGTTGCTGGCGGTGGGTCTGCTTTGCGGCTTTCTTTACGTGCAGCACGCTCGGCGCTGCGATCAGCCCATCCTTGATCTGAGCCTGTTACGCGTACCGTCGTTTGCAATCTCGGTTCTGGGTGGCAACCTGTGTCGTTTCATGGTTGGCTCAATGCCATTTCTGCTGGCCATTCTGCTACAGATCACCTTCGATTTTTCTGCGTTTCTGGCCGGACTGATCACATTCACGGGCGCTGCCGGCGCATTGCTTATGAAAGTGGTCGCAACTCGAATTATCGAGCGTTTCGGCTATAAAACTGTTTTAACCTGGAATGCCTTAGTTTCAGGTTTATTCGTTTTATTGTGCGCGCTCTTCCAAAGCAGCACCCCGTTGTGGGTCATGGTGGCCATTCTGGCAACCGGCGGTATTTTCCGGTCTCTACAATTCACTGCCGTCAATACATTAACCTACGCCGAACTCAACGCGAGCCAAATGAGTAAAGCCAGCACACTGGCAGCAATGGCCCAACAGCTGGGTATCAGCCTAGGAGTTGGGTGCGCGGCGCTGGTGCTGAACCTGAGCATGAACTGGCGTGAAGCCGCGACACTGGAACGTGTCGACGTCATGTGGGGCTTCATCGTCATTGGCCTGATTACCGCAACATCCTTTTTCTCGTTTCGGCGGTTGCCTGAAAACGCCACTGAAGCCCTGGAGGGAAAAAGGCGACAGCGCCAGACCTGAACTCACGCGGATGCGGCCCAGGCGGCGAGCAGCCTAGTCGGCCTCATCCAAAAGCATGACCAATTTACAATCGGGTCGTATCGCCAGATGAAAGGTCATCTGGCGATACGATATCCTGCCTTTGTCCGGATGAAAAAATGCGCGACGCCCGCCTTCGCGTTCTATCACGGTCTGACGCGTCCACCAATGCGCAAAAACAGGGCTTGTTTCCAACAGGGACTCAATCAGCGCGCTCACTTCGGGCTCTTCTGCAAACGAGGCCGTCTCGGCGCGAAACTCGGCCACCACCCGCTGCGCACGGGCTTCCCAGTCCTCAACCAACGTTTTGGCTGCCTCATCCTGAAACATGAAACGCAATAGATTAGGCTCGGCATCGCGGTCGGGCCACCCCGAGAAAAGGGCCAGCATAAGACTATTACGGCAAAGGACATTCCAGCTACGATCAAGAATATAGGCAGGCACGGTGACGCTATCCACGCACAATTGCAAGCCTTCCGGCAATTGCTCCGGTGTTTCACGCCCGTGCTCGGGATCAGCAGCCTCAGCCAATTCGAACAAATAGTGCCGCTCTGCACGATTCATCTGCAATACGCCGGCCAGCCGGGACCAGACTGCAGCCGAGACAGAAACATCGCGCCCCTGTTCGATCCAGGTATACCAGGTCACACTGATACCGGCCAGTTGCGCCACTTCCTCGCGGCGCAGGCCCGGTGTTCGGCGCCTGGCCCCCGCAGGCAAGCCAACTGCTTGGGGCGACACACGGGCACGTACACTGCGCAAGAACTCACCCAGTGCGCGATGCCGTGCAGAATCGGAACCCGGGTTAATCATGACAATGCCTAGGCAGCAGCCACTGCCACTTTAAAACCCAGCACACTGGCCAGGGTGCGCCGCACATCATCGTCGTCACGGCCACTGCGCTGCACATAATCGTTGAATTGGTCCTCGCCGATATTACCCACATTAAAATACTGAGACTGCGGATGACTCAGATAAAAGCCCGAGACACTGGACGCCGGAAACATCGCAAAACTATCCGTCAGTTCCATGCCGATCTTTTCCGCCTGCAGAACCTGGAACATGTCCCGCTTGACGACGTGCTCAGGGCAGGCCGGATAACCCGGCGCCGGCCGGATACCCTGATATTTTTCAGCAATCAACGATGGGTTATCGAGGGTTTCGTCCGGCACGTAGCCCCACAAATCAGTACGCACCCGCGCATGCAGGCATTCAGCAAAGCCTTCCGCGAAACGGTCGGCCAGCGCTTTGAGCATAATGACTGAATAATCATCATTGTCGTTCTGGAAAATCTGTTCATATTTTTCAATACCCAGGCCACCGGTTACCGCGAACAAACCAATATAATCTTTCAAGCCGGACGATTTGGGGGCAATGTAATCAGCCAAACACTTGTTATCGACGCCTTCGCGCTTAACCCCCTGCTGGCGCAGATTACGCCAGGTGAACAAGACCTCTGAGCGGGTATCGTCGGTATAAACTTCAATATCCTCTCCATTAACCGCATTGGCAGGATAAAACGCCACGACGCCATTGGCTGTAAGCCATCTGCCATCGATAATCTTGCGCAACATGGCCTGCCCTTCTTCGAACAGCTTGCGCGCCTGTTCACCCACCACCTTGTCGTCCAGAATGGCGGGGTACTGCCCGAACAAACTCCAGGTCTGGAAAAAAGGGGTCCAGTCGATATAGCGCGCGATCTCGGCCAGGTCGTAATGCTTGAACTCACGACGACCAATAAACTTGGGTTTGGGCGGCGTGTAGGTCGACCAATCAATATCCGGCCGGTTTTTGCGCGCGTCTTCCAGGGTAACCAGCGGCGTTTCCTTGCGCTTGGCATGACGCTCCCGAACCTGCTCATACTCCTTAGACAGGGCGTCCAGATAAGCCTGCGACTGATCTGAAACCAATTGCGTGGCTACGCCGACAGAACGGCTGGCATCGGGCACGTAAATGACAGGCCCTTCATAATTGGGCGCGATTTTCACGGCGGTATGCACCCGGCTGGTGGTGGCCCCCCCTACCAGCAATGGCGTATTGCGCTCGGTGAAATAAGCATCGCGCTGCATTTCCGAAGCCACATAGGCCATTTCCTCGAGGCTGGGAGTAATCAGGCCTGAAAGACCGATAATGTCCGCGTTCTCTTCCTTGGCCTTGGCCAGAATTTCAGCGCAGGGAACCATCACCCCCATATTCACCACTTCAAAGTTATTGCATTGAAGTACCACCGTGACGATGTTCTTGCCAATGTCATGCACATCGCCTTTCACCGTGGCGATGACGATCTTGCCTTTGGCACGCACATCGCCCCCGGCAGCCTTTATCTGACGTTTTTCTTCTTCAATAAAAGGAATCAAATGCGCAACAGCCTGCTTCATCACTCGGGCCGACTTGACGACCTGGGGCAAAAACATTTTGCCCGAGCCGAATAAATCGCCCACGACATTCATACCATCCATCAGCGGGCCTTCAATAACCTGAATGGGGCGTCCGCCCTGATCGGCAATTCTCTGGCGAACCTCTTCAGTATCTTCCACGATAAATGTCGTAATGCCGTGAACCAAAGCGTGACTCAGGCGCGTCTCAACCGGTTGATCGCGCCAGGCCAGGTCTTCTTCTCTTTTGGTGCCGGAACCTTTTACCGTTTCGGCAAACACGACCAGGCGCTCGGTGGGTGTGAGTTCATCGGTGTCGTCTTTGCGCGCAACCGGTGGATCGCGATCCAGCACCACGTCTTCAATCAGCTCAAGCAACCTCGTGTCGATATCCTGATACACGCCCAACTGACCGGCATTCACAATACCCATGGTCAGACCTTCCTGAATCGCGTAATACAGGAACACGGTATGAATCGCCTCTCGCACGGGCTCATTACCACGGAACGAAAAGCTGACATTCGAAATGCCACCGGATACACGGGCATGCGGCAGGTTCTGTGTAATCCAACGCGTGCCTTCAATGAAGTCGACCGCATAATGATTATGCTCGTCAATACCGGTGGCAATCGCAAACACGTTCGGATCAAAAATAATGTCTTCCGGCGGGAACCCCACCTCTTCAACCAGCAGCTTGTAAGCCTTGCCGCAAATATCAATGCGGCGCTGCAGGGTGTCGGCCTGCCCTTTTTCATCAAATGCCATTACCACAACGGCCGCACCATACTTGCGACACAGGCGCGCTTGCTCAAGAAACGGCTCGACCCCTTCTTTCATGGAGATGGAATTGACCACCGCCTTACCCTGAACGCATTGCAAGCCAGCTTCAATGACGCTCCACTTCGAGCTGTCGATCATGATGGGCACACGGGAGATATCGGGCTCGGACGCCACCATATTCAGGAACCGGCGCATGCAGGCTGCCGAATCAAGCATGGCCTCGTCCATATTAATGTCGATGATCTGGGCGCCGCTTTCCACTTGCTGACGCGCTACCGACAGCGCTTCCTCATAGAGCTCTTCGCGAATCAAACGCAGAAATTTCTTGCTACCGGTTACGTTGGTGCGTTCGCCGACATTAATGAACAATGAATCGCCATCAAAATTGAGCGGCTCCAGGCCGGACAAGCGCGTTTTTACCGGTAATTGCGGCACAGCCCTGATCGGCAGGCTCGCGACTTTTTCCACGATGGCCTGGATATGTTCGGGCGTGGTACCGCAACAGCCACCCACCATATTGACCAGTCCGGCGGTGGCAAACTCCTGCAATAAAGACGAAGTATCTTCCGGTGTTTCGTCGAAACCGGTTTCCGCCATGGGGTTGGGCAAGCCGGCATTGGGATACACACAAACATAGGTATCGCAGATTTTGGCAAGCTCAGCCACATACGGACGCATTAATGCCGCACCCAATGCGCAATTCAAACCAATGGTGACGGGGCGCGCATGGCGCACCGAATTCCAGAACGCCTCAACCGTCTGCCCTGAAAGAATGCGCCCCGAAGCATCGGTAACGGTACCTGAGATCATGACGGGCAAACGTACGCCCCGCGTTTCAAATACCGACTCCACCGCAAAGATGGCCGCCTTGGCATTCAACGTGTCGAAAATGGTTTCGATCAGCACAATGTCGATGCCGCCGTCAAGCAAAGCATTCAACTGCTCGGAATACGCCTCACGCAACTCCTCGAAGGTAACGTTGCGCGCCGCAGGATCGTTTACATCGGGAGAAATGGACGCGGTTTTAGGCTGCGGCCCCAGGGCCCCGGCAACAAAACGGGGCCGCTGCGGCGTACTGAATGCATCGCATGCCTGGCGCGCCAATTTGGCTGCCGCCACATTCATTTCATACGCCAGTTCAGGTAAACCATAGTCTCCCTGCGCAACCGATGTGGCGCCGAAAGTATTGGTTTCAATAACGTCTGCACCCGCCTCAAGATATTGCGAATGAATTTCCGACACGATGTCGGGACGAACCAGACACAACAGCTCGTTGTTGCCTTTCAAATCCTTGCCATGGCCGGCAAAACGCTCGCCCCGGAAATCGGCCTCGGATAACTTGTAACGCTGAATCATCGTGCCCACAGCGCCGTCCAACACCAGAATGCGGTCGGCCAGCAACTCGACGAACCGACGACCATGAGTGTAAGTATTCAAGGGATAAGGCAAATTGGGATATGGCACGCGAACAGACCTGAAACGATAACGAACTTAGGGGATAAACCCTTTATTGTAGCTCGTATATATCTTTTGGCCCTTGGCTGTGCTAAAGTTTTGCCCCTGTCAGAGGTGCTTTCGGTTATCGGCAAAACAGCAGTGTCACCCACATTGCCGCCATTTCTGCGAAAGTTAAACGGGAAACAGGACGCGAAGAAACATGGGTTCCAAATGAAACCTCTGTTTTATGCACTCGTAAACTGTGCTGCCCCCGCAACGGTAGTCATGCATCGCATGCCAGCCCGACACCGGCCCCTGTCGCACCGGCGCACGCCCGAAGGCGTGTTTTATTGTCAATAACGTGCGGGGACGCGCGTTATCCAGCAGGTCTTATCATGCTTACTACCCGTTACCAGCGCAGCCTCGTAGCGCTGACGTTTTTCAGCCCATTGTTTGCCGCGGCGCAAACACCCTCCAGCCTGGATCCCATTTTCGTCACTGCAAGTCGCATTGCACAGCTTGAGTCAGAAACATTAGGCGATGTTTCAATCGTTCCAAACGAAAAACTGCGTGAAGCCGGACAACAAAGTCTTGCAGAAATCCTGGCACAGGAACCCGGCGTTTCGTTCTACAACAGCGGCGGACCACAAAACACCACAGGACTTTTTCTGAGAGGAAACGACGCCAGCCACACCCTGGTTTTAATTGACGGCGTACGTATCAACAGTTCGAATTACGGCGGCGTTAACTGGAATGCCATCGACCCTGCGACGATTGAGCGCGTTGAAATTCTGCGTGGCGCAGCCAGCAGCCTGTACGGTTCGGACGCTATTGGCGGCGTGGTTAACATCATTACCCGCAAGCCTGACGGCGATGAGCCGCTTCGGGCCTACGCAAATGCCGGGTACGGCAGCCACAACACGTTCAAGTCGGGCGTTGGATTTTCCGGCGCGGCAGACGGCTGGAATTACAACCTGTCTGCCGGCGTCGCCCGCAGCTCAGGTTTCGACGCAACCGAAAGCTATGCATCCGACGCCTACCCGGATAAAGACGGCTACCGGCAAAATAGCGTGGCGGGTGCGCTTGGATACCAATGGAAGCAAGGTCAGCGCTTTGATTTCTCGATGTACAACGGCTATATCAATGGCGATTTCGACGCAGGCCAGGCCCACCCGGCCATCAGCCAGACACGCCAGCAGGCCTACACGCTGTCAAGCACAAACCAGCTAACCGATTTTTGGCAAAGCGTCTTGCGCTTCGGATATGCCAAGGAAGACGGTATCAGCTACAGCGGCAATTTTGCGCCTTATGAGTTCGGTTCGCTGACACGAACCTACACCTGGCAAAACAATCTGGCGCTGGACCCTAACCAAAGCCTGAGCGTTCTGGTCGAGCGCATCGAAGAGCGCCCCTCGGGTAGCATGACGTTTCTTTCAAACCGTCGCAACACGCAGGCAACAGGCCTGGTGTATCGGGGCCAATTCGGAAAGCATCGTATTCAGGCCAGCGTGCGTAACGACCACATCAGCGATTACGGCAGTCACGCCACCGGCGGGCTGGCATATGAACTTGCCCTTAATGAGGCCTGGCAGGTCGGCGTTGCGGCCAATACCGGCTTTCAGGCACCCAGTTTCAACGACTTGTATGCTCCAGGCTGGGGCGGCATGCCGCCCCAGTCCAATCCAGATCTGAAACCGGAAAAATCACGTAATATTGAAGCGCATATTCAGTATCGGCAACATGGTGTCGAACTCGGTCTGGTTGCGTATCAGAACAAAGTCGATAACCTCATCGTGTCCACTCCGCGCCGCCTTGAAAATGTCGATTCCGCGACCTTGCGCGGCATTACCGCAACGGCAGCGTACCAGTGGAATCAAACTCGCCTCAGTGCCGCCGCCGATTTTCTAAACCCCTACGACGACAGCACAGGCGAGCGTCTTATCAGGCGCGCCCGCCAAACATACCGGTTGAACGCGGAGCAACGTATCGATCGTTGGACCCTGGGCGCGGAATTTCTTTATGTTGGGCAGCGCTATGACGACACCTTTTCCCAGGGCCGCGTTCACTTGGGCGGTTACAGCTTATGGAACCTGACAGCACGGGCAACGTTAACCAAAAACCTGTCTGTGCAGGTGCGTTGGGACAATATCACCGACAAGGACTATACCGATGTCTATGGCTACGCGAATCCGGGATCGACTGTGTTCGTTAATCTGGCATGGCAGATGTAAGTCACACTTCATTCACCGGTGCCTGTTGCTGTTGGCGCTGGGGCTGCTGCCAACAGGCGTCTGGGCGCAAGCGCCCGCGCCTGTTGCGCCTGCCCAGCGTATCGTCAGTCTCGCACCTCACATCACGGAGCTCGTTTTTGCGGCAGGTGCCGGCAGCCGTTTGGTCGGAACGGTTCAAAGCAGTGATTACCCGTCCGAAATCAGCTCCTTGCCCCGGGTTGGCGACGGCCTGCATGTCGATCCGGAAACACTGATTTCCCTCAAGCCTGATCTGGTTCTGGGCTGGCAGGCCGGCGCAACACAGGCCGTCGCACCCATTCTGAAAACACTTGACATCCCCCTTATCCACATCAATCCGGAATCTGTCCAGGAAATCCCGGATGCCATCGAGAAAATCGGCAAACTGACGCAAAACAGCGCCACCGCCAGCGCCGTTGCGGCATCAATGAGACAACGATTGCAGAATCTCAAGCAGCTCGCGCCCCGCAAGCCCGTGTCTGTGGTTCTGGAAATCAACGCAACCCCGTTTTATGTGGTAGGGAATGACCCACTGCTAAACGATGCATTACAGTACTGCAATGCAAACAATCATTTCGGAAATGCGCCGCAAGCAGCGCCGCTGATAGGCCTGGAAAACCTGCTGGCCAATCAGCCCGACTTCATTGTGGTTCGGGACGAACCAGGCCAACCGATGCAAGAACGCATCGCGTTTCTTGCCGGCAAAGGCATAAAGGCAGCCCGGCAGGCAAAGGTGATCGGAATAGACCCCGACCTCCTGTTCCGGCCGGGGCCCCGGCTTGTTGGCGCACTCGAACAACTTTGCGCTCAACTGGAAGGCAAACGCTAGAAAGCGCCCTGCCTATACAATAAGCAGTATTCTTCACCTGTTTCTCAAGAAGTTTTTACACATGACAGCCAAAGACACATTTTCGCTTGCCGGTAAATCCTATTCATCGCGTTTACTCGTCGGTACCGGAAAGTACAAAGACTTCCAGCAAACCCGCCAAGCCATACAAGCCAGTGGGGCAGAAATTGTCACCGTCGCCATTCGCCGAACCAATATCGGTCAAAACGCCGACGAACCGAACTTGCTCGATTTCCTGCCGCCGTCGCAATACACTATTTTGCCCAACACGGCCGGATGCTTTAGTGCCGACGACGCCGTGCGCACACTGCGGCTTGCCCGCGAACTGCTGGATGGACACAAACTCGTAAAGCTCGAGGTATTGGGCAGCGCCGACAACCTGTTTCCCAACATGCCTGAAACACTGAAAGCGGCAAAAACACTGGTAGATGACGGTTTCGACGTTATGGTGTACTGCACCGACGACCCAATTCAATGCCGTATGCTGGAAGATATCGGCTGCATTGCGGTTATGCCATTGGCCTCACTCATCGGTTCCGGCATGGGCATTCTGAACCCATGGAATCTGCGTTTAATTATCGATCAGGCGCAAGTACCTGTGCTGGTCGATGCGGGTGTCGGCACGGCCTCCGACGCAGCCGTGGCCATGGAACTCGGATGCGATGCTGTCCTGATGAATACCGCCATCGCCGGTGCCCGGGATCCTGTTTTGATGGCCGGCGCCATGCAAAAGGCAGTGCAAGCCGGGCGCGAAGCATTTCTGGCCGGCCGCATGCCACGCAAACTGTACAGCGCCGACCCCAGCTCCCCCATCGAAGGCATGATCCAGCCACGGAAATCCAAATCATGATCCCTAACGCGCTATCCATTGCCGGTGTCGACCCCTCCGGTGGTGCCGGTGTTCTGGCCGACGTTAAGACCATGAGCGCGCTGGGCGCATACGGCACTGCTGTGATTGCGGCACTAACCGCGCAAAATACGCGCGGCGTTACCGGTATCTCGCCAGTTCCTCCGGAATTCGTTGCGCAACAAATCGATACGCTGTTTTCCGACGTGCGCATCGATGCGGTAAAAATTGGCATGTTGGGCCAGCAAGCCGTTACGCGAGTGGTTGCCGAGCGCTTGATGCACTGGCAACCTGCCCATATTGTGCTGGACCCGGTCATGATTGCCAAAAGCGGCGACCCTCTTCTGGAAAAAGCGGCAATAAACGAATTGCGTGAAAGCCTTATCCGCGTTGCAACGGTCGTCACGCCCAATCTGCCTGAAGCAGGCGTCCTTCTGGAAATGGCGCCCGTTGATAACCTGAAGGAAATGCGTCGCGTCGCGGAGAAACTACGCCGCCTGCTGAACGATAGCGGCGAACGGTGGGTTTACCTAAAAGGCGGGCACCTTCCAGGCAACGATCCTATCGATATCCTGCACAACGGCGACCAGCTTTTCGAACTACCTGGCGAACGCATTCATACGCGCAACACCCATGGCACCGGATGCACCCTTTCGGCCGCCCTGGCCGCCCTGCTCCCTCAGTCAACCGACATGCCCGAAGCTGCGCGCAAAACAAAAGCGTATTTGCAGGAATCCATTCGCCATGCCGACGAACTGCAGGTTGGCCACGGTCATGGCCCCGTACATCATTTTCATGCATGGTGGCAACCCAGCCCGCAGTCTGAATGAGTACAATATATTCAATTCAAATTCGTTATTAACGCTATGAACGCTACCGGACTCTCCGACACAGAACGTGCACGCTTCAACATGGTTGAGCAACAGATCCGACCATGGAATGTCTTCGATCCGCGCCTCTTGCAAGCGCTGTTCGACATCAGAAGGGAACGTTATGTGCCGGCAGGCATGCAGGCCCTGGCCTTTTCTGATGTCGAGCTGCCTCTTGTGATCAATGCCATTAACTCGCATGAAACCATGCTGACACCCAAGGTTGAAGCGCGGTTAACGCAAGAGCTGCTCCTTGAGCCGGGCGATTGCGTATTGGAGATCGGCACGGGTTCCGGGTACCAGGCGGCATTGCTGGCGCAATTGTCGCAACAGGTCACCAGCGTCGAAATCGACAGCCGCATCGCCGGTTTTGCCGTTGAAAACCTGCAACGTGAACAAGTCGGCAATGTGAACGTCGAGATCGGCGATGCACATAGCGGCTGGGGTACGGCGGAATATGATGCCATTTTACTTACCGGGTCGGTGCCGGTTGTTCCCGATGCACTTAAATATCAACTGTGTGTCGGCGGACGCATGGTCGTTGTTGTAGGCACAACACCCATCATGACGGTATACCGCCTTACCCGTACCAGTGCGGCAAGCTTTGACACGGAAGCACTGTTCGACACCGTAATCAAGCCATTGAAGGGTACGGCAGTATCCCAATTCAAGTTCTAACGCGTATGGCATCGGGTCGGCTACGGTTTCTCGGGCTGTTTTTTGCACTGAATGCCCTGCTATTACCGTTTGCACAAGCCCAGACACAAGACCTATTGCAAGTATGGACAAAGGCGCAGCAACGCGACCCTATCCTTGCCGCCGCACAAGCAAACCGGGCGGCACAATCCGAGAGGGTCCCGCAGGCCAGGGCGCTGCTTTTACCCTATATTACGGCCGGCACCGGTGTGGAAGCAGACGATATTCGCTCTACCTCGCTGGACCATAGCAACACAGACAAGCGGGCTACCTGGGCACTGACGCTTACGCAGCCTATTATCGACCTGGGCTTGTGGGACACCTACCGAGCCTCGGAATATATTGAGCAATCGGCCACTCTGGCCGTCCAGCAGGCATGGCAAGACCTGACATTACGTGTTGCCCAGGCATACTTTAATGTACTGGCGGCTCAAGACACGCTGAAAAGCCTGGATGCGCAAAAAAAAGCCATTATGAATCAACTGGATGCCGCCAAGCGGGGATTCGAGTTGGGCAGCGCCACCATTGCCGACACCTACGAGGCCCAGGCACGTCTTGACCTGATCAACGCCAGTGAGATCCAGGCCTTTAATGCATTGCAAATTGCGCAAGATGCCCTTGC
>TARA_R100000306_G_scaffold18281_1_pt1 | contig 16612 bp, 19 predicted proteins | sample TARA_R100000306 | Tara Oceans TARA_R100000306 (sample SAMEA2620824) | marine metagenome | biome: marine biome (ENVO:00000447); feature: mesopelagic zone (ENVO:00000213); material: "saline water (ENVO:00002010), including plankton (ENVO:xxxxxxxx)" | depth 1000 m | reverse complement strand
GCTGTCTGACATCAGGTAGATACCGGCCCACATTTGCTTGAGCGGGTCGAACGCCATGCCACGCTGCTCGCCGGCGCAGCGCCATGTCAGATCCCATATTGAAAACTCGTTGATGCCTGCGATCTTATCCACATCGGCTTGAGTCCAGCCAAACGAGCCGCCGCCAGATGTCACGCCTGAAGTGGAAAATCCGCCCGATGCCGGGGTGGTTCCGGAAGCGACAAGCCCATAGTGGAAGCCGCCAATCTTGACGGCATCTGCAACCGGAGCTGCTGCAGGGGAAGTGAAGGGGTCGGCTACCGCTGAGACCGCGCCGTCAGGGTGTACCCATACTGAATAGTCACTGCCGGCTGTTAGGGTCGGCATTGTGATGGCGGTATTAGTGTCAAACTTAACGCCAAGCACAGGCACTCTGGTACCGGCTTTTACCGATACTGTATTAGCGCCGGTTTTGATGATGCAAGGAGCGTCGTCTGGTCTTATCAGGCGCTCAACACCAAAAGACAGGATGTCGATCGCTCCCTTGGTTTTATCTGTAGACGCAGGCAAATCCGAATTGGCGGGGTTATAAACGTGATTAGCGCTATCGAGCAGATATGAGTCACTTAAGTTCGCCGTTGCGCCTGCCTCAACTCCAGCCAACTTGTTCTTTTCAGTGGTCGTGTAATCTTCGGTCGACAGGCCTTTACCGGTGACTTTGTCGACTTTGGCGTCAACCGATGACTTGGTGGCGAGCTCGCTGAAAAGCGGCCCTACAACCACCCAACCGTTATTGGCTGCGTTCCTGCGCTTCAATACGCCTGCCGTTTCATGCGCCCACTCAAAGCCTGGCCCAACCGTGACGCCATTGATGGTGGCTGGGTCAACGTCGCCATAAAATCGGCTTTCGGCCTGTGCCAACTCGTCGTTTAGGTTTGTAAAGTTGGCATCGCCCTCAGCTTTGGTAAGAAGCCGGCCAAGCCCGTCACGCAGAACAATGTTCGCCATTTTTAATTACCCGCGACCGTGAGTAAGCGTCCAGTTCATCGTAAAGGTTTCGCCCGCCTCTTTGTTCTTGACCGAGAAAACCACGCGGTTTGACAGGATCCCGGCAACAGCAGCATTAAACAGACCGGCTTCCGTAACGGCGCCAGTACCAACACCAGGACCAAATACGGCGGTATAAGTGCGAGACGCGCCAGTCCCAGATTTAGTCACAGCCACGCGTGAACTCGCGATCTCGCTTTCAAGCGCCTCGTCAGCGCCGTCGGCAGCCGTCGTGCCCTCACCAAGTGCCATGTGCGAAATGGTGTTTGGCGCCTCCCCGGCCTCAAGCGCGGCCAGCAGCCCCAGTCCACCATCGGTATACAGGTTCTTGATAACGTGGCGCTCAGTTGAGCCGTCGACGCGATCAATGATTAACTCAACCGTGCCGATGGCGACGGCTTTGTTTTTAATTTCCATGCCTAACCCCTAAAAGGAAAATTCTCGACCGATGTAATCCGGCTCGAAATAGTCGTCTATGTAGTCTTGGATGTACCCAACGCCAGAATCACTGCTTTGGGTGGTGTCGCTTGCCGCAGACTCAACGTTGGTGTGAGCCTGATCTACCGACTCGGCCAGGTCGCTTGCCGAAGTCTCAACATCAACCGCGGCTAAATCCGTGGCGCTCTCAGCGTCAGAATGTTGAAAGCCGAACCCCATCTCGCTATCAGTGTTGCTGGTGGCGTCAGATAAGGGCGCATCAACGTTTGTCACTACCGCATCGGCGCTATCGGCCTGGTCGGCAATGGGCGTCTGAACGTCCGTGAAATGGCTATCAGAAGATAGCGATTCATCGGTATAAGCAAGACCAAAAACAAACTGTGAATCGCTAGAAACAACCAGGTCGGCAACAATAGGGTTTTCGCCATTAGCATCAAGAGTGACGCCAATTTGAATATCAATGCTTTGGGTTGAAAGGTCAAAAAAAGGCCCGCTTACATGGGCCTTCGGGTTAACAACCTCAACGCCAATGTGAAAGCCTTTAGCCATTAAACTGCTCTCGAACCGTAAAACGAATGATGTCGTAAGCCGTTTGAACCTCCCCGGCGTCAAAAGAAACCTCTACTTCGCCTTCGTATTCGCCAGCCGTATCAAGTGCGTCCTCGCTCCAATTCATTACGCAACGCCCGCCTTTGCCTGCTACGTCATACGGCGCTGCATTATCGACAATCCCTGTTTCTGGATCTCTGTAGCCTGCAATGGGATAGCACGGCATTGTGGCTTTCACGTCATCAGCAGCCGCTTCCCGGAACAACATGCGAATCGTTGTCGTGCCGCCGGAAAGGTCAATCGGGCTGCCCGTCGTCTCGTCGGTTAGCGAGAAAATCAGTTGTGGCCGGGTATCGCCCTGGACCAGTCGAATTTTTGAAGTCGCCATGTCTTACCCTTGGTTTTGCGGTCCGGCGGCAATCTTGGTCTGAATGTCGCCAGTCAATACGGCTTGTGCCATTGCGAAGTGCTGCATTGCGCGCTGGTGGAACGCTGGCACGGTGTCCGCCTCTTTCAGGAAGGCCCGGTACAACACGTAGTCAACGGCGGCTGTGGCGTAAACACCTTCTTCGGTCAATTCGTCGTTGTCGCCAGTAATGGCGGCCGGCGGCTTGGCGTAGCTGATTTGAACCTCAACACCTGCGCGTGCCGGCGGGTAAACCTCAAACGTCTTAGGCTCGCGCTGATCGTGAAGGTAATGTTGAATTTCCGGCATCGGCGCCATGCTGCGCCAATGAGGCCGAACTCTGTCGAGCACCGAACTGCTTGCCAGCGTCACGACGCGCTTGCGCGGTGAAGAAGTGTTGTGACTGACTGAGAAAAGAAAGCTGGAGTCATTGGGTAACGTTTGCTCAACGCCTTCCACCAGTTCGACTTTCTCCGACTTCTCATACAGGTCGGGACGAATCTTGTAGGCGTCCAGGCGAAAGTCACTTAACCAGCGAAGCAACTCCGCTTTTTCCCAATAGTCGTACCCAGCGTCTTGCAATACATTGGTGACGCGCAGCAGAATATCCGAGGCTTTCATCAGAACTCATCCCGTCCAGTTCGCAATGGCTGGCTTGTAAAGCCGTGCGCGCCATCGTCAGCGCACCGGGCAATCTCACTGCGGAACGTCTCAAGGTAGGTGGCTACGCGCGAGGGGTCGGCATACTCGGCACCCGGGTGTTGATGCAACCGGCCTAACGCGCCGGCGGCAATGACTTCCGCATATTCTTCAAGCAGCACATCATCGACTTGGGTTGCTTGACGAGACGGCGCATAGGCCACCTCAATTGTCATGGCGCGCGCGACCTTCACCGACAGCTTTGGAACCAGGCGGATAATGCCCGGTACCCGACAGTGATAGCAGTCAACAAAGCGCGGGTCGGCTGTCTCAAGGTTGGCCCATCCCTGCGGATAGGCGGCATCCAGTTCCGGCCGTGTTTTCGAGGATATCTGGCCATCTGGCAGCCACACGGTCGTAACCAGCTTAATAACCGTGTCCCCTTCCGGCGGGTCGATCTCGTATTCATCAATCCGTGGAAGCAGCGCCATTGGGCCGACTATCGAGCGAAGCACCTTTGTTTTCGTGCAGAACTCAATGCACGCGTCCACAATGGCATCGTCGACAGCCGGCACCGGCGCATTGGCGATGAACGGCAACACGTACCGATGGAAGTCTGAGACCTGTGCCATTTACTCGAGCTCGCCAGCAGCGCGTGAATTGGCCAGCGTGACGATCTGAGCAATCATTTCCTCTTTCTTGGCGTTGGCCGGTAACTTCGTGTTGAAGTTGGATTCGGCATACTCGGAAATGTCGGCGCGCGTCATGCCCTCAAGATTTGGCAGGTCGAACGTGCGTGGGCTGGGTGTATCGTGCTCACTCACGTCGGGATCAACCTGGGTCACAACCAGTCCAATGTGTGCCGGGTCTTGGTCCACCGTTGCATCGTCAACGACTTCCCATACATCCTTTACGGCCGATAGCTTTTGCGCAACCAACGGCGGCAAAAAGTGAATCTGGCCAGGCGTCCATATCAAGCCAGTGTTGGCCACGTTATCCACCTTTTGCTGCTTTTTGCCGATGTATTTGACCGGCAACAAGTGACGATTGTCTGCATTAGTCATGTTCAGTTCCTGATAAAAAATGGCCCGGTAGTGTGAGTACCGGGCCAAGTCGTCGCATTTGCGACCGGAGACAACCTATTTAAGCGACACCAACAACCTTGCCGTTGACGATGATGCTCATCGTGCCAGCGGCAAAATTGGCGCCGCCTGCCGTCAGAACCAGCTTCACGGGTCGCTGGAACGTGATCGGCGCAGACGTCGATTCCTTTACCCCGGCGGCGGCAACATCGGTTGTGTCAACAAACCAATAGTCGTCGTCAGCGGTTGGAGAATCGCCGTCCATCGGCTCAAAGCCAACTTTGCACGTTGTATCCGTGCCAGCGGCATGGTGCTTGAGCCGTACCTCGTAAACGCGAACCCCGGCGGGAATGACGCCAAAGTAGGCTTTCTCGGTATCAAGGACAGTGGCGGTGATTTCATAATCCTCTGCCCATGCGTTGCCATAGGCCGACATGTGTAGCGGCTTCTGGTTAAAGTCTGAAGCGTGATGTGTTGCCATGATTAGGCTCCTGTATCAATTGGATTCACCAGGCTTGCCAGTGGCCGTTAAGGCCACCGGCTTACCCATTAGGTGTTGGTGTTAACGACCGTATCCAACACGATGACGCCATGATCTGCAGGGATCTTCTCGCCGTTCGAGTTGGGTACCGAGAAACGCAGCTTGGATTTGCCGCCCATGACTTCACCCGCCACCTCAAGATTTCGCTCGAAGTTGTAGCGGTTTTCCATCCAGTTGGCGTACGTTTCAGAACCTTGGTTCTTGCCGTAAACGTGAGCCAAAGCCTGTGCACCCAGCAAAACAGCACGGTCAACGTTGTAGCCATCATCCAAGCTATTGACAGTGACCTGGGACTCAGCCGCAGTTGCAATACCGGCGCTTGTGCAGTAATTGACCGAATCGCCCTCGTTGAAGCGAATAGCTCGATCAGTTTTGCGCACAAGGATGTTGTGCCAAACGCCAGTCTCACCCGTAAAGAGCGGATGACGCTTACCGCCAGTGAACGATGACGCGCGGTTCCATGCGTTTTGCATGAAGGTGCGCCATTGCAAGCTGTTCGCGTTGGTATTGGTAAGAATCGACTGCCATTGCCGGTTTGTCACCAAAAGCAGATACAGCGGCTCATCGTCAGCAGCAGCGTCACCGGGCAACTTGATTGGCTGCAGCTTGTACTCCATGTCGTCGATAATCGCGCCGAGATGGTCGATATGCTCCAACTTGAGTACATCGGTTGAGTCAATCGCGCTAAGCGCTTGTCCACCCTTAACCAGCGATGAACCATCGGCAACATAGTGACGGTTATAGGTTGGCGCCTTGACGGTGTTGATCATGATTTCTGCAAACTCAGGATCGCTGTTCAAGGGAACAACCCAGTCGGTACCGACTTGTGAGCCTCGCGCGCCAGCCAAATGAACCATGGACGACTGGTCGTTGAAACGCTTGAACCAGCTCATCAGGTTCGCCATTGCCAGGCCACGCAAGCTGTGAACGGTACGCTGTTGGCTCATTTTGCCGCCGGCGTCGACCACTTTGGTTGCCAGATCAATGCGAATATCCATGCTGGACATGTCCAGGCGTTCGCCCTTACCTTCCGCCATCTTGTCGCCCATGATTGGCTTGCCGCCAGTCTGGTTGATCAAGTCAACGGATACGGCGTCACCTTGGCTTTTTGAAAGGTCGGTCACACGCACGAGTGGCATGTCAGGCGACGTTTGACCTTTCAGCTTGGCTTCAGCGCCCGATTGCTTGGGTGCTGGGCCGGTCAAGTTATTCATCAGCGACGGTTGACGCTGCGTTTGTGCAAATAGTGCGGCCCCAAAGACCTTACGGGCTAAGGGAGAACCGACTGGAATGGACGTGCTTGCCATGATTGATTACCTCATCGATTGATTACGAGAGGCGTGCCAGCTCCGCCTCGATTTGCTCTTGCGTCATGCCCATGAACCGCTCAGTAAGTGCGGTTGATGTCATTTCGCCTAGCGCGTCGTGGTCATTGCTTGCGGCAGGTGCGCCGCCGGGAATATCGGATAGTGTGTTTGGCCCGTTGCCTTGTTTCTGCGCTTTGGCTACCGCAGCGGCAACTTTCTGTTCAGTGGCTTCATCGTCTGGCTGGCCGCCGGAAGAACCCGGCAACTCGATGGGACCATTAGCAGATTCGTACATACGAACGGCTGCCTCGAAACGCTCTTTCATCGGTCGGCTGTGCCACTTGGATTGGGCACGCAACATCTGATCGAACTCGGCTATTTCGTTGTACTTTTCAGGGTCATTGGTACGGACGTGAGACAGCTTGGGAACTTCGGCAATGGCTTCTTCAACCGTCAATTGACGTTGAACTGCCGCTTCCTTGGTTCCTTCTTGAACAAAAGACGATGTTTTGGCGTGCTCGCTTTCCAGGGTGTTGATCTTGCCGATCAACCTGTCCAGCACATCTGCAATGCCCGGAGATTCTTCGCGTAGGGTGTCCAGCAATTCAGGGTCAACAATGTCGCCCACGTCTGCTGTTTTGACCGTCTCGCCCGACTCCTTGGATTTCTCCATTAAAGCCAGCTTCTCGGCCAGTTCCCTTGCGGCTTGCTCCGCACGAATCGCCCGTTCACGCTCACCTTGGAGCACTGAATAGGGGATTGCGTGTTTACCGTTTTTGCTCTGGATGAACGATTTCTCTGGATCTTCCTTGTCGGCTTCGGCCTTGGCCTTATCCGCGTCAGGATCCGCGCTCTTACCTTCAGCCGCGTTGGCTTCATCCTTCTTGCCTTCTTCGACACCGGGCGTTGTGTCTTGTGCTGTTTCGCCCTCTTTCAGCTCAGATTGCTTGTTGGATGCTTCGTTGGAATCATCTCCGCCGTCAGACATATAGGCGTCGATATCTTCCTCAGACATGCTCATGGGGTCTTTCAGGTATTGGTCCAGCTTGTCTTGCGTACTCATTTACACACTCCTAGTTCTCGCATAGGTGCGACACATAAAAAAAGCCCCGACCGGTATCCCGGAAGGGGCGCTGCTGCACGTATCCCTGTGCTGGGTAAATTCAATTTGTCTTTACTGAAGCGTTTGTTGGTTGATCTCTTCGGTTAACTGGGCAAAGTCTTTTTCAAGCTCTTCAACCTTTGAGGCGCGAAGGCGCAACCGCTCACGCTCCAGTTCACCGGCTTCTTTGATCTCGGCCTTCTTCAATTCAGTTTCTTGGCGCATGCGTTCTTTCTCAAGCTCAAGCTGATACTCGGCCTGCTTGTTCTGACCGCCTTGCGCTTCCATTTGCTCTGTTGCTGCCTCGGCACTTAGCTTCTGCGCTCTGGCTTGCTTCTCGGCTACTTCGGCCTCGGCCTTAGCCTTTTCTAACTGCATGGTCTCGGCCTGGACTTGCTGCTGTACCTGCTCTTGCTGTTTAGCTTCAGGGCTGTTCGGGTCGGCCAAGATGCCCATCTTCTTGCGCAGGAACTCGGCCATTTCCTTGCGCTTGCTGAAGTCGGACATTTCCAGCGCGAACGGCACGAGTAGCGCCTGGTAGTCTGGCGGCATGCTCTTAAGAATCTCGGCAAACTGGCCAAACTGCTGCTGACGGTATGTTGGCGTGCTGGGCACATCGGATAGCGCAACCTTGACCGGTGCGGTTTGCACATCGTTCTCTTTGTATTTCTGGCCAGTCTCAGGATCCACACGCGGGACATTCACCACGACACGGCGCTTGACGATGCCGGTATCCACCAGCACCTCAGCCTGTTCGATGGTGTCTTCTTTGATCAGGTCAAGCAGCGCTTCACCGACGGCACGACGCGACATGCGGTAGTTGTCATTGATTTCAGCCAGTGTGGTAACGCCTTGCTCAACCAGTGATTGAATCGCCAGCCCGGAGCTCGCATTGCTTTGCTGGCCCATCATGGCTTGATAGACGCCGGCTGCTTCCTGAATTGCCGCCTTGCGCTCTTGCATCACCGAGAATTGCTGTTGCGATAGCGCCATGTTGTCGTCAATGCGGATCGCGTTGGCGCCGTTGGCCCTGTTTGGCCTGGTGATAATGTAGGCGTCGGCACGCGCAATTTCACGGCTCACGTCGCTATGTGAGTTTTTATCGCTCAGCGCATCCTCATCGATCATGACGCGACGGCTGTTAAGCAACCACATCATGCGTGCGGTACGGGCGTTAATCTCGTCCTGGGGGGATACCATCGAGCGAATCAGGCCGTATGGCACGCCTGTCAAATCCTCTCGGTAGCCATAGAACGGGATGTAAGGGAAGCGCCGCTTATTTGTGGCCATGTCACGAACGCGAATCGGGCCGATGTAGAAGGCGCAGCGAATCTTGTCATAGACGGCTGCCTGGGGCTGAACCACACCGGATGCCACAACCGCTCTGTGGTATTTGTTCTTTGGGTCGAACTCAAGCGTACGGCCACCGGGCAGCTTCAACACCAGGCCACGCACCCAAACGCGGTACCAGACCTCGTAGCAGACAACACGCTGACGGGTCACGTCGCGCCAGTCCAGGTCATCCCAGCTTGTCCGAATGCCTTGATCAATCGAATGAAGTAGGTCTGCTGACATTCTGGAGTCGAACGTCAGATAGTCTGTCCAGTCGCGCCAGTTGCCGGCGGCTTTAATCACATCCTTAAAGTCAGGGAAGAACGACGCAATATGATCGGCATCAAACTGCTTCTTGCGCACGACATACCGGGCATCGGACCAGTCGGGCTTCTTGCAATGCCAGTCCCAAAAGAGTTCCGAACGGTGGATGTAATCCACGCGATACGGGAATTTGAACGGGTTGCTCTCGCGTGAGACCTCGACGGCGCCGAACCCAGCCTTAATCATTGCCGCATAGGCATCGGAGTTGGACCGATCTGCGTTACTTTCGCGTTCGGCTTCGTGCAACTTGGCGTTAAGCGCCTCGGCCACGTCACCATGCTTGTCATCGTCTGCGCCAACATGCCAGTCGGTACGGGTTTTGGCTTCCATGCCCAGGACTGCATTAACCGTGGGTGCGATCAGGTTGGTGATCAGCGGGCCCAGGCCCTTCGATTCCAGGCGTTCGAGCGTATCTGCATCAAGCTGGTTGCCGTCGTAGTAGTCAACACACTTGTCGGCCTCGCGGCGCCATTGCGGCTGATTGCGAATCTCTTCGAGCCACTTCTCAAGCTGGCCAACACTGAGCGCACACTCGTCGGGCTTGGCTTTATCCTCCGAACTGGCGTGCATATTCTGGCCGTTGATACGCTCTTGATCGAGCAGATCAGTACCAATAACAACATTTTTCATATTTACGCGCGCCAACTATCTCGGAAGGGTTTGAATTGCGTCGTGTCGAACTTCTTGGCGTAGCGAAGCATCATGATGCCGCCTCGGCTTGCATCGATTGCGTCGTCCATTTGTTTGACGATTACGCCATCCTTACGGTGATACATGCGGTATTCCTCCAGCCAGCCTTCACAGTTGGAAAACACCTTGAATTTGCTGGTTTCCATGCGGTTGAGCATGATTTGAATGCCTGGTTCCACACCAATCGAGCCATCCTCGAACTGGGTGCGCTCGGGCAGCATGTTCAGCCCTTCAGATCGGTAGGTGTCTCGCATCGGGATCCCGGAGTCTTTCTGCGTCTGCAGGGCATCATGTGGCCATGCAACCGGTATCCAGGCGCCACGGCCTTTAATCGCACTGGCATGAATGGCTGGGACTTGTTTCGCGCGCTTGTACACGTCGTACAGATAAACCGTGTCGGTTTCCAGGTTGTGTGCCAGCCAGACTGCAGCCGTTGGGTGATCCCAGCCCAAGTCCATTGAGCAAATACGCGGCCAGTCATCCGGTATCGAAAATGGCGGCACCACAATTGCTGATTCGGCTATCGGGAATACCGCGCCTGAACCCAGGACAGGCTTACCGAAGGCACGGGCCTCGCGCTCGTGTTCCGGGTACGTCGAAATGATCTGGTCGGCTTGCTCTTTGGTGTAGTGGCCAACGTCATACAAGCCCATGAACACAACAACCGTGCCGGGCATCTTGTCGATCAGGAACCGCATGACCGTCTTGCTCATGCCCTTCAAGGGCGTGAATGTCATGTACACCGGGCCCAGCGTCGTATTCGTTCGCGTCAACGCCTCGGTGTAAATCTCTATCGGCGGTTCTTCATCAAGCCAAACAAAATCAAGCGTATCGGCTTGGAACTTTTCTCGACCCTGATCGTATGACTTGATTAGGATCGACGACTCGCCCTGCTGCACATCGCCACCGCCGCCATGCCGGACGATGATATTCGACACCGCATTCGGTACGCCGGCGCGCGGGGAAATTTCCTTTATCGCGTCCCTGGGCAGCGCGGCCATGCCATATTCAGACTGAATCCCGGGTCGGCCAAGCAACAAACGCTGTACGCCGTCTCGCGTTAGTTCCGAAGTAACCGAAGCGGCCAGGCCAGCTACCGGCTTTTCAAACACCTTGCCTTTCCACCAGTCGGGGTATCGACCAGTCGCGTGCATGGCAGTTTCCATCGCCGCCGAGTACGTCTTGCCGGACTGGTTGCCAGCCGACAGTAATCGCTCTCGATACTTTGAGCCTAACTCGTGAAACTCAAGCTGCTTCTGGTACGGTCGGTAGTATTTAAGACGGTTGGTTTTTGCCCTGCGTACCTTCTCTTGCAGCAGTATGGCCAGATTAAGGCGCGGGTTGTCCGTCAGAACACTATCAATGGACATGCGTGTCTGGTTGAACGCTGGCAAGCTCCGCTAAAACAGCATCGACAGACATGCCGCGCTGTTCAGCGATTTCGCGAGCAAATTCAGTAATCTTGTTGTCGATCTCGTCTTCACTGGCTTGCTCAAGTCGACCGACCTTGATTTCCTTGCGATCAACGAACATGCCAAGGTGACGTGCAATCAACTCGACGTTTGGCGTCTTGTTGGCCAGCTTCAACACGAAATTTCCGCTTCGGTCCCAACTCCAGCCAATAATGCAGCGCCGAATCTGCGCCGGCAGCAAGCGAATGTCCTTCGGGCTAGTGATGTTCTTAACTTCTCCGGGGTTTTCGGGATCCGGCACAACCAAATCGGCGGGATCGTAGAAAGCCATCGCGGACAGTTCTTCGAGTACGCGTTCTTGGTTAATCTCGACCTTTTGCGCAGTTCGTTTCTTCAGTGCAGCGAGCCTTGTTGCAATCTTGTTATTGTCCAACAATGCTTTGGCGTTCCGATTCACGGTTTCCGGCTTCATGTTCTTTGTGTTGTACGCACGACGGTAAGCTCCACTCGCGTTGCCAGTCTTTACGTATTCAGCGAAGAACACTTCTTGCTTGATAGTGAGATTACTCATATCGGGTCTCACGACAAAAGACCCGCGCGGGGCGGGCCGGGGGATTGGGTGGTGTTGCAAAGCCTTATCAGATATACAAGGTCTTCATGTGTTTTGGGGGTATGTGCACCAGGGCCACTTCTTTTTATCGTCTTAGGGGCCGTTCTGGTTGGTCGTTAACTTGCGGAATTTGGCGATTTGGCGGTTTTGGCAAGTTTTTGCGATTTAGGTGTTATTGACGGAGCGAGAAGGTTGGTCATCAGCCAACAAGGATTCGCTGTCGCTGATGATCTTTTTAAGTACCGCTTGTTTCCTGAGTTCAAAAACATACGAGAACCGTTCTTTCTCGAACGCTTGTGTTGCATCCGCCACAAAGTAGTGGCTCCCAAAGGAGCCTGTATCCAGTCCCAAATCGGTCAACATTGCAGCCAAGTGTGCGCGGAACTTTCGTGCGTCCGCCTCAGCTTGAATGCGCGCGGCATGCTTGATTTCTTTCTCAATATCAGAAAATAAGCCTATCGAATCTTCCGTGGACATGATTCCCTCTCCGTTGGCGTGCGCCTTGCGCTTATAGGGATGCATCCAGAACCAACCGACGGGAGGGAGATGGGAGGGGCAATTGGGTTTACCCGGATGCATGCCTGTAAACGCAAAAAACCCGCCGAATTTCTTGGGCGGGTTTCTGTGGGCGCACTGATGAACAATGCATGAATACTTGGTATTTTCCGCAAATCTGCGTTATGTGTCAACCTTTTTTTGATATTGAATAATTCCCACAAGCCTGGGTGCATGCGGCGCTCACCTGATTCCCATCGTTGCCATGCTCGTAGCGTTGAATAAACCAGCTTCCCTGCTTCCGTCTGAGTAAGCCCTGCTTGTTCCCTTGCCGCTCTAATTTCTAGCGGCTCAGGATTGGATTCAGGGCTTTTCTGTCCTCGAATGGATTTTCTTAAATGGCTCTCCGTCGAGTAGCCATTCACCTCTTTGCGTGTTGTATTGCAACCTTCTTGCAAATGATCGCGCCCTTTCCCTGGCCTCTTCCATGACATTTACTCTAAACAGCCTTCTTGAATCAGAGGAGATTTCAAATACTGCTATAAGGTATTCTCCGCCGGGCTCATAAATGTAGGTAACGACCTCCCATTGCCCGCCAAAGTCGAAGCATTTTGGCTCTTTATACGCAATAGCGCAGTATTTTTGCATTTTCATTAGTCGCCATCCCCAATCAACCCCGCTTCATACAACACAGCCTCGGCAGCCTCCAGCGCCATTTGCTCCTGCCCTTTAATTCCGTCCTCACGGATATGGCCTTTCTTGGTCGTGCGCGTGCCGTGCAACCACATGACTATCTGGCTATTTTGCTTGCTGGCCGTGTCCCGGTTGACATTGGCTTTCTTGGCCAACGTTTGGATGTGCGTTTTCTTGCCAAAGTACCGGGCCACCAGCCCGTCACGCAGCGCTCTCATGGTTATGTGGCCGGAAAGTGCCTGGGTGACAGCTGCGTCGGATATTTCCCGTATGGCGCCCATCCAAATCAAACTCGGCACCTCACCGCCACAACAAGGGCAACTGGCTTCTTTGGTGGCGAAGCGGGCGATCAAGATCATCCTTTGCAGTCTTGGCAATGCTTTTTCTATCCGACTAAGGATCATAGCCGCTTGGGCAGCACCGTCCACGCCAGACAACCCCTTGCCAGTTGGCTTGCACTTATCCGCAAGCCGGTTCATCAAAGGCCTATCAAGCGACGAATCGGAGAAGTTGTGCGCGAAACTTAGCGCCTGATGTGTGGATTTAAAAAGAGGCTCACTCATCACTTGGCTCCTGTGCGTCGTGCTGCACGACGATTGTTGGCTTGTTGCTTCGCTGTGGCCCAGCGACAATTTCCTGGCTCGTAGTCGCCATCGTTATTGATGCGATCAATACTCAACTCTGGCGCTGGCTTTGTGCCCATATCGCTTAAAAAGTTTTCAAATACATGCCAGCGATCGCAAACCGTAATACCCCGCCCACCGTAATCAGGGTATTTGGCATTCCTTGGGTTCGAGCAGCGGTCACGAATCTTGATCCATGTGTTATAGGTTGCTGTATCACTAAGGCCGTGCCGAATATGCATTGCGCGCTGAAGATCAACCACGTAGCAACCGCATGATGTTGACCATCCATTTTTTAGCTTTGCCGCCACAACCAAGCCTGTGTTCCCGCACTGGCATCTACACAATGCCAGGCGGTTACCGGATTTTGACCGCCCAGCATCCGGGTCTATAACAACCCAACGACCAAACTTTGATCCAACGGGTAATGGTCTCTTGGAATGCTGAGGGATTGACTTCTGGTGCGCAGATTTAAATAGTGGCTCACTCATTCCCGGTCCTTTCCTGGTAATTGCTGCATCGTTTGCCGATTTCTTTGCCAATGGCACACTTCAGGTTCTTACGGCCGTCAAACGGATTTTCAATAAACCGGATCTCCGCGCACCCGGCGCACGTCCGGTTCCTGCTTTCCTGCTTGATCTGCAACACGCGTGCAGGATCGAGCATTTCAAACTGGCGGATTTCATCAAGTCGACGCGTGTGCTTTCTCATGCTTGCGCTCCTGAGCGGTCGCCCAATCCAAAATAGCCAGTGCGTCGGCACAGTTATCGTCTTTTGGGTGGAATCCACGGCTTTTCGCTTCTTTGATCATGGCGTCTTTCAGGGCATTACCCTTGCCCGTCCAGTGTTTCTTGATTGCGCCCACACCCACCGGCACGAGCTCCAGGTTGTGCGAGTCCGCTATCAACTGCGTCAGCGCGAGAAAGGCGCCGTAGACGTGCGCGGCGTCGTTTCCGTTATGACGCCTTACTTCCTCATAGGCTATGCAATGGATATGGTTATTCACGACCAGCTCAACGAGCCAGCCACGAAACCGCTGCCAGCGCTGGCCAGCCGACCAATGTTTTTTGGGGGTAAACACTTCTGTGCCGTAAACAATGACGCCGTCCATATTTCGGCAGGCATAGCCGCATTTCGTGCCCAGGTCCAAAGCCAGAATATTTCTACGTATTGGCGTGGGCTTTGCTGCCCTTGCTTTGCGCGCCATCGCCAAAGGATCCGTACTCTCGATAGATTGATAAGCCAAAGCCTCCAGGCTGTCCGTGTGCGTCATTCGATTAGTCCTTTATGGTTGCGTAGCGTTGGCGGGTTGGTGCGCGACCAAACTCACGACCGTGCTCAAGGTTTGCGAATTTGGTTAAGTAGGCGATATAGGCCATGCCGACTGTTCCGGGTTCGCCTTGGCGTATTAGGGAGATAATGACCTCGCATATACCTTTGTCCGGGCTGTGCTCGTTGTAGACCTCGTCCCGGTACACGAACATGGCAATATCGCAGTCCTGCTCGATAGCGCCAGAATCCCGTAGATCGGAAGGCATGGGGCGCTTATTGGGTCGCTGCTCAAGCTGGCGATTAAGCTGGGACAGCAAAATAATGACTACGCCCAACTCTTTGGCTAGCGATTTCAGGCCGCGTGTGATGTTTTCAATCTGAGTGTTACGGCTATCGCCCTCACCTTCCATAAGCTGCAGGTAATCAATAACGATGAACTTCAATCCCTGCTTGCGCTTAACTAACCGTGCTTTGGCGCGTACATCCATAAGGCTCAATGCGCCTTGATCGTCAAGCGATAGATTGAGTTGCCCAAACCTCTCAGCAGCATCGTGAAACTTGGCCCAATCGGTTTGGCTCATTTCTCGCGGGTCGATGATTTTGCGTAAAGGCACACCGCTTAAAATAGACATGCTGCGGTCTATCAACTCATCTTTTGGCATTTCCATCGACAGAAACAGCCCGCCGTGGTTGAACCCCATGTTCAAGGCAAAATTCAGCGCCAGACTGGTTTTGCCCATTTTTGGACGCCCTGCCAGAACGACGAGACCTCCTTCGCGTAAGCCACCCCCTAATCGGCTGTCCAAATCCACATAACCAGTCGACATGGCTTTGGGGCCTTCCCCGGTTGCCCGCCGCTTAAAATCGTTCACATACCTGCCCACGTCATCGCTTGCGCGCACAGGATCCGACGTTGTGGCATCGTGAGTAATTTTTTCCAGCTTCGATTGCAGAAAATCCGTAACCTTGCGTGGTTCTTCGTTGTTGGCGGCCTGTGTTTTGACCTCGTCGGCCAGGATGGCCAAAGCACGACGCTGGGCATAATCTCGAACAATCCCGGCGTAGTGCGCGAAATTTGCCACGCCAGGTGTGTTGCTCGCCAGTTCGTGCAGATACCCAATGCCACCCTCGACGCTCAACTTGTCGCCCAGCGTGACAACATCAAAGTTTTTCCCGCCGACGTGCAGCTTGCGGGCTTCGGAGAATATCGCTCGGTGTTCTGCTCGGTAAAAATGATCTGGCTCAAGCCACGGCGCCATGTCCAACGCCTCGTTTTGCATCAGCATTCCGCCAAGCACGGCCTGTTCGGCTTCAATCGAGAACATCATGCCGCCTCCCGCTTGAGCACGGCTGCCTGGGCTTGCAGGCCTTGGGTTGTGAGCACGTACTCAACCGCACCATCGGAGCCAGACGGTTTGGCATACCAGAGCCGGAAATAGCCCTTTCGGACGTAGTTCAGAAAATGCTTTCGCCAGTCAGCTTGCAGCCGGCCTTCATTCGGTCCACCCGGCAGAAACTCGCCCTTGAACACCTCCCAGGCCAGTTGGACAAATTCGGTCGGCAAGCCAGTATCCTCGACGTAGCGCAGCATTGGCCCGTAATCGCTGATCGGCTTTTCCCCAGCGTCTTTGCATGCCTGAACAAAAGTTTTCAACGTGGTTCGCGGCATGCGCTTTCGTTTTGGTTTTTCTTCTGGCGGGACTTCACCCCCTGCCAAGGGGGTTTGGGGGTTTTTATTATCCTGTTCCTGTTCCTGTTCCTGTTCCTGGTTAAGGAAGGGTTTCGAAACGGTTTCGCAAGGGTTCGAATATTCTTCTTCTGTTACTCCCAAAAATTCCCCCCAATACCGCATGAAGTCTGGCTTCCAGCCACATTCATCAGGAATGCTCAAGGCTATTTTCTTGGCTGCCTTACGTTGATTTGGGTTTTCTGGTCGGTTCCACTCGAAATGCTTGTAGATATAGACCCATTTAGTGGTTTCGCAACGGTTAGCGAAACCCTTAGCGAACAGTTCCGCAAACCCTTTCGCAACCCTTTCCGAAGACCATTTAATATCCTCGCAAACGTATCC
>TARA_R100000306_G_C4381713_1_pt1 | contig 16680 bp, 15 predicted proteins | sample TARA_R100000306 | Tara Oceans TARA_R100000306 (sample SAMEA2620824) | marine metagenome | biome: marine biome (ENVO:00000447); feature: mesopelagic zone (ENVO:00000213); material: "saline water (ENVO:00002010), including plankton (ENVO:xxxxxxxx)" | depth 1000 m | reverse complement strand
CGGACGGGTGAACTTGTAGGCGCCGTGGCTGGTGCCGATGGCGATCGCCAGGGCATCAACCTGCGTGCGCTTGACGAAATCGGCCGCTTCGTCAGGATCGGTCAGCATCTGCTCATGGCTCAAGGTGCCTTCAGCACCGACGCCATCTTCCTCGCCAGCCTGGCCTGTTTCCAGCGAGCCCAGACACCCGAGCTCACCTTCGACGGATACGCCGCAAGCGTGCGCCATGGCCACAACGCGACGGGTCACATCGACGTTGTAGTCGTAGTCAGCTGGCGTCTTGCCGTCTTCCTTCAGCGAGCCATCCATCATCACTGATGAAAAGCCGAGCTGGATAGAGCGCTGGCAGATAGCCGGCGAAGTGCCGTGATCCTGATGCATCACGACAGGGATGTGCGGGAATTCTTCGACCGCAGCCAGAATCAGGTGACGCAGGAAAGGCGCTCCCGCGTACTTGCGCGCACCGGCGGAGGCCTGCACGATAACGGGGCTATTGGTGGCATCCGCCGCCTCCATGATCGCCCGCATCTGCTCGAGGTTGTTGACGTTAAAAGCTGGTACGCCATAGCCGTTTTCCGCGGCATGGTCGAGAAGCTGTCTCATGCTGATCAGCGCCATAATCTGTCTCCCTTTCCTCAATCGTTGTCTGAACTGTTGAATGTGTCGAGCTGGTATTAGTCGTTCTGTGCCGCGCGTTCTTCAAGAATAGCTACTGCCGGCAGCTTCTTACCTTCAACGAACTCGAGGAAGGCGCCGCCGCCTGTCGAGATGTAGCTGACGCCATCAGCCACGCCGTACTTGTCTATTGCTGCCAGTGTATCGCCACCACCTGCGATCGAAAAACCCTCTGAGGCCTCGATAGCCTTGGCAATTGCAGCAGTACCCTGCCCAAACTGGTCGAACTCGAACACGCCGACAGGGCCGTTCCACAGTATAGTCTTCGCATCACGAATGATATTCGCGAGCTGCGATCTGGTGTGAGGCCCGATGTCGAAGATCATGTCATCCTTCGCAACATCTTCGATGATCTTGGTTTCTGCCTTGGCCGACTCGTTGAACTCTTTTCCGCACACGACGTCTTTCGGCAGGGGTACCTTGGTTTTACGAGCTATCTCGGCCGCTGTATCGAGCAGTTCATGTTCGCACAGGCTTTTGCCCACTTCATGGCCAGCTGCAGCCAGGAAGGTGTTGGCGATACCGCCGCCGACGATGAGCTGATCGCAAATATCAGCAAGCTTGGTCAGGACGTCGAGCTTGGTGGAAACCTTGGAGCCGGCCACAATGGCGACCATCGGCCGCGCAGGTCGATCCAGTGCCTTCTCAAGCGCTTCGAGTTCTGCTGCCAGCAAAGGACCTGCACAGGCTACCGGCGCGTACTTGGCTACGCCGTGTGTGGAGGCCTGGGCACGGTGGGCGGTGCCGAAAGCATCCATGACAAAGATGTCACCGAGCGCCGCATATTTGCGTGACAGCGCTTCATCGTCCTTGCCCTCACCAGCGTTGAAGCGCACGTTTTCGCACAGCACGACTTCGCCTTCTTCGAGCTCAGGGCGATTCTCAAGATAATCCTTCAGCAGACGCACGGGCTTGCCTAAAGCGGTGCCGAGATTACGCGCAACCGGCCCCAGGCTGTACTGCTCTTCAGGTTCACCTTCTGTCGGGCGGCCCAGGTGTGACAGCAGAATGACCTTCGCACCCTGGCTCACTGCAGACTTGATTGTCGGCAAGGCTGCGCGGATACGGGCATCAGAGGTCACTTGACCATCCTTGATGGGTACGTTCAGGTCTTCACGGATGACGAGCGTCTTTCCCTTCAGATCCAGATCTTCCATTTTGATCACATTCATTGAACCCGGCCCTCCACTTCAGCCTTTTTGATTGATGTTGATTGAGCTTCTTCAAGTTTTTTGACTTCGATTTGCGCCCGGAAGGCGTCATCCAGCCAGTAGCGGGCGACGTCGAGCATCCTGTTGGCAAATCCCCATTCGTTATCAAACCAGATCATGACCTTGCAGTGATATCCATCGCTTACGCAGGTCTGGCTGCCGTCGATGATCGCGCTATGCGGGTCATGATTGAAATCCGTAGAAATCAGCGGTGCCTCGGTGTAACTAACCACACCGCAGTACTCATGCGTCGCCGCAGCGAGCACGCGATTGACGGCTGCTGCATCGGCTGCCCTGTCCAGCTGCACGGTGAGGTCTATCAGCGACCCGTTCATCACCGGTACGCGGATGGCGTTGGCGACGAAGCGTTCGGCCATCGATGGCAGCAGGCGTTCAATGCCTTTGGCCAGCTCGGTCGATACCGGGACAATAGAGGCCATGCCGCTTCGGGTCTTGCGTAAGTCGCCGGGCTGCCAGGCATCGATGAGCGGCTGGTCGTTCATGGCCGCGTGAACGGTGGTCACACTGCCCCGGCGTACACCAAAGGCCTTATCCAGCGCGGCAATGACCGGCACCACACTGTTCGTGGTACAGGAGGCGTTGGAGACGATAGTGTGACTGCGGTCGAGCTGACTTTCGTTGACGCCATACACGATGGTCGCATCAACCGAGGCTTCAGCCGGATTGGATATGAGCACCGCGTCCGCGCCTTGCTGCAGATGCTGCTCAGCCCCTTCGCGGGTACGAATGACGCCCGTGCATTCGAGCACGAGATCGACTTCGAGATCGGCCCAGGGCAGTTGCTTTACGTCAGGACTATCGAACAATCTGATGCAATCGCCGTTGACGATCAGCGCAGGCTGACCATCGGCACCGCGGGTCGAACGGACCTCGCCGGGAAAAGGGCCGTGGGTGGTATCGTATTCGGTGAGATAGGCGATGGCTTCGGTGGCGGCGAGATCATTGATCGCCACCACCTGCATGGCCTCGCGGTGCCCCGACTCATACAGGGCCCGCAGCACGCATTGCCCGATGCGACCATAACCATTGATGGCCAGGCGAATATCCTTCACGGGCATATGCGGGCTCGCTGACTGCTGCCGGACGCTTTTCAGCGCTGGCTGCCCAGCAGATCCTCAGCGGCTTCGACGATGGCAGCACTGGTGATGCCGAAATGTTCGAACAGCTGCTCGGCAGGCGCCGATTCACCAAAGGTCCGCATACCGATGATGCGACCATCCAGGCCAGTGAACTTGTGCCAGTAGTCGACGTGCCCCGCTTCAACAGCGATGCGCTTGCGACATTCTCCCGGCAGAACACTTTCCTGATAGGCGTGATCCTGCTCGAGGAAGGCTTCGGCACAGGGCATGGACACGACGCGCACGTAAGGAGCGCCTTCGCCATGAGCCAGCTTGTTTGCAGCTTCCATGGCGATGCCAACTTCAGAGCCCGTGGCAATGATGATGACATCAGGAATGCCCTGGCCAGGCTTCGCAGAATCGAACAGCACATAGGCACCGGCTGCAATATTCGCGAGCTGACCATCATCACGGTTCTGATGCGGCAGGTTCTGACGGGTAAATATCAGCGCGGATGGGCCGGTGTTACGGACCAGTGCCTGCTTCCAGCACACGGCACTTTCGACCGCATCGGCTGGACGCCAGGTGTGCAGGTTCGGCGTTGTGCGCAGGTTCGTCAGCTGCTCGATGCCCTGGTGGGTCGGGCCATCTTCACCCAAACCGATGGAGTCATGTGAATAGACGAAAATGACACGCTGCTTCATCAGTGCCGCCATGCGAACCGCGTTACGCGCGTATTCCATGAACACGAGGAAGGTCGCGCCGTACGGGATGAAGCCGCCATGCAGGGTAATACCATTCATGATCGCGGACATACCGAACTCGCGCACACCGTAGTGCACGTAGTTGCCGTCAGCCTCTTGCTCTATAGAGTGATACTTCGCCCAGATGGTGTTGTTTGAACCAGCCAGGTCAGCGGAGCCACCGAGCAGTTCAGGCAGCAGCACACCGTAAGCGTTCAGTGCATTCTGTGAAGCCTTGCGGCTGGCGATGGTCTCGCCCTTGCTCTGGCACTGCTGGATGTAGGCATCAGCCTGCGCTTCGAAGTCCTGCGGCAGATCACCCTGCAGGCGACGAAGCAGCTCTTCAGCCAACTCAGGATGTGCGGAGCGATAGCTGTCGTAGGCGCTCTGCCAGGTGTCGCTCAGACGCTGACCCTTGTTCTTCGCATCCCACTCATTGCGGATGTCATCAGGAATGACAAAAGGATCGGCGGACCAACCCAGTGCCTTGCGCGTCGCGGCGATTTCGTCAGCACCCAGTGGGCTACCGTGGCTTGATTCCTTGCCTTCCTTGTTAGGTGAGCCGAAACCGATCTTGGTCTTGCAGATGATGATGCTTGGGCGGTCGCCTTCGGCCTGTGCGGCTTTGATAGCTGATGCGATCTGCTCGCCGTCATGGCCATCGACAGCCGGCACTACGTGCCAACCGTAGGCTTCGAAACGCTTTGGTGTATCGTCGGTAAACCAGCCTTCAACTTCACCATCGATGGAGATGCCGTTGTCGTCGTAGAAGCAGATCAGCTTGCCGAGCTTGAGCGTGCCGGCCAGTGAGCAGACCTCGTGCGAGATGCCTTCCATAAGACAGCCGTCACCCATGAACACATAGGTGTGGTGGTTGACGATATCGTGACCTGGGCGGTTGAACTGCGCAGCCAGTGTTCGTTCAGCGATAGCCATACCCACGCCGTTGGCGAGGCCCTGACCCAGCGGACCAGTGGTGGTTTCGACACCAGGCGTGTAACCCAGCTCAGGGTGGCCCGGAGTCTTGGAGTGCAGCTGACGGAAATTCTTGATGTCTTCGATGCTGACGTCATAGCCGCTGAGGTGCAGCAATGAGTACAGCAGCATCGAACCGTGGCCATTGGAAAGCACGAAACGGTCGCGGTTGACCCAGGCTGGATCAGCTGGGTTGTGCTGCAGGAAGTCGTTCCAGAGCACCTCCGCGATGTCGGCCATGCCCATCGGCGCGCCTGGATGTCCCGAGTTGGCCCGTTGAACGGCATCCATGCTCAGAGCTCGAATTGCGTTGGCGCGATCACGACGTGAAGGCATGCGGCAGATCTCCTGAAAATTTGAAGGCGCGTATTTTCAACTATTCAGAGGGCGGCGGCAAATCTGATCGACGTAACAAACAATATCAATTTTCTTTGATATTGTTCTTGAACCCTCCGCGAGCGCCTGTTAACCTCCATCGAATATTTTCAATATAGTTTGCCAAGCGATGTCCCTACCCTCTCCACATCAAACAGAACAGCCGTCCGGCAGCGCACTCGGCCTCGCCGAAAGCGCGCAGCTGTTCAAGGCCTGTGGGGATGAGATCCGCCTTCAGGTATTGCGACTGTTACAGCAGGACACCTTTGGTGTGCTCGAACTCAGCGCCCTGCTCGGCATCAAGCAGTCGGCCATGAGCCACCACCTGAAGGTGCTGAGCACCGCTGGTCTGGTGGAATCCCAGCGCGAAGGCAACACCATTTTCTATCGCCGCCCGCTGCTCGTGCCATCAGACGCAGGTGTCGAAGAGTCGGTGCTCGGTCGCGTGTTCGATCTCGTGGATGAACTGAGCATTAGCGACGAGGTGAGGCACAATCTGATCCAGATTCGCACCCAACGCGCCGAACAGAGCCAGGCCTTCTTCGCCAGGCACGCCGATGACATGCAGCTACTGCAGGAGCGTGTAGCGGAATATGGCCTCTACGCCGAGCCTGTTCTGCGACTGATCGATCAGCTCAGGGATACGGACTGGCAGCACGCCATAGAAGTCGGCCCCGGTGAAGGCCATTTTCTGGTGGAGCTCGCGCAGCGTTTCGAGCAGGTCACCGCGGTGGACAACTCGGCCGCCATGCTGGAAAAAGCCCGACAGCACTGTGAACAGGCTGCTGCCGCGGCAATCGATTTCAGGCATCTGGATACTACAGAAGCCAAGGCCTCAGGTCTCGAAGCCGACCTGATCGTCATGAACATGGTGCTGCACCATGTCGCCTCGCCGCAGTGTGTGATCGAAGACTGCAGCGCCATGCTCAAGCCCGGCGGCTGCCTGATCGTCTGCGATCTCAATCACCATGATCAGCGCTGGACCCGGGACGCCTGTGGCGATCTCTGGCTCGGCTTCGAAGCAGCCGAACTGCGCAAGTGGGCAGAAGCCAGCGGGCTCGAAGTCGGCGAATGCCTTTATATAGGTGTCCGCAACGGTTTCCAGGTTCAGGTACACGAATTCAGACGGCCGGCCCTTGCAGGGACAAACCGTCTTTCAATGCAGAACCATAATTCTGCGCCCTACACCGTCGTCAGCTCGTCTTAAGTGATGACTCAGCCAATGCAATGCACGCAGGTACAAGGAACCAGTCAATGAGCGAATACTCTATCTTTACGTCCGAATCAGTCTCCGAAGGCCATCCGGATAAAATGGCCGACCAGATTTCGGACGCCGTTCTCGACGCGATCCTCAAAGATGATCCGCACGCCCGTGTTGCCGTCGAAACGATGGTCAAGACCGGCATGGCCATCATTGCTGGTGAAGTCAGAACCAACACCTACGTCGAACTCGAAGATATCGTACGTAACGTCATCCTCGACATCGGCTACAACAGCTCAGACGTTGGCTTCGACGGCGCGTCTTGCGCGGTTCTGAACGCGATAGGCAAGCAGTCCAGCGACATCGCCATGGGCGTTGACGAAGCGGATGCGAAAGAACTCGGCGCTGGTGACCAGGGCCTCATGTTCGGCTACGCTACTGACGAAACCGACGTACTCATGCCTGCGCCGATCTTCTACGCGCACCGCATGGTCGAGCGTCAGGCAGAACTGCGCAAGAACGGCGAACTGAGCTGGCTGCGTCCGGATGCGAAGAGCCAGATTACCCTTCGCTACGAAAACGGCAAGCCAGTCGCTGTCGATGCGGTTGTACTGTCTACCCAGCACAGTCCTGAAGTGAGCCAGGCCAGCATCCGTGAAGCCGTCATGGAGCTGATCGTGAAGAAGGTCATTCCTGCCGAGTGGCTGCACAAGGACACCCTGTACCACATCAACCCGACTGGCCAGTTCATTATCGGTGGCCCTGTTGGTGACTGTGGTCTGACTGGTCGCAAGATCATCGTAGATACCTACGGCGGTATGGCCCGTCACGGTGGTGGTGCGTTTTCAGGTAAAGATCCATCAAAAGTCGACCGTAGCGCCGCTTATGCCGGTCGTTATGTCGCCAAGAACATTGTCGCTTCTGGTCTGGCGGCTCGTTGTGAAATTCAGGTGTCTTACGCCATCGGAGTTGTCGAGCCGACGTCTATCTCGGTCAACACCTTCGGCACTGGCATCGTGCCGGACGACCGTATCGCCGAGCTGGTTCGCAAGCACTTCGACCTGCGCCCTGCCGGGCTGATCAAGATGCTGGATCTGAAGCGTCCGATCTATCGTCCGACTGCCGCCTATGGTCACTTCGGCCGCACCGGCGACAACTTCACCTGGGAAAAGACTGATAAAGCCGAAGCTCTGAAAGCAGACGCGTAAGTACTCGCGACGAGCCACGAATTCATCGAATCATTGAGGTAAGTAATATGGGACAGGTTGAGCCAATCACGACCCCCACAGATTTTTCAGATTATAAAGTCGCCGACATCAAGCTGTCGGGCTACGGCCGCAAGGAAATCAACATTGCGGAAAGTGAAATGCCAGCGCTGATCAAACTGCGTGAGCGCTATCGTTCAGAACAGCCGCTCAAGGGTGCAAAGATCCTCGGCTGCATTCACATGACGATTCAGACGGCTGTACTGATCGAAACCCTGACTGCTCTGGGTGCCGAAGTACGTTGGTCGTCATGCAACATCTTCTCTACCCAGGACCACGCTGCCGCTGCGATTGCTGCTGCTGGCATCCCGGTATTTGCCTGGAAGGGCGAGACTGAAGAAGAGTACGAGTGGTGCCTGCGTCAAACCGTTCTCAAGGACGGCCAGCCATGGGATGCCAACATGATCCTGGACGACGGCGGCGACCTCACAGAGCTGCTGCACAACGAATACCCTGAGATGCTGAATAGCGTTCACGGTATCTCTGAAGAGACGACTACTGGTGTACACCGTCTGCTCGAGCGTCTGCTGAAAGGCACGCTGCGGGTTCCGGCCATCAACGTCAACGACTCGGTGACCAAGAGCAAGAACGACAATAAATACGGCTGCAGACACTCGCTGAGTGATGCCATCAAGCGCGGCACCGACCACCTGCTGTCTGGCAAGAAGGCACTGGTTATCGGTTACGGCGACGTGGGCAAGGGTTCAGCCGCTTCACTGCGTCAGGAAGGCATGATCGTGAAGATCACAGAGGTCGATCCGATCTGCGCGATGCAGGCCTGTATGGACGGCTACGAAGTCGTGTCTGCCTACAAGAATGGCGAGACGACCGGCAAGGTAGAAGACGTCAATCGTGAGCTGCTGCAGAACACCGACCTGCTGGTGACCACCACTGGTAACGTCAACGTGTGTGACTCAGCCATCCTGAAGACGCTAAAGAAAGGCGCCGTCGTTTGTAACATCGGTCACTTCGACAACGAGATCGATACGCCGTTCATGCGCAAGACCTGGGAATGGGATGAGGTGAAGCCACAGGTTCACCTGGTCTACCGTGACCGCGCGAATGACGACTATCTCATCCTGCTGTCTGAGGGCCGTCTGGTGAACCTGGGTAATGCAACTGGTCACCCCTCACGCATCATGGATGGCAGCTTTGCCAACCAGGTACTGGCGCAGATGCACCTATACGCAGAGCGCTTCGGTGATCTTCCGGAAGAAGAGAAGAAGGGCAAGCTCTACGTCAAGGTGCTGCCGAAGAAGCTCGACGAGGAAGTGGCTGCAGCGATGGTTCAGGGCTTCGGTGGCGTGCTCACCAAGCTGACCCAGCAGCAGGCAGACTATATTGGCGTGAAGGTTGAAGGACCATTCAAGCCACAAGACTACAAATATTGATCGCGTAAAGCCGATCTAAACAGAGAAGGATCCTGGTGATGCAGTCGCAACAGAAGTTCAAGCCACGTTACAGCTTCGAGTTCTTTCCTCCGAAGACGGACGAAGGCTGGAAGAAGTTGCAGAAAGAGCGCGATGAGCTTGCCAAGCGCAAGCCCGACTTTTTCTCGGTGACCTACGGCGCTGGTGGCTCTACGCGTGAGCGTACCATCGACACCGTGCTTCAGCTGCACCGCCAGGGTATTTCCACCGCCCCTCACCTGTCGTGCATTGGCTCGACGAAAGAAGCGATGGATGATCTTCTCACCCTGTACAAGAATGAAGGCATTCAGCGTATCGTCGCCCTGCGCGGCGATCTGCCTTCTGGTATGGGCTCCTCCGGAGCCTTCCGCTATGCCAGCGATCTGGTTCGCCATATCCGCGAGCACAGCGGCCAGCATTTTTTGATCGAAGTCGCGGCCTACCCTGAGTTTCACCCTCAGGGCCCGTCAGCCAGCAAGGACTTCGATTTCTTCAAGCAGAAAGTGGAGTGCGGCGCCAATAGCGCTATCACCCAGTATTTCTATAATATCGACGCCTATTTCAGTTTCATCGACGAGTGCGAGAAGCAAGGCATCGATATCCCGGTGGTCCCCGGCATCATGCCGATCACCAACTATTCCAAGCTCGCGCGCTTCAGCGACATGTGCGGTGCGGAGATTCCACGGTGGATTCGCTGGAAGCTTGAGGGCTATGGCGATGACAGTGAGAGCATCGTGAAGTTTGGCGAAGAGGTCGTGAGCAAGCTGTGCGAGCGGCTGATTCAGGCTGGTGCGCCTGGGCTGCATTTCTATACCCTGAACCAGGCGGCGCCTAGTTTGGCGATTTGGGATAATCTGGGGTTGAAGTCGCCGATTGAGTTTTAGGTTGTTTTGAGGGGCTCGCTGGTTGCGGGCTCGCGCTCTGACAACGCCAGGGTGGAGCGATAATGTTGGATCATTTTGCATGGGCGACTATTATCCTAGCGCTCACCCTGCTGACCGTAAGCCCTGGGGTGGATACCCTGCTCGTGTTGCGGAACGCGAGCAAGGGTGGGCATATCGATGGCTGGCTCACCGCATTCGGCATCTGCATGGGCCTGTTCGTCCACGCATCAATTTCAGCCGCAGGCCTGTCGGCGATACTGCTCGGCTCGGCCACACTCTTCGCTGCACTGAAGCTTGCTGGTGCAAGCTACCTGATCTGGCTGGGCATCCAGAGTCTGCGAGCTGCAAGGCGCAGTGAGTTCGATGTGCCTGATGCGCCGAGGACATCTCGAAGCGTGCCTGCATGGACATCGTTCAGGGAAGGACTGCTCTCGAACGTCCTTAATCCCAAGCCGATTATCTTTTACATGGCCTTCATGCCGCAGTTCATCGATCCCGAACACTCTGCCGGCCTGCAGTCGCTGTTTATTGCCGGCCTGCATTTCATGATAGCCATGATCTTCCTCGGCACACTCGCCAGCGCTATCGAGGTTGCCAAAAGCTGGCTTCAGCGGCCGCGAGTTCGCAGCACTATCGACGGCACCACAGGCGCTCTTTTGCTTGGCTTCGGTGCAGATTTGCTGCTTACGTCTGCTGACGCGGACCAGTGAATCATCTTGCCCACCTGTTTCTTGCGCCTGACGAGCCCGTTATCAGGATAGGCAGCGTTTGTGGCGACTTTCTGAAGGGTATATCGATACAGGACATGCCGCCTGCGATGCAGATCGGCATTCGCCATCATCTTGCAGTCGATGGCTACACCGATAGACATCCGGAGGTCCTGGCCAGCAAGCGCCTGTTTTCAATCGAGAGGCGCCGCTTTGCCGGCGTCGCACTCGACGTGCTCTACGATCATTACCTGTTGAAGAACTGGGCGCACTACAGCGCGCAGAGGTCGAATGGCTTCATCAGCCAGCGCTATGATGAGCTGGAGGCATTCGAACACCTGATGCCTCCAGCAATGCTCCCGGTAGCGAGGCAGATACGCAAGCATGACTGGTTCGGCCAGTACCGCGATCTCGACAACATTGGATACGCGCTCGACCGGATCTCACGGCGAATCCGCTTCCCCAATCGTTTCGATGGCATTATCACCGAAATCAAGCTGCATCATGTTGAGCTTGAACAACGGTTCCAACGGTTTTTCGGAGATCTGCAGCAAGCGGCCCAGGACTTCTGAAACCTTCGTTTTTGCACCAAGGAGTCTTCAGGAATCCGGCGCATCAACCTGGTTGCTATGGATATAGTCTGTTAGGCCATGCTGGCTACGCAAGCGTATCCGTGTCCTCGACATCTTTACTGGATCTTCATGAGACTACCTTACATCGGCAGAAGCGCAGCAATCGTGCTGGCTCACTGCCTGGCTTTTTTGGCAAGCAGTTTGGCTAGCGCCGCCGACGTGCCTGCTGCAATAGAGACTGGATTGACCAGGCCCGAACGCAAACCCCTCTGGGAACTTGGTGTTGGAGGGGCAGCACTGCACCAGACTTATTACACAGGCACCAAACAGACTCGAACCTTCGGAGTGCCGGTCCCCCTGGTAATCTATCGCGGGGAGATCTTCAGGTCCGACAACGAGGGCATTCGGGCCGAGCTCATCGATGATGAGCGCTTCGAGCTGGACCTGAGCTTTGGCCTCAATTTTGGGATCGACAGCGAAGATGTCGATCTTCGCAAGGGTATGGACGACACCGACACGCTGTTCGAGATCGGTCCATCACTCAAGATTACGCTGGCGAAAACGGAGCTGAGTGAATGGCGCCTGAATTTGCCGCTACGGGTCAATCTTGGCTTCAGCAGCGACGGCATCGATGAATCAGGCTTCACATTCGCACCCGATATCCGATATTCGAGGCGCTTATTCACCTGGTCGGATCAGGCCTGGATCGGCACTGCGGCAGTTGGCGTACAGTTTGGCACACGCGACTTTCAGAACAACTACTATGGTGTTGAGTCCGAGTTTGCAAGCGATGAACGACCCGCCTATGAGGCCGACAGCGGATTTTCAGGTTCTCGGCTGACTCTAACGCTGCGTTCCAAAACTGACAAGCGGCTTATCGGAATTTTCGGCCGTGTTGAGAATATCAGTGGTGCAAGCTTCGAGGACTCTCCGCTGGTCGAAACCAGAACCGGCTTCACTGTTGGCGTAGCCTTCAGCTGGTTCTTTCTGAGGTCATCTGCGCTCGAACCGGGCTGATAACCAGCAGATCAGTATGTAGGTTCGTGCTCCCGTGAACTAGTCGATTCAAACGCTGATATCCACCAGTATCATCGATTACTCCGCATGTCATCCAGGTCGCCTTCCCACTTGATTTTGCCTCGCAACTTTCGGAGTCCCTGCTGCTTGCTCAGCTGGACTAGCAATTTCAGGCCTTGCTCAACGGCCTCTTCTTTGGTTGCGTAGCCGGTGGCCTTGAGGGCTTCGGCCATCAACTGATCGTCAATGACAACATTTATTCTCATGCTGAACCTATGTGTAAGCTGCGCCTGGATCGCCGCTGTCAAAAACTTGCAGCTGGCGATCGAGCCTTTTTTGGCCCTACCACGAAGCCCCCAAAGTTAACCTCGAGGAAGTTCAAAGGTGACTGGCACTACAATCAGTTCACGCTGTGACGAGCTCACCAAAAGCCCTCACGGAAACGCAAGATCGCGCAGGAACAGCGCGATCTGCGGGAACGCGATGATCAGACCCGCTGAGGCCACCAGCATAAAGATGAAGGGCGGCGTGCCTCGAATCACTTCCCAGTAGGGCCGCTTGAAGATGGCTATAGCGGTGAAGATATCGCAGCCGAAGGGCGGTGTTGCCGAGCCGATGGCCACCTGCAGGGTGATCAGTACGCCCACCAGCACCGGATCCAGACCGGTGGCCTGGATGGCTGGGGCAAAAATCGGCGTCAGCACCAGGATGACCACGATAGGATCGACAAACATGCAGGCAATGAAGAAGGCGATACAGATCGTCACCAGCACGCCGACCGGGCCAGCGTCAGCGATGCCGACACTCTCGAGAACTGCCTGGGGGATCTGGGCAAAGGAAATGATCCAGGAGAAGCCATTGCCAACGGCCACCAGAATGAAAACGACTGCGGTAATCAGGCCGGTGGACTTGGCGATGCGGTAGATGTCCGGCATCTTCAGGGACTTGAAGATCACGAACTCCAGCAAGAGCGCGTAGAGCACACATACCGCAGCCGCCTCGGTTGGGCTGAAGATACCGCCATAGATCCCACCGACGATGATGACCGGAAAGAACAATGGCCAGATGGCCTGCCGCACCGAGCGACCGCGCTCGCTCCAGGTGGCTTTCGCCTCAGTGGGCACGTTGTGCTTGTAGGCATAGAACAGGCTGTAGAGGGAGAACATCAACAGAATCATCAGGCCCGGGCCGATGCCTGCGATAAAGAGCTCGGCAATGGAGGTCTTGGAGATAATGCCGTAGATGATCATGCCGATGCTGGGGGGAATGAGAAAGGCGATGTCGCTGGCGTTGATGATTAGCGCCAGGGTGAACGAGTCGGAATAGCCTGCCTTGAGCATCTTCGGTCGCAGCGGCGAACCCACGGCCACCACAGTGGCCTGGGTCGACCCGGAGACCGCGCCAAAAAGGGTGCAGGAGGTGGCTGTGCTGATCGCCAGGCCGCCTTTTACGTGGCCAATAAAAGACATGACCATGTTGATCAGCCGGTCTGCGGACTGGCCGCGGGTCATGATGTCGGCGGCCAGAATGAACATGGGTACCGCGATCAGCGAAGCGGGTCGGAGGCCGCCCATCATCTGCTGGATAAAGGTTTCCATCTGACCGAGTCCGTTGAACATCATCACGAAGCCAACGATTGATGCGACTGTCAGGGGAATCATCATGGGAAAGCCCAGCAGAAGCAGGCCAATCATGATGAGCATCAGGGTCATTCCCATCGATCTATCCTTTGTGTTTCCCTATCGCTGTACGTTCAGGTTTTAGACTTCAGACTTCGGACTTGGTGTCGGCATAACCATCGACCACTCCGGTGGACAGATACACATCTTTCGAGATGAGGTTTTTGATACCGGTAAGGAAGTATTGTATCCCGGTGACCGCAAAACCGACCGGCGCCCAAACATAGATCGTCCAGATCGGGATCCCGAGCGCAGGCAGAATCCGGCCGCGCCCGTGAAGAGTTTCAATATAACCGTAGGCGTAGTAGCAAAGGAAAAACATCACCGCCGCGGTAACGAAGGCGATGATGATCATCAGAATCTTTCGTCCGATTGCAGGCAATACGTCATAAACTGCTGACATGCGGATGTGACGGCCATGGCGCGCGGCATAGCCGATACCCGCAAAGGTCACGAGAATAATCAAGATGCGATTGATCTCACCAGAAAAGAACAGCCCTTCGCCGAACACGAATCGTGCGATGACGTTGATGCAGGTATTGAGCGCCATGAGCAGAACGCCAGCGGCCAGCACGACCGCCTCAATCTTGCTAATGGCTACATCGATGAGACCCAAGATACCCGGCAACCCCGACTCAAACTCTTCGGTATCGTGGCTCGATGTGTTCTCACTCATGGGCTGCGCTCCAGTGAATGCTGCTAGCTTGCAAAGGCGCGCCGCGCCGGTCAGCGCGACCGGCCCATGGACGCCCCCAGATACTACTCGGTGACGGCTGCAAGATCCTTGCGGAACTGGTCGAGCAGCGCCTCGCCACTTTTTCCGGTCATTTCGATAAATTTCTTCTCGACCTGTGGTGCACGGGCGCGAAACAGCTCGATCTGCTCTTCATTCAAACGAGTAACGGTGACCTTGTCACTGGCTTTCTGGATTTTTGCCAGGGCATCATCCGCCAAGCCGTCGATGTGCTTGATGATTTCCTCGAACGCATAATCGGCCGCATTGCGAATCAGCTTCTTGTCTTCATCAGGCAGGCCATCATAGAACTTCTTGTTGGCCATCGAGGCAGTAGTGAACCAGCCGTGGCCGGTGAAGACCAGGTTGGGTGAGACCTCGTACAAACCCGCGGACTCGATCCAGAAGATCGGGTTTTCCTGACCCTGGATCATGTTGGTCTGCAGCGCACCATAGACTTCCCCCCAAGGCAGTGGTGTCGGCGTGGCCCCGAATGCATCGTAGGTTTCCGACAGCAGCGGGTTGGTCATCACCCGGATTTTCTTGTTATCAAACTCCGCTGGACTCGTCACCGGCTCATCGACGGTCACGACCATCTCCCCTTCGGGATACATTTTTAGCAGCTCAAGACCGTTCTCGGCATAGAGCTTGGGGAAAGCTTCGTTGATCGCCTTACTTTCTCGGAAAAACTCGATCACCGTGTCCATACTCGTAGGCATCAGATACGGAATAAAGAAGATTTGGGCTTCAGGAATCAGCGAGCCGGTGAACCCCGGTGACTGGTTGACGAAGTTGAGAATTCCGGACTGTGTCTGCTCCATGATGTCGTCGGACTCACCGAGTTCGCCGAAGCGGAAAATCTGCAGGGTGTGGTCGGAATTTTCTTCAATATATTCTTTGAATTTATAGGCATAGACGTCCTGGACGTCGCCCTCATACTCTTCATGAGCATAGCGCCAGTTGGCCGCGCTGGCGGAGTTCACCGCAGTCATCGCTGCAAATACGATCACCGAAACTCCAGCCAGTTTCTTTAGCTTTAATGAGGTATTCATGGGGTCGTCTCCGCTAATTGTTCCTCAGGATTTTTCTGTATCATTAACAGAGACTGCTAAAAAAATGACTTTTCCGCAAGGAAATCGGGCAAATAGATGCGAGTTATTAGGGGCTCGGACATCTCGGAGACATGCCGCGGGTATCCTCTCAAGCCGGATCAAGCGCAACCGAAAACCGGCGATAGTCAGGAAAATGGAACGCCAGCCGCCCTTAAAAAGACTAGGATGAAAGGTCGTGGGACTCATGCCGGCCATGGCGCCAAAGCTCATGACCTACTACTCAATCAAACACGAGCTATCGAATAACCATGACGAGAACGACATTAGGGTTAACCCGGAAACGAAACAAGGACGCTAAACCAGCGGCTCAGGCAGCCGAAGCGGTGTCCGAGGCTGATCCACAAAAGCGGTTCCTGAACGGTGTAGTTATCAATCCAGCGCCGGGGATTCGCCTGGAGTCAGGTTCAGAAGAACTCTCGGTGCGCGCGATGGATTTGATCACGCCGATTGGCCTGGGGCAGCGAGGTTTAATCGTTGCACCGCCGGGGTCTGGGAAATCGACAGTTTTAAAACACATCTGTCAGGCGGTGGGAAAGGCGTATCCAGAGATCAAGCTTTACGCGTTACTCATAGATGAACGACCCGAAGAGGTCACTGATTTCAAGCGCAGCGTGCCGGCTGAGGTACACGCGTCTTCTTCGGATGAAAGTTATGCGCATCATGTTCGCATTGCCGATGAGCTTCTCGATACCGCGCGCCACCAAGCTGGTGAGGGTCAGGACGTCATGATTGTGATCGATTCACTCACGAGGCTTTCGCGTGTGCATAATGCGGAGCGAAAGGGCGGCGGTCGTACCATGTCTGGCGGGCTTGATGCTCGAGCGATGGAGATCCCGCGGAGGATGTTCGGCGCTGCTCGAAACCTTGAGAATGGCGGCTCGCTGACCATTTTGGCAACCGTTCTTGTTGATACCGGCAGCCGTATGGACCAGGTGATATTTGAGGAGTTCAAGGGCACAGGGAATATGGAACTGGTGTTATCAAGGGACGTTGCGCAGCAGCGAATCTTCCCCGCGCTGGACATTTCGAAAAGCAGTACACGC